>OBLI01003654.1_pt1 | contig 11625 bp, 11 predicted proteins | sample 1519701 | NCBI WGS metagenome assembly OBLI01 (sample SAMEA3663005, study PRJEB22513) | pig gut metagenome | biome: pig gut; feature: pig-associated habitat; material: faeces | place: France | collected 2012 | reverse complement strand
TTTCATATTAAATTTATAATTAATATTAATTTTATCAATTAAACTTGCTACATACTGCATATCTTTACCTAAGTATTTATCTGAATAGAATGAATTATCTTTCAAATACACTTTATAATCAATATCTCCAGTTTCATTATAATTTACCACAGATTCCTTATCACTATACATTGAACCTTTTAACACAAATAATGTCAATACAAGCATAACTAAGGTTGGTATCATCATATATATAAACCATTTTCTCATCGTAAATGGTTTTACTTCTTTAATGCTATCCTTAATCTGTGAATCATTTTCATTTTGCACATTGTTCATCTTATCACACCTTTTCATTTAACCATACTGTTGGAACTCCAAGATATGGAATTTTTAAAGTAGCTCTTCCAATTACTAACGCCTCATCAATAGTCCAACTATCTTCTTCATTATTGTTATCACCTTTAGTATTGAAATATACTGCCCCATTATATTCTTTAACCCTTACGATACGGTGAATTATAACCATATCATTATGTTTATATACAAGTACCTCCCCTTCTTTTAACTTCTTTATTTCACTTTCATTAAGTTTTTCTACTATTACTACATCACCTTTATTAATTCTAGGTTCCATTGATTCAGAACCAATCGCAAGAGCATAAAACTTAAATATACCACTAGTTAAAGAAATCATTAGAAGTATTATAATTGCAAGCCCAATAGAAAGTACTTTCTCAATTTTATTATTATTCCTGATACTCTCATTAGTTTTTTTCTTTTTGAATTCCTTATAAAGTTTATACATAATAAGCGCAGGAAATAATAAATTAAGTACAGTTTGAACATACATATCTATATCTGGCACAATTGGTAATATAAATGTTGGTATTTCCATGAACAATCTATAAGTAATTGTTGGTTTATAACCAAATTTAAGTGCCATATATGTAAGAAGTATATTCTTTGATAGCAATGGAAGTGTACTTGTATAAAATATTTTGATTAATCCTGCTGTTGTATGTAAATCATATAAGTAACTTACTAATATACTATCTACAGCAACAAATAATAAGCAAGTTAATATTATCAAAAACTTATTGCTTCTACTTTTTTGAACTAATTCATATCTTAAAAATTCACCAACAACTATAATTATTATTATAGGAGTAATATTTTTAATAATACCAATTAATTTCAAATTGTAACCACTTCTTAAAAATCCAAGCCATATACCAGAGATATAAATGATTATATAATACAATATACAATATATTATTATTGTCATTAAGACATCTTTAGTAAATAATTGTCTATTTTTTTCATAACCAAGAAGTCCAATTGATATAAGAAATGTACTTCCGAGAAGTATAGATAGACCAAGATAGCCTATTTTATTTGTTACAAAAATATCTAAAAGAATTATGATTAAAGTAACTATTTCAATAATAGCAACTTTTTTTTCGCTAGATTTCATCACACCACCTCTTCTAAATATTTTTCTAATAAATATAATGATTAGGCATATCCTACTCATTTCGCAAAATAAGATATACCTAAATCATTTAATTTCCATAATGCTTTAATTAGTTAGCTTGACTAAATGTTAAAGTTGTTTGTGGAATTGAAATGCTTACTTGAGCTTTTGGAAGGTCAGCAGCATTAGTAAGATCTTCATATTCAATAGTATATAAATAATCTTGAGTTGCTCCAGCAGCTAAAGTATCTGTTTCAGGAGTTACAGGACTTTCGTCAGCTTTAGTGAAACTGAATTTTAAATGTTTTTTAACATTAGCAGCATCAGTCTCAGCATCATTTCCAGTTCCGGTTACAGTAATTGTCTCTAATGTTGGAATACTAGCAGCAGTTAATTTAGCATTATAAGTACCACTATTACTTACAGTAATTTTATATTGTAACTTTTGTTTTGGAGCAGTAAATGCAGCAGTGATTTGACCGATAGCAGTATTAGTAGTGTTTTCACCAGCAGTACCGTTTGAAATACTTGGAACTGTTGCATCTATACCTTCAGTACTAACGCTAGTTTTTTCTACACGAGTAAATAATACATTCCATGTTTTACCAACAGTATTAACTGTAGCAGTACCATTGATTTGTAATGTTGTGCTGAATGCTGCGAAACCTACACCAATTGCTACAACTGAAATTACTAAAGCAGCAATTACTAAAGTCTTCATTTCTCTTTCTTTATTCATATTTCCAATCTCCTTTTCTATATTATTTTTGTCCATAGTATAGAGTTACTGAAAGATTATCTACATCAACAGAATTAACTGGCCATGTATCACCTTCATACCACATACTAAGTTTTAGGGCTTGAAGTGAGTTACTCTTCAAAACATCTCCAACTTTAATATCAGTTCCATCCATATAGGCCAATTTATACTTGAAATGAGCACACACAAGATTCGCATCATTTTGTGCTTGTTCATCCTTTCCTGTACAAATTGGATCAGTTTGAACTAGTGAAGTGACTACGGCATCAATACCGCTATTATTAACGACATCTAATGTGTATGATGCCGTATCATCCATACTATTAAATTCAACGCGAAATGAACCGATAATAGTTGATTTATCATCAATAGTTGGATCAATAAGTCCCTTTGCCGTTCCTTCATATGTAAAGTTAGATAGGTTTGCAAAATGAACATCCCACTTGTGAGAAGTAATAGTCGCATAACCTTTAGTTTTAAGTGCTTTAAATGATGTACTAAGAGCCATCAGGGAAACACTCAAACCACATACCGCAATAAGTAAGGCTACTACTGCAGCAACTAAATCCAAATTTTTCTTTTTCATTAGTTACATTATTACCTCCTTTACATATATATTGTGGAGTTATTTAAGTTGTAATGCATGTAAAACTAGGGTTTCACAATTCTTCAACTACCCTACATATTAATGATAGCATAAACCATATAAATTGTAAATTATTTTATTAAATTTTTCACATAAAAAATCTACACTTTTGTTATTTATGTAGATTTTCTTGTTTTAATTAACTACTTTCATTTGGTCCTTCTAATCTAAAGAATATAACATAACTTAGAGCTGTTGAATTATTAACGTCAGTTGACGAATTGCCTAAGTAATAGAAATTAGTCAAATTATAAATAGAACGTGTCCAATAAGGAGCATCAGTTAAACTTCCTTTTTTTCTTTTTAATACCGAGTCAATTGTTCCAGCAACAGTTGCATTTTTATAATAATCAAGCTGTCTTGTTAAACCATAATCATCAAATAAATTTAAAGTTGACTCTTCTAAACTATCAGAAGACATATATTCAAATACCGAAGTAGTATAAAATTTATCAGTTGAAGTATAGTATTCATTTGTACTTCTATTTTTATAAGATAATTCTTTTGTACCTGTTATAACACTAGTTAACTCACTAGGAAAAGTAGAAAGTAAATTCTCATTTAAAGTGCTCCTTAAGAATGTATTTGGCCATCCTCCTTCTATTGTATTCGTTTGATTCATACCAGTTAATCCTAATCCATCAATATCAGGAAATTCAATTACAAATCCACACGCTATTTGAGAAAAATTACTCTGCTTACATTCATCAGGAGTTGATTTATTTACTAATCTTAATGTTTGAGTTCCAAATTTAGATGTTGCTATCTCCTTTGTATCACCAACATTATATTTATCAGTATTTCCTGTTTTTACAGCATTGGCAATAGTTGCTCATGAATCTTTAGCAAAAGATATTGGTTCAGAAGGATTATCTGAGGTATCCTGAGTTTCTCCAGAAATTCTAAATGCTGGTGAAACACCTAAACTGTACGAAGCATTATTACCAATGTGACCACCTGTTGGATTTACAGTAAAGAAAGCACTATGATAATTAGATGCAGCAGTACGTAACCACCACCATGTATTTGTTCCTTCAAAACTCTTAATCGCTGCGGCATAATTATCTGTTGTTACACCAATATTTTTATAATAATCAAGTTGTCTAGTATCATTCCATGCAGAATCAGTACTAATAGTGTTTGCTGAACCATTTTTCCATATTTCTTTAGTTGATAAGAAATAGATTTTATCATTTGAAACAAAATTATTTTCATCTTTAGAACCATGTCCAGATACAGAGTATGTCTCACCTATTACTTTTCTCAAACTAGTTGGTAATAAATTAATAAAACTATCTGCATTAGTTTCATCATTTAAAAATGAATACATTTGACTTGCTGGCCATCCATCTAAATTCCAACCATCAGCATATGTTGTTCCTTTATATTCTCCACTAGCATTCATACTATATTTTGTAACAACATCGGTAAATTCTACTACAAATCCACATGCAGTTTGAGAGAAACCTTCTGTTTTGCATTCATCAGGAGTAGACATATTCGCTATTCTAACAGTATGTAAGCCATAATTCTTAATTGATACTATTTTCGTATCGCCTACATGATAATTACTTGTATTTCCGTTTTTAACATTTTCAGCAATTGTTTCCCAAGTATCTTCGGCAAACGAAGTAGATATTACAGGAGTATCTGGATTAGATGGTTTAACTGTTGGCGTTTTAACTTGAGAATAATTAAGTTTAATACCTAAACCAGATATAATGACATCATCTTCAGGTTCTTCAATAGTCATCCCATCAACTGGACTTTTATATCTTAAAGTAAGAATTAAATCTTTAACATCACCAGGATTTAATAAATCATTAACTTCTATATCATTAGAAAAATTTTTCGAAGAACCATTATTATCAAAATGTTCTTCTTCATTTGTATACTTCAATGTATATTCAATATTAGCACATACATTAGATGCATCTTTAGCAGCCTGCTCATCACTACCAAATCCTTCACAAGTAATAGTATCTTTTAATATTTCTGATAATTTAGCATTTATAGTACCATTATTTGCCACTTGAAAAGTATAAGAGATAGAATCCCCTGGATCTAAAAAATTAACATTATATGAACTTATCTCAGTCCTATCAACGCTTATTACTGGATCAGATATCTTTTGTGCATTTCCCGTAAGTGTTGCTTCACTTAAATTTTGAAACTCTATTTTCCAAGACATTCCAGTAACTTGTGCTGTTCCATTTATTTTAAGAGTTGAAGATACAGCAGAATAACCAATTGTCAATGCTACAACTGCTACTATTAAAAGACTAAGTAATGGTATTTTTGTATCTTTTCCTTTACGAGTTCTTATTCTCATAATACTATCTCCTATCCTTAAATAAATATACCATAATCAAGCATTTTTATCAATCATCTTAAGAAAAAATTTCACAATAAAAAACTCACATATTGTATATGTAAGTCATATTTATTATTCTATTCTAAATGCTGGTGAAACACCATAAGTACCGTCAGCATCAAAAACATTAGTTTTTCCATTAATATTGACTGCCGCAAAGTAAAAACTATTCAGTGATGCTGCCATATCAAGCCACCAAATTGAAGCACTACCATTATATGTTTTTATAGCTCCAGAATAGTTATCTGTCGTCACATCATTATTACCATAATAATCTAATTGTCTAGTAAAATCTTTTGCTGAATCATATTGATTAGACCAATCACTGTATAGTTCTTTTGGAGTCAATAAATAAAGTTTATCCGTAGACGTGAAATTATTTGAATCGCTTTTCCCATGACTAGTTATATTTTGTGTATATGCAACTACTTCTTTTAAATCAGATGGTAAAGCATTAATAAGACTAGAGTTATCATTCTCATCATTTATGAATGAATATAAGTTACTATTCACCCAACCGCCAACATTTGTTGATGTAGAATTCATTGTATGTTTTGTAATAACATCAGTAAACTCAACTACAAAACCACACGCTGTTTGTGAAAAACCTTTTGTTTTACATTCATCAGGAGTAGACATATTAGAAATTCTAACTTTATGAGTACCATAAGTATTACCTAAGTTTACATCTTTCTCATCACCAACATGATAGTTATTTGTTTGCCCTGCTTTAACTGCTTTAGCAATCGTATCCCATGAATCTTCCGCAAATGAAACTGTATTTATTGGTTCATCTGGAGTTGGTGGTATTACTGGACTTGAACTTGGTGACTGATTATTTTGTGAATAAATAAGTTTTATTCCTAAACCTGCTATTGACACATCATCTTCTGGTTCAGTAATTGTTTCAGAATCAGTAGGACTCTTATATTTCAATGTTAAAATCATATTCTTAACATCCCCAGCATTTAATATATCATTAACTTCTACATTAGTTGTTGTACTAGTTAAAACATAATCATCGCTATAATGTGCCTCTTCTTCTTGATATTTTAATGTATATTCTAGATTAGCACAAACATTATCAGCATCTTTAGTTGCTTGTACACTATTGCCATACCCTTCACAGGTAATAGTATCTCTAATTATTTCAGATAATTTCGCGTTTAAAGTACCATTATTTGCGATTTGAAAAGTATAAGAAACAGAATCACCTGGATCTAAAAAATTAACATTATATGAACTTATTTCCGTTTTATCTTCACTTATCACTGGATCAGATATTATACTAGCATTTCCTGTAAGTGTTGCTTCACTCAAATTCTGAAATTCTATTCTCCAAGACATTCCTTCAATAGACGCAGTTCCTTTAATACTAAGAGTTGTAGACAAAGCAGAATATCCTATAGTAAGACCTACACAAGCCACTATTAAAAGTGCTATCAAAGGTAATTTATTATCATTTTCTTTCTTAGATCTTACTTTCATAATAACTCCTATTCTTATATTAATATATCACAATTACTATTATTTATCAATTATATCTTTTAGTTTTGTTCCTCTTCTATATGCATCATTATAAAACTCAGTCGGACTATATTTTTCTGCTTTCCTATATATTTTGCTATTGTTGTTATACCTACAATATTAGCTCCTACAGATGATCCTAATATTAAACCTGATAAAAAATCACTTAAATTGGTTGTATTATCTTTAGAAAAATAAATATATAAAACATAACATATATTAGCAATAACTACTAATGATAAACCTGCTTTTAATTCGTTCATAATAAGCTACTATACTAAAACTACATTACTCATATTGACCTTTTCTTGTTGCTGAAATACTAGTCACAAGTTCAGGAAGAGATGTTCCTAAAGCAACTATTGTTAAAAAAATCATTCTTTCACTAACACCAAACATCTTAGCAAACACACTTGCACCATCAACAAAATAATCTGAACCTTTAATCTAAATAACAAAGCCTACTATTAATATAAATATTTGTAATATCATAATACACCTCTTTAGACAATCAATTATACTAAATATTTATATTTAAAACAACTATCATTTTGTTATTTTTTCAAATCTATATTTTTGTTTGATATTTGGATACTTTTCATGGTCAACCTCAGATAAAAACATACTCAATTCTCTTGCATATACACCATTATTATGTTCTTTATCATTCTCATCAAAACAATAATACACAACTAAATCTTCATTAGTTTCACTATGTTTAGCAACAGTTATTACAACTGCATTAAATCCTTTAAAATGTTTCCATACTGTATATGGTTTTACTTCTCTATTCATATTTTCTTCTACCTCTACTCACACATACCATTATTCTTATTAAAATACTTTTCGATTATTTTAGTACAGTTAGAACAATTAAAGTATCCATCACTTCCAACTTCTATAAGATAATCATTATCATTAATTGAACAATTTATTTCTATTGAATCAACATTAGATACAATTGTTCTGGTATATTAATTTTAAAATTTTCTATATTAGACAAATTTAGAATTCACACTAAATCCAATGAATATAATCATATCAAGATTATAATAGCCTTTTTTTCTTAATACGTCTATTGCTTCTTCATGTTGTCTTTTTATCTAACTCTTCATCAGAATATATATTATTAATATGTTTTACTATTGCAGGTTTTTGTACATTAAATAAGTTCGCAATAGTAATTTGTATTTCCATTTTTATCATCATAAAAAATTATATTATTTTCTGTTCATATTAAGTCTTTATTCATTATCATTACACCTTTCTAATACGCAAACTGTTTCAACATGCTTCGTTCTTGGAAACATATCACAGATTGACATATCTTCAAGACTATAATTATTAAGTAATTCTATATCTCTTTTAAGTGTTTTATAATTACAAGATATATAAACCAATCTTTTAGAATTAGAGTTATTTATATATTTAACTACATCTTTAGATAGTCCACTTCTAGGTGGATCTACTATTATAGAGTCAAACTTACCATTTATCTTTTTAGCATCACTACACATAAATTCAATATTATTTATATCATTTAGTTTCTTATTTATATTAGCGTTTTTTATACTTGATTCGTTTATCTCAACACCAACAACTTTTTTAAAATTATCACTCATCCATATTCCAATTGTTCCAGTACCACAATATAAATCAAGTAAAGTATCACCTCTTAAAATATATTCTCTTGCTTTATTATAAATAGAAGTCATTCCTTCTTTATTTATTTGATAGAAACTTAATGGATAAATAGAAAATTTAAAGTTATTTATTTCATCAATTAAATATTTTTTTCCTTTAATATGTTTATCATTTAAATATAATGAGTCAACATCAATATCTAATAATAAAATATCATCCCTATCACTAATAATATTTATCATTACTTCATTATTAACAGTTCTAATCATTATTTCAAGAACACCTGTTAAATCATATTTTTTGATACTGTCAATTGTTTTATTTATTAATGGGTCTAATAAATAACATGTATTAAAAGAACATATATTATGAGTTTTAGAGTCGTAAAAACCAAGTTTATTATTCTTTACATGTAACACCACTTTATTTCTATAATTTAATGAGTTTTCAGTGCTTAAATAATTAACCTTTCTATTAAATAATCTTTCTATTTCATCTTTCTTAATTTTTCTTTCATTTTCATAACTTGTATGAAGAAAATTACATCCTCCACATTTATCATATATTGGACATAATATTTTTTTCCTTCTTGGGCTTTCACTTATTATATTAATTATTTTTCCCTTAGCAAATCTTTTATTTACTTCAGTTATTTTAATTTCAACTATTTCATTTTTTAACGCACCGAAAACAAAAATAACAAAATTATTTATTCTAGTAATTCCGTTACCTTCCATGTCCTCATTAATAATTGTTACTTTATATATATCATTTACCTTCATAAAATACCACCTAAGTATAAGTAAATTATATCAAAAAATAAAAGAAGATACTATAAAACTAGCATCTTTATTTAAATATTTCTTATTTATTGATATCCATACTTTCAAATATAGAAGTTCCAAGTCCTAAGATGTTTCTAATATCAAAGTTATCTAATATAGTCGCTCCTATATCGGCAAATGTTTCTCTATCTTTTAATCTCTTGCCTTCTTTAAACTTCTTATTATATATTAAGATTGGTACATTTTCTCTTGTATGATCTGTTCCTCTAAATGTAGGATCATTACCATGATCTGCTGTTATGATAAGTAAATCTTTTTCAGTTAGATTCTTTAAAAGAATTGGTAAGTAATAATTAAACTCTTCTAATGCTTTTAAATATCCATCTCTATCTCTTCTATGTCCATATAACATATCAAAGTCATTTAAATTAGCAAATATAAATCCTTTTTTATCACTTTTAGCAAAATCAATTAATTTCATCATACCATCAATATTATCTTTAGTTCTTACTTTAATAGCGATACTTTTATTATTAAATATGTCAGATATTTTACCAATCGCAATAGTAGGCACCCTATGTTTATCTAATAAATCAAGTACATTAAGTGGTGGATCTAAAGCATAATCATGTCTTTTTGGAGTTCTAGTAAAACTTCCTGGTTTACCAACATATGGTCTTGCGATTATTCTTGCTATTTTATATTTTTCATCTTTAGTAAGTTCACGTACTTTAGTACATATATCATATAATTCTTCTACAGGTATTATATCTTCATGTGCTGCGATTTGAAGTACTGAATCAGCAGAAGTATATATAATTAATGCTCCAGTTTCCATCTGCATTTGACCTAACTCTTCTATTATTTTAGTACCACTTGCAACTACATTACCTATAACATCTCTTCCAGTTATTTCTTTGATTTTACTTATTAATTCAAGAGGAAAACCATCAGGATATGTTTTGTATGGCGTTTCTTGTACTATACCCATCATTTCATAATGACCATTTAATGTGTCCTTAGCAAGATTAATAGGTTTACCTTTCATGTAATAACCAACTGTTTTAGAAACTTCTTTTCCAACCAAAGTAGTAAGTCCCATTCTTTCAAGAACATCTAAATTATAATGATCTCCAATTGTGTGCAATAAAGTATTTGAACCAACATCATTAAACTTATCCGCATCTTTTGCTTCTCCTACTCCTACACTATCCATTACAACTAAAAATACTCTTTCATACATATTAGTTACCTTCTTTCTTACTTCTATTAAAGTATTCATTATAATTGTCTTTGATAAAGTTGTTTGCAAGATGAGTATATATCTCTGTCGTAACAACATTTTCATGTCCAAGAAATTCTTGAACACTTCTTATATCCGCACCACACTCAATCATATGAGTCGCAAAACTATGTCTAAGTACATGTGGTGTTATTTCTTTATTAATATTCTTTTCACGAGCAATCTTACCAATTATTTTATAAAGTCCTTGCCTAGTCATTTTGGTCCCATGATTATTTAAAAACAATGCATCAGTTTTAGGTTTACCCTTTACAAATAACTCTTCTCTATAGTTATTAATATACATATCTAAATAATTAACCGCTATTTTAGACATAGGAACAATTCTTTCCTTACTACCTTTTCCATATACATGAACAACCATATTCACAGTATCTACATTATTTAGTTCTAAATTGATAAGTTCACTTGCTCTAAGACCAGTTGAATACATAAGTTCTAATATAGCTTTATTTCTATGATCAAAAGGAGTATTAAGTTCAATATCTAAAAGTTTATCAACTTCTTCAATAGACAAATATTTAGGAAGTCTCTTTTTCCTTTGAAGACATTCTACATCTTCAGATATATTAATAAATCCTTTATATACTGCTAAATACTTATAAAAGCTCTTTATACTAGCAATAATTCTATTAATAGAACTTTCATTATAACTAGGAAGTAAATGTAATATATAATTATCAATATCCTTCTTTGTTATATTTAATATTTCTTTATCAGTATATGTTAAAAAATATTTAAGATCTCTCATATAAGACTCAACTGTATTTTCAGAATAATTCTTATCTATTCTTAAATAATCACTGAAATCATCAACAAACTCTTTATTTTCAATATCTATCATACATTTATAATTATATAATAAAAAAAACTAATTGAATAGTTTTTTTACGTTATTTTTACATTAATCTCTTTTACTATCTCTATAATTAAACAATATTCCACCTACAATACAAGGCAAATAATACGTAATTACTCTATATAAAAGTACTCCAGGTATAACTATTGCTTCACATACAATTAAATTAAAATAATGAATAAAAGAATACTCTGTGCTTATACTAGAACCTGGTATTGGTATAAAAGATGCAGAAATATAAACAAAACATGATAATATTATCGTATAAAGC
>OBLI01003649.1_pt1 | contig 11643 bp, 8 predicted proteins | sample 1519701 | NCBI WGS metagenome assembly OBLI01 (sample SAMEA3663005, study PRJEB22513) | pig gut metagenome | biome: pig gut; feature: pig-associated habitat; material: faeces | place: France | collected 2012 | reverse complement strand
CACGCTGGTGGTCTACGACCTGCAAGGACGGCCTGTGCTCGTGGCCGACAGCACGGTGCGCCGCGCCGCGCGGCAACTGGCCAGCACCGACTCCACAGCCAGGCAGCCTAAGCCGAAACGCACCTTCTACGACCGTCACCGCGAACGCTACATCAGCCGCTGGCAACGGCTGCTGCCCTCGCAGTACACGCTGCAGTTTGCGGGCAGCATCGGTCTGCTCAACATGGGCTTGGGATGGCACTATGCCAAGGGCCACTGCGAAACGGAACTCCTGGTGGGCTTTGTGCCGCGCTACCACAGCGAGTGCGCCAAGGCCACCTTCACCCTGAAGCAGCGCTACGTGCCCTGGCTAAAGCGCATCAGCCGCCGCTGGACGCTGCACCCGCTCACCACGGGACTGGCCTTCAACACCATCTCGGGCGACGACTTCTGGAAAAACGAGCCGGACAAATATCCCAAGAACTACTACGGGTTTTCCACCAAGGTGCGCATTCACGTGTTTCTGGGGCAAGAGGCGGAGTATCACATTCCGCGCAGCAAGCGCCTGCTGCATTCCTCGGTGACGGGCTACTACGAAATAAGCACGTGCGACATGTATCTCATCAGCAAGGTAACGAATAAGAGCATACCTTTGCGCGAGGTCCTGTCGCTGGCATTCGGCCTCAGGTTTCACATGTAACTCCTTGCCTCATAATAACGCTCAAACGCCCCCTTCGCCCCCTGCTCGGCATGCTGGCCGTAGCGGCTGGTGCTGCCGCCGTATGGTGCGGGGTGTGCTTGCATGAAACGCCACCACACCTCGCAATTCCTCTTTCTGCTTAACCCCATGAAGCGCGCCTTGCTGCACGACCCACAGGTGCAGGTGGTGCTACTCAAACGGAGGAGCCAGTTCGACAGGTAGGGGCAGAAATGTCAGGGTTATTTATGGATACTCAATGTGTCTACCTATATCACTATTTCTCGCCAAGCCAAAGTGAGCAAGCATGCTTGGGTCTTTTGGGTTAACGAAATCGTTCGGAAAGCCATACGTTGACTTTCCGAACGATTTCGTTTTTCCTTATTATTTCACAAAACCCCAGCCGGCACCATGGCAGCGGCTGGGGCAAGGGGGTGCTTAGGGCACGAGGATGCGTTGGCCGTTGAGCACGTAGACGCCCTTGGAGAGGCTCAGACGCTTGTTGCCCTGCAACTGGCCACTCAGCAGCACGCGGCCCTGTGCGTCGACAAGGAGGGCCTCCGTGGCCTGCGGAGCTACGAGGGTGAGCTGGCCAGGAGCCACGTACCAATCGAGGCGCTGGGCGGCCTCGGCGGTGCTGACGCCGGTGGCAATCTGCTCGTCGGTCTGGTACACGCGTACCCAGTCGAAGACGGTCTGGTAAGTGCGGTTGACGTCGGGGAGGGCTGCATAGCCTCCGTTGCCCACGCTCTGGTTGAGGATGATGTAGAAAGGCTTGTCGTAAGGCCACTGCCCGTTTTTCATGGCGTAGTCGTTGTCCTTGAGGCGGGCGTAGCTGAACACCTGTGTGCCGTCGATGTACCACGTGAGCAAGTCCTCGGTCCACTCCAGGCCGAAGGTGTGGTAGGTGCCGTTGGTCACGCCGTCCTGCATGTGGCTCTTGGGCGGGTTGTTCGACTGCCCGAGGCACTTGTCGCCGTCGGCGGTGGAGTTGGCCCAGCCAGTGTGAATGGTCTGATCGGCGCGGTTGAGGGTGTTCACCTGCTCCCAGATGTCGATTTCACCTGCGTAGGGCCAGCCTTTGCTGTTGTCCTGTGGCATCATCCAGAAGGCGGGGAAGTTGCCCGAGTACGGTATTGTGCGCAGGCGGCCTTCTACCTTGCCGTAGAGGAAGGAGAACTTGTTGCTGCTCTGCACGGCGCCGCTAATCATGGCCACCTTTTGGCCTTTGAACACCTCGTCGTCGTGCGTGTTGGGGATGCAGCGCAGCACGAGTTCGCCGTTCTCTATGTAGCCCGTTTCCTGCTGTCCCGTTTCGGTCATGGCGATGAAACGCTTCCAGGTGGGGTTCTCGCGCACAGAGCGCTCCCACTTGGTGGGGTCGGGCATGGAGCCGTTGGGCTGGTTGAATTCGTCGGAGAAGACGAGCTTGTAGGCGTTCGTGCCGTCGGGCTCGAAGATGGCCGTCACCCTGACGTTGCCGTTGAGGCTGTCGGCGGGCATTTCATAGGTTGCATTGCCGGGCACGGTGTACTCGTTCCACTGGCGGTTGCCGCGGATGTACTGCTCACCGTCGATGTTCTGACCGTGGCGTATCACCATTTCGCGACACACGTAGCCGTCGGCAGCAGGCACGGGTCGCAGCGTGAGGCCGCCTTGCCTGAAGGTATAGAGCCTGTCCAGGCCTGTGGTGCCAGCGCCGTGCACGGACCCGTTCTCGGTCTGGACGTCAAGGAAACAAGCTTGGCCGTGTACGTTGATGTAGAAGTCTACAATATAGCCACCTGTTTCGTTGGCGGTGGTGTCGGGGCGGGTGCGCGTCCAATCGGTGACCCAGCGGGCGCGGTAGACGCCAATAGGAAGCACGCTAGGCACGCGAAAAGTGGGCAGCGCGTTGGCAGGCACTGCGGCGGGGCGTCCGTTGATGATTTCGCCCAGACTGTTGTGTCCCACGGCGCTGGCACCCGAGCCGCTGTCGAGCAGGTAGGTGTAGGCAATGAGTTCGCCATTCATGGTGGGCGTGCCGTCGGCATTCATTTCCACGTTGAACTGGCCGTCCTGGTTGAGGTCTATATAAAGGTAGTGGTGCATGCCGGCGTTGCCGTTGTTGTAGTCGACGGTGGTGGTAACCTCTTCGCCGGGGATAAAGTGTACCATCTGCGGAATGAGGTTGCGCACGGCGTAGTCCTGCGCCTCCTCGGGGAGTGCAAGGGTCTGCGTGCCGTCGGAGCTACTCGTAAAGGTGATGGACTTGAGCTGACGCTGCTGTGCCACGGCGCCCTCGGGCATGGAGATGTGATAGTCTTCGCCTCCCACCTCGGTCGTGCCGTTGTCCTGCGGGAAGTAGGGCGTGATGCGCACATCGCCTTGCACTATAGGAATCGTGTAGGTGTTGTCCTTGAAGGCATAGGCGGGAACGACAAAGTCTTGATACTGCGGGGTGTCGTGCACCAGGCTGTCGCCGTCGAGGTTGTAGCCCATGCGTATTACAACGTGCGAAAATTTGAAGCCGTTGGCGGGCTGCACCTTGAAAGTGAAGGGCTCACCGTAGGGGATGCGGCGCGTTTCGAACTGCGAGCCGTCGGCATTGAGTATCTCGCCGTTGGTGCCCTCGGCGTTCTGTCCGCGCGACACGGTCACTTCGTCAGCGTGCACATTGAGACGGGTGTCCACAATCACGCCGCCGTTGTTGACGAGCAGGTTGCCGGGATCGCTGTTACCGCCAGCATCGATGCAGTCCCAGTCCACCTTGTAGCGCAGGCGGTAGTAGCCAGGCTGCAGGTCGGCGGGCACGGTGAAGGAGGGTGGCTGCACGCTGCCGCCTTGGTTGCTAATGCTCTCGCCCTTGCTGTTCTTGTTCTGGTAGTAGGAGTAGGCCATCACGTCGCTGCCTTCGGCGGGCGTGCCGTTGTCGTTGAGCGAGGTGTTGAACTTACCGTCGCTGAGGCGGTCAAGGTACACGTAACTGTGCATCCACGTACCGGGGTGGTAAGAGCTGCTCATCGTCACGGTTTCGCCGGCCTTTGCGCTGAACGCTGAAGCCAGTTGATCATGATAGCCGCGCTTGTTGCTTTGCTGGTTGATGCCGAGGACCTGGCCGTTGAAGAAAATGGTGTTGGTAAAGCGGTCGTTGCGCGACAGCGTGGCGTTCTTATCGAAGTTGATGGGGTACGAGCCATACTGCACGCGGGGCGTGGGGTCGTTGTTGACCTCAATATTATCTACATACACGAGGAAGTCCTCGGCCAGGGCGTGTGTGGGTTCGCAGTCGGGCACGATGACGAGGCTGTGGATGTCGATGCCGCCAGCGCCCTTAACGGCAAACACGGCGTCGAACCATTTGTCCTGCATGAGGGGCGTGGAGCAGAGTTCATTGAACTGCTCTACCTCGGGCGACTGGTTGTCCCATTCCTGGCGCTTGCCCAGTCCCACGAGCATCACGCGGCCGGTGTTGGGGCGGTGCATCATGACGTGCACATACTTCATCGTGGTGGTGAGTTCGAAGGGCTCGCTGAGGTCCACCCTCACGCCGAACACGTTGCTGGCGAAGCGGGAGCGCTGGAAGCCCAGCACGTTATCCGACACGTTGGTTTCGCCGGCCAGTTCGTCTACTTCCTTGAAGGGGTTTGCCGTCACGGCCACGTTGCCCTGCAGGCGCTGCTGGCCCGAGGCGTCGGCGCGGAAGGGGGAGTTTTCCCATGAGTCGTACACGCCGAGGCTCTTGTAGCCTGTGGCTGACTCAAAATCGATGACATTGGTTTGCGCGGCCAGCAGTGCGGGCAATGCCCAAGCGGCCATGCAAGCGATATGTTTGAGTTTCATAGAAAGATGCAAGTTAGGTGTGGTGGGTTAGAAAACGGAAACGGTGTGCAGGCAGGGGCAGTCCTTGGCATCGTTGATGGTGATGCGCACGGCTTTGGCCGTAACAGGATTCTTGTAGCTGTCGCTCGTGCTACCGTTGAGCGGGATGATGCGCTTGTAGCCAATGGTGGAGGTAGTGATGTTGCCGCCCTGTCGTGTCCAGCCGTCGGTACCGTTGGCGCTGGTTTCGATGGTGAAGCTCTTCACGCGCTGTCCGAGCTGTATGTACTCTTGCAGGGCTACGTAATAGAGCGTCTGGGGCTCACTCCACGTCAGGGTGATGGTGGCCTGCTTCTGGCCGTCGTTGGGCGCCCAGTAGGTGTCGATGTTGCCGTCGTTCAGGTTGGAGGCGGCATAGGTGCGGCTCTGGCCGTCGGCACGCTGTTCGCTCACCTGCGCCGTGGCGGTGAGGGCCTTGTCGGTGCCGAGGCGTGCCTGCAGCATTTCGCCTAACTCGCGGAGCACGGTGACGTCCTGATCGGGCAGCACGCCGGCTTTGTTGGGCGGGAAGTTGAGGATGAGCGTGGCGTTGCGTCCCACGGTTTCCAGATACATTTTGAACAGCGTGGCGGCGCTCTTCACGCCCTCGCCGTCGTGGTAGAACCATCCGCTCGTGGTGGCCTTGGCATCGCTCTCGCCGGCGTTCCACTTCCAGGCGTTCTCGTCGCCCGAGGTGCCCGAGCCATACGACCAGCAGGTTTCGCCTGCCCAGCCGGCCTCGTTGCCTATCCAGCGGGCCTCGCCGCCCACGCCCCAGAGTATGATTTCGGGGCATGACTTATGCACGGAGTCGCGCAGGTTGGGCACATCGTAGTAGGTGCTCTGGTCCACGCTGCGCGTTTCGTTGGCACCGCCATACCAGCCCGAACCGCCGTTGGCTCCGTCGAACCACATTTCAAACTGGTCGGCACCGTACTGTGCCAGTTCGAAGCATTGCTTCAGGAAGACGTCGCGCACATACGACTTGCCCTCGATGTCCTTGCCGTAGTATTTGCTGTTGCGGTCCCAGGGCGACACGTAGAAGCCATACTTCATGTCCAGCTCCTTAGCCGCCTTGGCAAAGTCGGCGGGGATATTGAGCGTGGCCGCATACTGGTTGCTGCTTTTCGTGGCGTTGTGGTCGGTGGTCTCGGTGGGCCAGAGGCAGAAGCCGTCGTGGTGCTTCACCACGGCAATGCCGCCCTTCATGCCGGCAGCCTTGCAGGCCTCAAGCCACTGCTTGGGGTTGGGCTTGCCCGTGGGGGCAAATTGGTTCACGTTCTCGTTGCCAAAGCCCCACTCCTGCCCGGTGTAGGTGTTCATGCCGTAGTGGAAGAAGGCATAAAACTCCGTCTGGTTCCACTTGAGCTGCCGCGCCGTGGGCACGGGGAACACGGGCCGCGGTTCGTTGTCGGGATTGCTGAGCGTCTGCTGCACAAGCCCAAAGGCATTTTGCTGCGCCTGCGCCTGTCCGGAAAATCCGAACGCCAAGGCAGCGGTCGCCAGCATAAGCGTAGTTCTCTTCATGTGTTTGATGCGTTTTTCTTATCAGGTTAAACAGATTTTCAGTGCTCTCTCTTATTGCGGATAATGCAGGTTTTCGTCGGTAGCCACCAGGAGCACCTCGTCCAGGTATTTGCGGCTCTCCCACCGCGCCATGGGCAGGTCGTGCAGCAGGTAGTTACCGCAGTCACGGGGTGTGGTGCCGGGCACTTCGCCCTCGAAGCCGGCCACGAACTCAAAGGTGCGTATGAGCACGGGCAGCAGGTCGCGGCTCTCGTAGTCGCCCCTGACGAGCAGGTAGTTGCCCGTGAGGCAGCCCATCGGCCCCCAATACACGATGCGGTCCTTCCACTCGGCATCGTTGCGCAGGTAGGTGGCAGCCAGGTGCTCAATGGTGTGCAGCGCGCCCTGGCCCAATGCCGGTTCGCGGTTCGGTGCTTTCATGCGCACATCGAAGGTGGTCACCACTTCGCCGCCCACCACATCCTTGCGCGACACATACACGCCGCGCAGCAGTCGGAGGTGATCGATGGTGAAACTTGGAATCTTGTCCATTGGGTTTGGTTTTTCAAGTATATATATAGGTGTTTAGAGGCTGGAGGCGGTGCTGCCGGCACCCTCGGCCATCGCGGCCAGGTGCTGCAACAGGGCGCGGGTCACGCCAAACGACTTGTGGGCCATGGTGCTCCAGAAGTCGAGGTACTGGTCGAAATGGTTGTCGGCGCCGGGCGTGTCGCTGATGATGCGGAAACTCAGAAAGGGCACGCCGTAGAGGTGGCACACCTGTGCTATGGCGGCGCTCTCCATGTCTACGGCCAAAGCTTCGGGGTAGGCCGTCTTGATGCGGTGCAGTTCGGCTTTGTCGGTGATAAACTGGTCGCCGCTGCATATCAGTCCGCTGTGCAAGGGCGTGTCGGTCTGCATTTGCAAGGCGGCTTGCAGCAGCTGGGCGTCGGCCTCGAAGTAGAGGGGCAAGCCCTGCACCTGACCGTGCTCAGCCTCGGGGCCGCAGTCCACGTCGTGATAAGCCACCCGCTGGCCGGCCACCACATGCATCACGCCCACTTGGGCATCGAGTCCGCCGGCCACGCCCGTGTTGACAAGGGCGTCGGGAGCGTAGCGGCGTAGGAGTTCCACGGCGCCTACAGCAGCGTTCACCTTGCCTATGCCGCTCTCGGCCAGCACCAGATGCAACGCCCCGAAACGGCCCTCCACAAAGCGCAGATGGCCGCAAGGTGTTTCGTGCACGTCGTGCAGCAGGGCCACTAACTGCTCATGCTCCTTGTGCATGGCGTTGATTATCCCTATAGTCATGATTTTCAAAGTGTATATGGCAACTTCGTGCGCTTGCTTGACGATAAAGGCGCAGTTTGATAAGCAAAAATAGAAAATAAACATCACTCTTGCCAACAAACTGCCTATATGTGGCTTAAAAAAAGATTTTTTTTGATTTTCTCCCTCCATCTGCCCCTCTCCCACCCCTCTTTGCCGAGCCGTTTTGCGGGGTGGCCATAACGGGGCTACGGGTTGCCGCCACGCGATGCCGCCCGCTGTGTTGCACACGGCCATGGACGACGTTGTCCACGGCCATGGGCAACGTTGTCCGCGGCCGTGGGCAACGTTGTCCGCGGCCGTGGGCAACGCAAGGAGTCCGTTCGTGTCACGGGAAGGTCGGGGTGTGTCACAATAAGATGCCGTGAAAAAAAGCGGGCACGTGTGGGACGAATGCTTTCGCCTGATGTGCTCTTTTTTTCACGGCATGATGGTTTCCTGCCCGCCCTTCGGCTCCACGGGGCACAGTGGGCGGTCAGTGGTCAAGGGGTTGCATGAGCTGCCACAGTGGCTGGCTTTCGGGATAGGGGGCTTCGATGCTGATGGGCTGGTGGCTCACGGGATGCTCGAAGGCTACGCGGCGGGCGTGCAGCGAGATGCTACCGTCGGGGTTCGAACGCGGCGCGCCATACTTGAGGTCGCCCTTGATGCAGCAGCCTATGGCGGCCAACTGGCAACGTATCTGGTGGTGGCGCCCCGTGTGCAGCTGCACGGCCAGCAGGGAGTAGCGCGTGCTGCGGCCTATGAGGGTGTAGTCGAGCACGGCCTTCTTGGCCCCTGCCACTTCGCGTTGATGGGCGTAGGCTTTGTTCTGCCGCTCGTTGCGGGTGAGCCAATGGGTGAGGGTGGCCTGCGGGGCGGGCGGCGGGGCGCAGACAATGGCGTGGTAGGTTTTCTGCACGCAGCCCTCGCGAAACATGTCGTTGAGGCGGGCCAGGGCCTTGCTGGTGCGTGCAAAGACCACGGCGCCGCTCACGGGGCGGTCGAGCCGATGGGCCACGCCGAGAAACACCTGCCCTGGCTTGGCATACTTTTGCTTGATGTAGGCTTTGACGGCATCGGCCAGGGTGGCGTCGCCTGTTTTGTCGCCCTGCACGATTTCGCCCGGGGCTTTGTTGACGATGATGATGTGGTTGTCTTCGTAGAGTACTTCCATAGTGCGATGGCTTGCGCTGCCCGTGGCAGCCACGGTGTGAGGGTGAGCAGGCACATGAAAACGGCAAAGGTCATCACCGCCACGGGGCGGCGGGGTCATGACCTTTGCCGTGTGTGTTGCCTGCGAGGCTGAGGTGTGTGCTACAGGCGGGGCATTACATGTTCATGCCGCCGTCGACCTGAATTACCTGGCCGCTGATGTAGCTCGACATGTCGCTGGCCAGGAAGGTGGCTACGTCGGCAATGTCCTCGGGCTTACCGCCGCGACGCAGGGGTATGGCTTTCATCCATTCCTTGCGCACTTCTTCGCTGAGTTGTGCGGTCATGGCCGTTTCGATGAAGCCGGGGGCGATGGCGTTGGCACGGATGCCGCGGCTGCCCATTTCCTGAGCCACGCTCTTGGCCAGGGCAATGAGTCCGGCCTTGCTGGCTGCGTAGTTACTCTGACCTGCGTTACCGTGTACGCCCACTACGCTGGCCATATTGATGATGGAACCGCCGCGCTGACGCATCATGATGGGGGTGCAGGCGTGGATGAAGTTGAAGGCCGACTTGAGGTTGACGGCAATCACGGCATCCCACTGTGCCTCCGTCATGCGCATCATGAGGCCGTCCTTGGTGATGCCGGCGTTGTTGACCAGAATGTCGATGGAACCGAAGTCTGCATGTATCTGCTTCACCACTTCTTCGGTTTCGGCAAAGTTGGCAGCGTTCGAGGCGTAAGCCTTGCACTTCACGCCGAGTGCTTCGATTTCCTGACGGGTAGCCTCGCCGTTTTCATCGATAACGAGGTCAGTGAAAGCCACGTTGCAGCCTTCCTGTGCAAACTTCAAGGCGATGGCCTTACCGATGCCGCGGGCAGCACCGGTCACGATTGCGGTTTTACCGGATAATAATCCCATTTGTCTATATATTTTTTTAGTGGCCTTGCGCTCGCCTTGCCTCATGCCGGTGGGCAGGGCGGCGGGAGCGTAGGGCTGAGTGGATAAATGCGATGTAAAAGAAAGGGAAGCCTCGCGGCGGCCGTCAAGCCTGTGCGGCGGGCATGTTGAGCATACGGCCCAGAATGGCCCGCACGTGGGCATAGGCTTCGTCCTCGGTGAGTCCATCGCCCAGACGGTTGTAGATGTAGGGCACTTCAAGCCCCTTGATGGTGTAGAAGATGATGTCGACCATCAGCCCTACGTGCTCTATGCGGAAGCGTCCCTTGTCGACGCCCTCCTGCAGCACGCGGCGCAGGGTTTCGTGCTCCTCGAGGTCGAAGCGCTTGCGCACTTTTTCCACCATCCAGATGTTGCGGAAGAACTCTGCGCGCAGCGAACCGTTGCGGGCCACAGTTTCGCGTATCTCCCGCAAGTGGGTGAACACGAGTGCCTGTATCTTTTGCTCGGGCTCCACATCCATGGCGGCCACCTCGTCGAGTTTGGCCGAGAGCATGCCCAGTTCTTCCTCAATCACGGCGTAGTAAATCTCCTCCTTGCTGCGGAAGTAGGTGTAGAGCGTGCGGCGGCCGCGGCCTGAGGCCAGGGCGATGTCATTCATCGTGGTGGATTCGAGTCCCTGATGTGCAAACAGGTCGCGCGCCACCTCAATGAGTTTTTGGCGGGTTTTCGTTATCGACATGGGTGTGCAGTGTCATGAAGTGCCTCCTGCGGGGCAGCAGGCCCTCTCCTCGCGCTGCGCGGCGGGGTGCGGACCGGCTGCAAAAAGCACAAAATCCTTTTCAGTGTGCAAATTTACGGTTTTATTCCCGTTATTGCACGTTTCAACCCTGAAAAAACTGCACTTAGAGCCGCCGCAGCAATGGTCGCACTGCTTGCATCACGAGCCACGACGTAGCCAGACTGACAAGGGTGAGGGCGAGGAAAATGAGCACGGGGTAGCGCAGAGCGTAGACGTAGTCCTTGAAAAGATAGTAGGCGAACCAGGTGTGCACAAGCCACATGGGCATGGAGTAGCGGCCCAGCACCGTGAGCACGCGCTGCACGCCGGAGGCAAGAGGCGCGTGGGCAAGGAGGAGGACGACGAGGGGTGTGTACACAAAGTTGCTGAGCCTGTGGCGGGTGAGGCACTGTGCCACCACGGCCAGTAGCAGCAGGAGCCACAGGAGCCACCCGTGCTGCTTGAGGTGGGCGAAGAGGTGGGTGAAGCGCGTGCCACGGCCTGCATGCTTGCACATCCACGCCCCGAGCAGAAAGGCGAACACCAAGCGGCAGAACGACAGCAGTTGCAGCAGGCAGCGCTTGCAGGCCATGTCGCTGGCCGCTATCATGTCGTAGGGATAGACGTAGAATACGCTCAGCGCAAGAGCCACGCCCAGCACATAGCGTGCCTTGTAACGCTCAAGCAGGGCGAACCAGCACTTGGCCGTCAGGCTCAGCAGGGCATAGGGAAAGAGAAACCACGCTTCGGCGTTGAACGTGGCGTGCCAAGCAAGGGCGTTGCTCGCAATTTCCCACCCATTGCCCAGATACCGCCCTGGCTCCACCCCCTGCGCCACAACAATAAACAGGACCAACACCGCCCACCACACTACATAGAGGCGGAGCACGCGTCGCAGTTGGCCTGTCCAGGTGAGGCGGTGGCGCTGGTAGTAATGCCCATAGCCGCTGAGCAGCACAAAGAGCAGCACGGGGTTGCAGGCAGCCGTCAGCCAGTAGGGAAACGACTGCAAGCCCTGGCCTATGAGGGGCTGGCACAGAGAGAGGTGCTCCAGCCTGTTGAACAGGTGCAGCCATATCATGGCCAGGATGGCCACGCCGCGGATGATGAGCGAACGTTCCTTGGAGATGGTAAACATAAATCGTGTAACAATAGGATAGGGCCGCATGCCGTCGGCACGGCTTGCCGCGTCGGGGCACTTGGCGTAATGGCGAAAGCATGCGGGAGCGGGCTCATCACTTCAGCCCTGCACACAAAAGACTTGCGGGGCACACCGTTCTGCAACGATATGCCCCGCAATGGTGACTGTGCTCGAAGCGAGACTCGAACTCGCACAGGCATTTCTGCCTAAAGGATTTTAAGTCCTTCGTGTCTACCATTCCACCATTCGAGCATCCGTGAGCGGAAAACGAGACTCGAACTCGCGACCCCAACCTTGGCAAGGTTGTGCTCTACCAACTGAGCTATTTCCGCAA
>OBLI01003646.1_pt1 | contig 11644 bp, 2 predicted proteins | sample 1519701 | NCBI WGS metagenome assembly OBLI01 (sample SAMEA3663005, study PRJEB22513) | pig gut metagenome | biome: pig gut; feature: pig-associated habitat; material: faeces | place: France | collected 2012 | reverse complement strand
CTGTTATAATAACCAACATCAAGCCTACAATGAATCGCCCTAAAGACACTTTTCTCATCATGCTTCTGCCCTGACATTGACAGCGGCAATATCATTGACAATGTTTGCCGTGATTGCCTTCCGCATGGAGGCGAACACGGAAGGCTTTTTATTTTCCTTTTTCTCCTTGTTCGCATGGATAGCACTCGTATGCGAGTTCTTCCTCCTGTATGACTCCATCACCGACATATGGCTTTCCAAAGACCGCTCTGTCATAGGAGCCACATGATTTCTCCTTTCCCTGCTGTTGTCTTTCATCCTTACTCCAGATAAGCATCTTGACTGGAGCACGGCCATTGTCATGCTGTCCTTCTTTGCCGTCTTATTCCTCCTGCCGTATATGGTGTGTATGTCTATGGAAAACAAATCTCTTCTTTTTTGCTGAAACTTTGGAATGATAAACTCAAGAAGAAAGATAGAGAGAATGACATAAAACTCACCTATTGGTGCAGACACCTGCCCGATGATGTATGTGAGTGACATCATCATTCCAAGAGTCATCGACCCCTCCACAACCGATTTTGCTGCTATGTAGTAGATAAGTATGTGAGTCGTCTGTGTGAAAAACACTGAGCCAGGCTGTTGTATCTGGCCTATACGCAGACCTTTCAATCCAATCTTGAAAAGTTTGACTTGTATACGTTCCCAGCGTTTCTGCCGTTCACAGTTGTTCAGCATAATGTCCTGCATGCCCTGAACCAGCTGTATCATCTTGCTCTGCTCCTGTGCCGACTGGTTCTTTTCGCTTCTGTATCATATTAGGCGCGTAGTTTCGGATTTGAGGGTTATAAGTAAAGATTGTCATAAAAAAATTATAAGGGAAAAATCATCGTGGAGAATCGGTCTCGTTCAATCTCGTTCAATCTCGTTCAATCTCGTTCTAAAATCGTTCTAAAAACGGCCTTTTCGTTCAATAATCGTTCTATTTCGTTCAATTTTCGTTCAACATCGTTCTAAGGGTCTCTGGTCGGTCGACCAAGCAACCTTTGGTCGGTCGACCATAGCACCTCTGCTCGGTCGACCAGAGGAGCTTTGAACGGTCGACCAGAGGAGCTTATAAAGACCGACCACAGAATAGTAAAAGAAAAGTCATAAGCATACACCTTGGACTTTCATTTTGCCTTTGCCTCCCTCATGCCAGTCACCATGGACTTCCATTGCTCCCTCAAACCGAAAGGGCAATCTGGTCCAAAGCAGTGCTCAGTATGGATTGCTATTGACGGATTGGTCACTAAAAACAGCGGGGAGACTGTGGTCCCCCCGCTGAAACTTATGCATGATAAGATGCTTATCTTATTTAATCACTATCTTCTCGCTCTTCCTGTTGACTCCAGACGTGAGACGGAAGTAGACACCAGGCAAGGTAGGACGTCCGCTCAGGCGGATACCATCGATGGTGTACCAGCTCTCCTGGCTGTCTGATCCGCTCACACCAGTGATGTCTGTTTCCAAGGAATCCTCACCATAGGTGATGGCAAACGGACTGCTGGGGCTGCCTACGATACCATCATCCTCATATGAGATGGAGACAGAGGACTTGAGCATCACACCATTGAAAGGAATGATGAACGAGAGTTCCTCTCCGCCATTTCCAGGAATGGTAAGGAAGACGATGCCATCCTCGTTGGTGAAGCCAGCCGTACGGCATTCCTGTCCGTTGAATACGCCTATCTCATTGTCGGCAAGGGGTTGGCCTTCATAGGTGACACGTGCCACCACAGTCATATTGCCTGGATACAGACTGTTGTCGGTGGGAACGAACACACCGCTCTGGGTACGCTCTGGAGCCATGCTGCGGGTCTTGCGATAGATGGCTGTAGGATAACGGAAGGTACGTGTATCACTGGTCTGGCTCATGTACATGTAACCCTGTCCGGGTGTGAGTGCCTGCAGCGAACCGTTCCACTCATATCCGTCATAGATGGCGAAGCCCTGCTTACCCTTCACCAAGTCACCATCCTCGGGACTCAGTCCGGCAAAGGCATCGGCCACACTCTGAATGGATGTGCTGTTGAAGGCAATCCAGTTCCATCCTGGCACAATGCTGATGGTACGTTCAGCCTCATCGGGACGTGCTCCTGTGATGGTGAGCGGAGCATCTGATGACATGAGTACCTTGTACATATCACGAACATTGAGGTTGGTGAGAGTACCTTCCCAGATACCGTCGTTGGTCATGGAAGAGGCGGTCTTGCTCTTCATCAAGACACTCTCTCCTGCCACGCCACTCATCACTGCGCCTAAGCTCATATCCTCGGCATTGACAGCCAGAGAGGTCCAGTTCCATCCTGAGTTCAGGGCAATGGTCTGCTCAATGAGGTTGAGGGCATTGAGGCGGACGGGGGCGGCAAATGAGCCACAGATAGCTCCCGAAGTGAGTTTAACCACAGGAGTGGTCTCCACCACGGGCCATACGATGCCTGTGCTGGCGTCATAGATGCGGAACTCTATCTCCTTGTCCTTCTCGGAAGACTGACAGGCCACATCGAGCATCAGGAAGTACTCGTCATAACGTTTGCTGTAAGAAAGCTTGGCCACGCCGCGGCATTCGCCGTCCACAAAGGCGCCCACGATATCGTCGGTGTCTGTGGAAGGAACACCATTCACTGACACGGTGCCCACCACGTTCATGGAACTGCTATACTTGCTGGCATCCACAGCCCAGTCGGGAACTTCGCCTGTGACGGTAACGTTGAGAGCCAGAGGCTGAGCCAGGTCATCACCATTGACCAGATAGATGGTCTCGGCATACTTGCCTATGGGACATGTCTTGCTCACGGTGAATGCGATGTCAACAGAAGAGAGCGGATCGACATAGCCATTCTCCACATCAGCCTGGAGCCATGCAGGCAGACCAGTCAGATACCATTCCTGCTGTGTGCCACCCTTGTTGGTGATGGTGGCCACGAAGGTGGTCTCCTCTCCACCCTGCTGTGTGAGGCTGAACTTATCCTCGGTCCAAGCCAGACTGTTGCGGCTCACGAATGCCGTCCAGCAAATGGGGTCAGAATAGTTTCCATTGTTGTCCTTCACACGCTTAACCTTGAAGTTGATGGTGCAACCCTCTATGGCAGCAGGCTCCTCATCGAGGCTGATGACCACCTTATTGTTGCTTGCCGTATAAGAGAATGCCACATTGACCAGCGAAGGCTTGGGCATGAGAGCCGGTGCCTGGTCGGTGAAGGTAAGGGCATCTGTGCCATAGGTGGCCGTGTGTGTCTCTCCGCCAGGAACGATACTGGAGCTGTAAGCCTCGGTCCTTACCTGACCAGCTTCAAGCTTCTTCTTCTCGAATGGGAAGTAAGCCACCAGACCAGCCTCATCGCCTGTCAGTCTCAGCTTGCGGTTGTTGCCAAGCGTGTTAGCATCCAGAGTGGCATTCCACAGTCTTACCTCATCCACCAGACCAGTGAGATGGCGATCATAAGACACGGTGTAAGAGTGTGTACTGTCCACGATACGACGTGCTCCTATCTGGAGGTAATCGTCATTGAATGTGGCCACATTGCGTGAGGAGATGCTGAAGGTGCGCTGCCCGTCCACATAGAGTGTGGTGTTGCCTGTGCGCAAGACGTTGAGGGCAACGTGGTGCCATTCGTTGTCGGAGAGCGAAGTGGTACCGGCATCGTAAGTATTGTCGTCAGAGGTGAACTTGAGCTGTCCGCTTTCGTCCATCCAGAGGCCGTTCTTACCCATATTCAGAATCTGAGCCTCGCCCTGCTGCTTGTCGGCCTTTATCCAGAACTCCACAGCCTGGTTGTCCTCGGCATCCGCTGCAAGGTCACCTATGAAGATGTTCACATAGGAAGAACCGTCCAGAACCACAGCCTTGTTCTCATTATTTATATACCAGGTCTCTCCGGCAGAAACCAGATGGCGGTTGCGTGCATAGTCGGTAACCTTGTTGCCCTCGCCCTCGTTCATCTTCCAGTAGCCCATGAGGTTGGCAGTGGAGGGAGACTTGGTCCGCTGTCGGTCCAGCTGTGCCTTGCCATTGTCATGAGCCACATCCCAGAGGGTGAGTTCGTGGATGGCTCCCCTGATTCCCTCTCCGATACTGAGTGCACCCACGCCGTTGTAGGCGGGAACATGGTTGGCTTTGAAGAGCGGTGTGGTATTGGAAGATTCTGAAACAGTGGCGTTGAGGATTCCCTCGCCTTCGGCTGCCTCATAACTTACGGTGAGGTAGCACCAGGTGTCCATGGGCATCACATCCTTGGAAACGAAGGATTCTGTGCCAACAGCTATTACGAGATGGTGATCCTGGTCTACAGAGAGAACGAACTTCTCGGTACCGCTTCCATGCGAGAGGATGGTACCGTCGCTCTCTATGTACAGCCACATGTCCGTGGAGAAGCTCTTGCCTGCCAGTGAGATGGATGCTTCGGTGGAAGCTGCACGCTCTACTCCCTGCAGAGCCAGGGCAGTATTGTGCTCTATCTGCGAACCATTGAGGACAGCGGTAATCTCGAAGTTGTCATCTTCGGTAAGAGCACCGCTGACAATATCCTCGTTGAAGGTGACGCTGATGTCATCACCCACGCCCAGGATACCATTGGTGGGCTGAGGCATGCCGAGTGACATGGGCTTACGCATATCCTTGTTGATGGCAATCTCATTGCTGGAACGTGTAATCTCACGTCCTCCGTAAGAGCTTATAGAGAGCACCCTGAAGCGATAGAGACCATCGCTCAAGTTATGCATATTGTAAGAGTAATCCACACTGGCCTCATTGGGCAAGAGCAGTTTGCCGTTGGGCACGTTGTTGGGATCAAGTACATATTCCCGTATGTTGAGCCAATCGGTAGCACCTGGTTCGAAACTCTGGATGCGGAATCCTTTCAGGTTGGCATAGTTGCGGTCAAACTGGTCGAACGTGATGCACAGGGTGTCGCTGGTGATGGTATTGATGACATCCTTGTCTAAAGCCATGTGCACGGGAGAAGAGGAAGGCACGAACTGTGCAGACACATAGACGGTGTCGGCAATAGGTGGCCAGTCGCTGGCAGGATCGTACTGCACCAGAGAGGCCAGTGTGATGCTGATGCTGTCATACTGGAGAATGCTCTGGTTGGTCTGCTCCAGCAAGAGAGTCTTGGTGACGGTCTCTGTGGCAGGAATCCTGATGATTCTGCCCTCTCCTGTGAGAGGCAGTCCGTCTATGGTGAGCTTGGCACCGGTGATATTGGTCTCATCATTGACCATGAGTCTGTAGTACATATCGTCCTTGGTCTCGGAGTTGTTGTAGAGACTCAGTGTATAACTGGCAGCTCCACCTGTGGGAACGTTGCTTACCATAGACCACTTGAGGCTGTCCACCGCCAGTTCAGGCTTCTCTATCTGCATGGTACCTTCCATGAGAATCTTCTGGTCAGGCTCATAATATGAGGTACGCACCTCTCCCTCGTAAGGAGCAGAGGTCTGTCCGCCTCTTGTACGGAACATGGGAGCCCATCCGTCATGATAGTCATAGACGTCCACCGAGAGTGCGTCGCCCGGATTATCCTCCAGCGTATAGGTGAAGCTGGTGGACTCTGTGGTGGAAGACTCCGATGTCTCATGTGAGCCACCTCCGGTCATCGTTGTTAACTCTGCAGAAAGTCCAACGCCATTGATCAACAAACCTGTAGAAAGGGCTACATTGATGAGTCCCATGGTGGTCTCATCATGACTGCTGGTCTTGGTGGTGTCTGTAGTCTGGGTCATGGTGACTGCAGAACCTCCATCAAATGACAGATTGTTGACGAGATAATCCTTTTGTTTTTCATAAGCATCCACCTTCTGCTTCTCGTTATTAGCCAAATGCAGAATCCAGTTCTTGATGGAATTGTTGTAGAACATCACCGAGTCAACAAATATGGCATCGTTAGGAACCGACTTGGGCAGTACCATCCTATAGGATTTACCGGCCGAAGAAGGACTCTTGGTGGCTTCATTTCCCCACACATCGGCATCATCATTGTCAGAGCCAAAGGCAGGGTCATCGGGCGTGAGTGAAGTCACGTATACCACATGATTCTTGTTGTTGGTATAGCTGTTCACGTCAGGCACCGTAGTGAGAAGATTGTTTCTCAGCAATTCCAGGTTGGGCAGAAGATAATTCTCAATATGGGATACCGTGTGCTGGAACTCCGTGCCATAGGTAAGTCCGGTGGTGGTAACCTCTTTGTCTTTCAGTTCTGCAGTGTTTCCACCTGCTACTCTGACGAGTCCCACCTCGTCGGCCTTGCCGAAGATGATATTGGTGGACGAGCCGATGAAGATATCTCCGTTGGCACCCACATATTCAGGATCGGTGGATGTGGAGATGCTCCTCTCTGTGGTGATGGTTCTTGTCCACGAACTTGCATTCTCACCTGTTGTAGAAACGGTCACTCCTATTGCTTGGTCATTATCAACTTTTGTATTGGTTTCCATCATGAATCCTATACCTCCAGTCAAAATTGTTGCCTGAAGACCTGTTTTCTTTGTAATCATAGTACCTGTGTCAGAAGACCACACCTTACCATAGGAAGAGAACTGGCTGCTGACGGTTCCCTTGGTCCAGCTGGCACTTGAGTATGACCCTGGAGGATCGCGCAAGACCATATCAAGAAGGTCGGGACCCTGAGTCACAAAGTTGCTTCCTGTGGGCAAAGAACCCAGAATGACTGCCTTGAGTCCTCCATCTCTCCACTGCTTCGTCTCACCATCTATGTCGTAATAGAACTGTACGGCTCTGACGTAAGGAGACTGGATGTTGGGCAGTCCGGCCATCCATGTATAGGAGAACTGACCCAGACTGTCGAGCTCAATGCTGTTTGTCTTCAGCTCGTGCACCTCACCAGGTGTTCCTCCCGCGGTATTATTCTTCATATACACAGTCTGGTCACCAGAGAGGGCATTGCTGATGGTCACAGGTAGTCCGCTCAAGGGCACCCTATCCACAGGATGCTGGTTATCCTCGATGGAAACATCATAGTTGACATACTGTTCATAAGCCTTGATGTTGAAGGTGTACTTGTCCTGTGAAACGAAGAGAGGATAAGCATAGTTGTAGACAACGGAATCCTGCTGGCTGCTACCCTTGACACGCTTGCGAACATCCACCATGAGTTTGCCTATCTCATCATTTATCTCATAACTGTCAATACCGAACTCATCCTCTATACAGTTCTGCTGAGTGACTTCGAAGAAAGCATCCGTACGCCAAGCGTACTTGTAGGCTGTATGATAGGCATACGTTTGTGCCTTGCCGCCCTCGGTGAACGTGGTATCACACGATTCCACAAGAGGATCGGTCAAGTCCACTTGATCATAGTCATTCTTCAACAGGTTCTTTCCTGCATAGGGATTTTCCTTGTCGTTATTGACTAATTTCACCTCCTTCAGAACATAGGTCAATGGGGGAAGCAGAGCAGAGAATTCACCCGTGAGACTGTCGGTGGTGATGTAGACAAATTGTGAATTATTTCCAGCTCCGCGATACGCATGACTCTTGATGTTGTCGGTCTGTGAAGGCACCTCTGCTATTGATGAATCGGGCTCAAAAGAGTAGGACGTCTCTGTCTTTTTTATCATAATAGCATTGAAGACTCCGGTGCCCTTATACTCCAACTTCAACGTTGCGCGTCCGATGTTGTTCTGGCTCTGCTTGTATCCCAAAGGCTTATCAGCCTGGATGGTACCTCCCACGATACGTCCGGTATAATTGACCAGAGTGGCATCCCAGAATGTGATATTACGCTTCTCATCATTGAACAATTCGGTGGTTCCCACTCCATTGTCGTCGGCGGGGAAGCGTCCTTTGCTGACAAAGGTGTGGCCATCCTTCTTGACCTCTATATAATGGTTACCGATGGGTACGCTTACCAGGAATTCACCCTTCGCATCTGTCTGTACCAGATTGCCGTTCATGCTGGCGGCCTGTCCGTCCACATACACCGTACAGCCCTCCACAGGAATGGTGGTACCTGCATAACGCACTATACCACTTGCCTTGAAGGAAGACTCATCGGTAAAGTCCACTCCGCTGTATACCAGCGATGAGCCACATACGAAACGGCTTGACTTGGATGGGTTGAAGTCATGAACACCCATGGACGGGATGATGGAATAGGTGGTACCATCGCCCGAGAAGGGAACACCGCTGATGGTGTAGTTTCCGTTCTGGTCTGTCAATCCACTGATGGAGAGCATGTCCTTGTTCGGTACAATATCGGAAACACTCATAGTCTTGATTTCGCCATGGTTGCCGTTCGGTGTGCCGCCTGATTTCGAGTAGTCATAGGCTATGGACTGGTCTTGGATACCCTCGTCAAACTTATAGTACACCCAAAGTCCATCCTCGGAACCGGAAAGTACTCGATTGTAGTTGCGCATCAATTCGGCATCGGTGAGAGCCTTGCGCCAGATGCGACACTCGTCGATATTGGCAACGCAATAGGTATTTCTGCCATTACCTCTGTTCCCAAAATAAATCAGTCTGCGGGCAATCTTCCTGATTTCCGCGCTATCTATGTTTTGATGATAATAGGGATCTACAGAAGCACTGAAAACCTTTTTCTGCATGTTGCCATCCTCGTCTATTACACGTAAGATAAATGTACTGTCTGCGTCTTCCTTATTATACGTGAAAGACATATTATAGTACTTGCCCTTAACAATTCTTATACCTGTAGGATACCACTCTCCAGTTGATTGCCATTTATTATTCTGATAATAATAGCGTTCTGCTATATAATTAAATTCTCCGTCACTGGCGCACAAGCTCATGATGCCTGCATCAAAGAACGTATTTCTACTGTTCCTAATGGAGTCTGACCTATAATACATCTGAACGGTCCACGAGTTGGAAAAGACGGAGAAATACTCAGTGCTGTCTTTCTGTGCCGTCTTATCAAGGCAGACGTATGATTTTGAGCCTTGGATGCGCATGGAATGGAATGAGGTCAGAGCATCACCATCGGTGGAGTTTGCCTCAAGGCTGACCTTTACACCGTCTACGGCTGTTCCGGTACCATAAGAGATGCGACCGCTGATGACACCAGTGGCCAGAGCAAAACCATCGGTCTGCTGAGAAAGTCCATAAGAATACACAGGCTCTTTGGAGTCATCCTCCTGACAATTGCGGTAACATTGCACACGATACTGATAATAAGTACCTGCCTGCGCCGTGTTATCCTCATAGCTGTATATATTAGACACTCCTGATGTCGTGTATATGGTCTGATAGTCTGTCTCCTGCGTGCTGCCAAGCACTCTGCGCTGCACGTCGAAGTAGGTGGGATCGGTACCTTTCTGGTCCACGTCCCATGTAAGACGCACGGTACCACTATAGGTTCCACGGCTTGCCACTACACTCCTGACATTCGTGGCACCTGTTATCGCTCCTTCGACACCACCGTTTTCGCCTATGCTGAAGGTTGTCTCCTGTGCCGTCACCGTTGCCTTGTATTCATACGTCTGACATGCATTGGCTGCACCCCTATCATGGAAAGTGCATTTGGTCGTGTCTGCCTCAACGTTATATTTGAAATCGTCGGATGTGATCCATATTCCGGAATTGTCTTTGGTTTTCAAGCGCTTGTATAGAACGATGGTGTATGTCTTTTTCGAAGCGTCCGGTATGCTGGTGAATTCGCAGTCCACCTGTATCTCGCCTTCCAGATTCTTACTTGCCGTGAGATTCTTCAGAGGATTATCTCTCGTCATGGTAATTTTTACAGAAGCAGAAAGATCTGATGCCTGAGACGGAGTAGCCAGTGTGGTATTCCATTCCTTCGGCTCAAAGGCTACCGTATAAATATATTCCACGCCATATTCCTTATCTTTTGTGTCAACAAAGGAATTCTGTTTGTTGCCATATACGCTGTAATCCTGGTCACCAATACGCTCGTATACGCCACCCGATTTGTTCGGTTTACGGAACACAACCCATTTACCTTCCGTCTTGACACAGGAAGCGTCATACACCTGCGGAGTCCAGGTCAGAGTAATATTTTTTGTCCATGAGTCAACAACTGCAGTCATGGCACCTGCAAGAGTGCTCTTAGGATTCTCTCCTCCACAGGGGTTAGGACGAGGGAAACCAGGAACCTTTACCGTGACATATTTATTGATACTTACAGGCTGAGTGACGGCTGTACTTCCATTATTATTGTATGGGAATATAGTGTATTTTTCGGCATATCTTGTCACAAGAGGATAAATGGTGGTCGGAACATAGTTGTTCGGGACATCCATCGTTACTGCCACACTGGATGCACCTGTACCGAGATCATAGTCAGTAGCGTTTCGGTCCTGAAGCGTCGACTCACTCGTTCCAGCCTTCTTGATGGTGTAGCGGTCTGCTGAAACGGGCCAGAAACTTGATGTATTGATTTTCTTTGCAAAGTGGAACTTGTAGCCCCATACTCCGCTTGAGGTCTTTGACCCAGCGTATTTGTAAGTTTGCTTGGTAAGAGTGGCCGAAAGCTGTGCCATGCCATTAGCCGGTCGCTTTACCGAGAACGTAGGCAATGATGTAACGTGGATTGTGTCAAACGTTAGTGTACGTGTATCGCTTACGTACGGTTTATTATCATTATCCCAGGTTCCCTTTATTTCAACTTTCGTCTTATTGGTATGAAGATATCTTGCTAAGATAATATCCACATGTATGGCTTCCCAGTGATTGTTTCCTTCTCTAAGATTGGAGAAAACAATCGTTCCGGAATTGTTGGTTGTCTTGAATGATGTGATATTGCTAACAATGCCTGGATTATTCTTTTGCTTCAGATTTTTATCAGCACTAGTCTGGTCGGTAATTAACGCCCAAACATCTTTGAGGTTAAGGGTCTTACCATTGGTATCCAAAACCTGCTCCCCATTGATGGTCATTGTTACCGGTCCATGATAACCGGCATTAGCAGTACTTGAGCCATCTACATCATAGTTGTAGAACGCCCATTCAAACCCCAGGTGCACAGAATTTGGATATGTGCCAACACTGTTACCATAGGTGGTAGGCTTAGTGGTGTCATACGCCCATAACGATAGAGCAGACACGAAAGGAGCAATCAATAACAGACACATCAGTAATCGCTTTCTGATGAATCCTCCACCATGTAAGGATGGCGGGATGCTTGTGCGCATACTGTTTTCAAATCGTTTCATATCATAGAATTTTTATGTTAGTTTGACAATAGGTTTAACTGCGGAGAATTACATTATTCACGACCTACAGATACCGATGAGATAACATGTCTGACAGCAACAGAACAGAAAAGGTCATGAAAGACCACTCAAATGGAAATCCATACATTTACCAATGCAAAAGTAGGAAAACTGCTCACTAACTTCTGCCCTGAGGTTAACAAATCTATAATACAGAAGGCAATATTTTGAGAATAGGCATATAAATTGTTGTTTAGGCATAAACAGCACGGGGTTCGATATATGGAATTTTACGTTTCCACATTCAAGCCAAATGGTCATCTGACCGATTCTCGGCTCTGTAGATATTCCGTGGGGAATTATAGAACTAGTCCTCTGGCGTACTGCCCTCCAGGCAGATACTTATGTGTTTGGGTTTATCCGGGCACATCTCCACTTCGTTCCGATGTACACCGGTTACTCATGGTAG
>OBLI01003643.1_pt1 | contig 11649 bp, 11 predicted proteins | sample 1519701 | NCBI WGS metagenome assembly OBLI01 (sample SAMEA3663005, study PRJEB22513) | pig gut metagenome | biome: pig gut; feature: pig-associated habitat; material: faeces | place: France | collected 2012 | reverse complement strand
GTTGTATTCCGAAATGAAGAATCCATCGTGGATGACCCCCAGTGTCTTCCGGAGGTCAGTACCTTGAACGACAAAGGAGATGTTCGTCTCGCGCGAGCCCTGGGCCACTGCCACCACATTGATGCCGGCACGGCCGAGGATGCGGAAAAGTTTACCGCCCACTCCCGGCATAGCCTTCATGCTCTCGCCAACGACGGCTACGGTAGCCATGTCGGGGAGAACATTGATGGGATAGATTTCGCCCTGTTCGATTTCGGTCTTAAACTCCTCTGTAAGCACCTCCCTTGCCCGTTCGGCATCGCAGCTTCCCACACCGATGGTGGAATTGTTCTCGCACGATGCCTGGCTGACGAAGAATACGGAGATGCCATGATCGGCAAGGGCGGAGAAGATGCGCTTGTTGACACCGATGACGCCTACCATGCCCAGACCATTGACGGTAACCAGGCAGGTGTGGCTGATGGAGGAGATGCCCTTGATGACCTTTGTGCTGCTCTGGGGATGGTTGTGAATGAGGGTTCCCGGAGCCTCGGGGTTCATCGTATTCTTGATGACAATGGGAATATTCTTGTGGAATACGGGGAAGATGGTGGGCGGATAGATGACCTTCGCACCGAAATTACAGAGGTCTGTAGCCTCTTCGAACGAGAGTTCGTCGATGACGTAGGCATTGTTGATGACGCGGGGGTCAGCAGTCATGAATCCGTCGACATCGGTCCATATCTCCAACTGTTCTGCCATCATCTCCGCTGCCACGATGGCTGCCGTGTAGTCGGAACCTCCGCGTCCGAGATTGGTGGTCTCGCCGGTATGATGGTCAGAGGCGATAAATCCTCCCATGACGATGCGCCCCTGCTGCCCGCTTTCTGCAGCAGCATTGAGTATTTCGGAAATACGCCGCCGCAAGAGGGGGGCCGTTGTGTCGAAGTCGCAGACATTCTTGTCAAAGACGCGACGCGTCTTGATGATCTCGCGGCTGTCGAGATGCTGGGCTCCGGTGATGATTTCCGCTACCATACGGCTCGAAATCCGCTCGCCATAACTGACGATGGCGGCAAGCGTACGTGGAGAAAGCTCACGGATGAGGTACACGCCCTTAAGGATGTTATAAAGCTCGTCGAGATGACGGTCGATGAAGAGGAGGGCACCCTGCAGACTCTCGGCATGCAGCATCCCGAATGCCACTTCATGATGACGGTTCCTGATTTGTTGCAGACGGGTGTGGAAGGTCTCGTCGCCCCGTGCAGCCATCTCTGCGGTGGCAATGAGGCTGTCGGTGATGCCGCCGAGGGCGCTCACCACAACCACTACGGGCTCGTTGCGGCTCTCAACAATGCGTTTCACCTGTTTGAGGCTGTGGACGGACCCTACGGAAGTGCCGCCGAATTTCAGTACATGCATAGGTCTTTCTTGTTTTTTGAAAAAGGGGATTGGGGATGATGAACGTTTCGCTAAGCGAGTGCAGAAGCCAAGCTTGCCCCAAGCTATGCCGAGTCGCGACAGAGGAAGACGAAGTCACAGAGGAAGACGAAGTCCAACGAAGGTAGCGTTACCAAGGTGTGGGCATGGGGATGAAACCCTCGCAGATGGGACCGATGACAAATGGCTGAGGGGGCCTGTGCGCGCAAGGGACGGACTCTGTAGCGATGTAGCGAGAAAGATTCGGGCAAAATTAAGGAATTGTCGCGGAACTGCTGTAGGGACAGGGCAAAAAACGTGTCAGAGAGAAAAACGACCGGTGCTTTTTAGCACATCCCTGTAACGATTTTCCGGTCGTAGCACATACAGAGAGGAAGGGGGAGGTGGTGTGACTCTTATTCCCGGTTTTCCGCCTTCCCCGCCGTCTTCAGGGCATCGAGGCCTTCGGGCCGTCCCACAATCCACAGCACCTGATGGCGGGTGATGACGTGCTGTGCCCCTACACGCAGGATGTGTCCGTCGGAATCTTCAATGCCGATGAGCATACATTGGAAACGGTTGTGCAGTCCACTCTCCGCCAACGTATGTCCCAAGAGCGGACACCCCTCGCCGGCCGTCATACGCCGGAGCTGCAGTCCTTCAGGAACGGCAGACCGCGAAGGAGTGGCACCAGGGGCCACCACCTCAAGGCGACTGCGACTGACAAAGGACTCGATGCTGGCATCGTCGCCGATGATTTCAAGGATGTCGCCAGGATAGACCGTCGTTGTGGCCGAAGGGATGTCGATGCGCAGGGGGATATCCTCATCGTCGCGGGTGTGGCGTATCACCGCTGCCACAGTGACACCGTTGCGGTTGCTGAAATCAAGGTCGACAAGACGATGCCCGGCCCACAACGAACGCGAAGGCACGTGCACACGCTCCATATGGATGTCGTGCGCCCGCAGGCGACGGGCATACCCTACCCCGCCTCCGGCTTCACGACGCGCCATCTCATCGCGACGTCGCAGATTGTGCGTGAACACCCTTTCCATGCGTATGGAATAGTATTTCACCCCACGCAGACGGACAATGACGAGCATCAGCAGAGCCGCCAAAAGGGCATTGTAATAGTAGCGCCACGGACAGAGGTATTCTACCACCTGGAAGACGATTGCCGTGGCAAGCGCAAAACGCAGCACGAAAAGCATACGGAATGCCGCACGGTGCAGGCCTCCGGCCTTCAGAATAGCCTGGGCCTCGACGGAATGATTCTTCCGCATGACTATGGGACGCAGGAAAACACTGAGCACGGCCACGCTGAGCAGTCCGCAAAGGCCATTGCTCACCCAATGGATGGGATGATGGACATTTACGCCTCCGGGCTCGAAAATGTGGCGAAAAATCTGCAGGAATATGCCCAGGCTGAGGGTTACGGCGGCAAATGACATGACAAGATATACCCCCGTCTGCAATAACACATGACGCAGGAAACGCCCCCATACCCGGCGCATGGAGCCCAAGGGTGTACGGCATCCTGAGGTATCTGTGCCGTCCGTAAGGATGTCACTACCGCTCGCAGACAATTGGTTCGGGGAACGGCGGGCTATGCCGTGGAGCACCAATGCCGGCAAATGCCGCTCAAGCAAGGTGTAGGTCGGGGCAGCAGCACGGATCATATAGGGCGTCAGAAAGGTAGTGACTATGCTCACCGCCACCACTATGGGATAGAGGAAAGAGGAGGTGACGCCCAGACTCTGCCCAAGAGCGGCAAGGATGAAGGCAAACTCACCGATTTGGGCCAGGGAAAAACCGCATTGCATGGCCACCTTCAGGGGATGTCCGGAGAGTAGGAAGGCGCATGTACCCAACACCACCTGTCCGACGAGGACGGCGAGGGTGATGAGCAGGATGGCAGGCCAATGCACGAAGAGCACATGCGGACTGACCAGCATGCCCACGCTGACGAAGAATACAGCGCCGAAAAGGTCCTTCACACTGGTAACCAGATGGTCGATGCGCTCGGCTTCGAGGGTCTCGGCCAGAATGCTTCCCATCATGAAGGCTCCGAAGGCACTGGAATATCCTGCCTTGTCGGCAAGCACCACCATCAGAAAACACAGTCCCAGACTGGCCACAAGAAGGGTTTCGCCCGTAAGCCACCGTCGTACACGGCCAAGCAGAAGAGGGATGCCCCATATGCCGACTACAAACCAAAAGACAAGGAAAAAGCCCAGTTTCAGCATACTCATCACCAATTCACCACCCTCGAAACGAGCGTTGGCCGCAGAGGCTGAAAGAATAACCATTAGGAGTATGCCCAAAAGGTCTTCGATAATCAGCACCGAAAGCACCTCTGCAGCGAACTTCCTCGTACGGAGCCCAAGGTCGGCAAAAGCCTTGTAGATGATGGTGGTTGACGACATGGCCAGCATGCCTCCCAGGAAAAGGCAGTCAGAATCGCTCCACCCGAGCATCCGCCCGGCTGTACTGCCCATTCCTGCCATGAAAGCCATGACCAGACAGGCACTGGCAATGGTTTTACACCCATCTTCACAATCTTCTTGAAAGAAAATTCCAGACCTAGACTGAACATAAGGAATATCACACCGATGGAACTCCACGTCTCGATGCTTGCCGTATCGCTGACCGTAGGGGTATAGGGCATATGCGGGCCGGCCAGAAAACCGGCCACAATATAGCCGAGCACCAAAGGTTGGCCCAAACGGCGGAAGACTATGGTAACAATACCGGCGAGAATGAGTATGAGGGCGAGGTCTGTAATCAGTGGACTCATAGCACGATGTCATTTGAATGGTGGTGTCTCTTTTTTTGCGACGCTGTAACATGTGTTGGATGCTGCACACTGCAAACGTCGGGGATGTGGGGCAAATGTACGGAATTATTTTTGATTTATTCCCTGTTTTTTGAGTCTTTTTTACATTGTCTCCTTTCGCTTCAGGCTGTTGCAGGGGCTTGGAACTTTGCCAGGTCGGGAAAAAAACGTAATTTTGCGGCAATTTTGCGGCAAGGTCCTGAATGGTCAGGGGCTTGCCAGGAGTAAACCGTAAAGAAACAGAATCCCGATATATCCCGTCATTCCCTCCTATGTCGAACTTCCGAACCCTTCTTTCCTGTCTTGCCTTTTCCAGTCTGCTCGCTGTCCCTATAGCCACAGCGGTGGTTCCAAGCTCCTCCATTGACCAACGTCGCGGCGAAACTGCGAAAGACAACATCTTCTTTGGCGACCGCAGTTACAGCTTCGGAGATTACGAAACGGCACGGAAATACTATGAGCGGGCCCTCGAGATAGACAATAGGAACATCAAGGCGAACAACCGTCTGGCACAGCTCTACCATAACGGAAAGGGCGTGGCTCGCGACTTCAACCGTGCCATCGAATACTATCGTCGAGCTTCGGACTGCGGCGACGGAAGGGCTGCTTTCAACATTGCCACATTCTATCTGAAAGGCCAGGGTGTGGCATGCGATTACAAGGAGGCACGCCGCTGGCTGAAGTTGTCTGCCGACCGTGGCTGTGCCGATGCGCTCTACCAAATTGGCTGCCTCTATTTCAACGGAAACGGAGTGGCGCAAGACTACCGCGAAGCCATGACGTGGTACGAACGGGCGGCAGAGAAGCGCTATCTACCGGCATTGGTGAACATCGGCTACATGATGTCGAACGGACTGGGCTGCGTGAAGGACCCTGCGCTGGGCGTACAATGGTATCTGCATGCTGCAATGTACGGCAGCGCCGATGCCATGCGGAATCTGGGAGGTTGCTACTCCACAGGCAACGGGGTGGACAAGGACAGCGAGGAAGCCCTAAAATGGTATAAGAAGGCGGCGATTGCCGGCGACGAGGCCTCGATAAAATACCTGCAGAGAATCGGGGAATACGAAACTCCGGAGTCACAGTACAAAGAGACCCCGATGGTGCTGGAACCCGACACTATGGCCATCGACAGCATTGCTTCAGCAGCCACAAGCCCCGACACCGTCAGCACCGAAAGCCCCTCACTCTGAAAAGTATTACATAGCAACTGTATCATAATTTATAGAACATCCCTATATAGCAATCCCCCCGGAAGCCGTAATTGACTTTCGGGGGGATTGTCGTATGGTTGCTACCCTGACGGGTATGGGCAAGGGACTACATACGGGAAGAGGAGGATCATTCCGTCAGATTCTCTTCCTGACTCCCTAATACCAGATAGACAAGGGTGGCGGCAATGCCCACTACGGGGGCGGCTACGAGGACGCCGATACAACAGCAGAGATAGCCGAGAAAGTATATGAAGAGGGCAACAATGCCCAGGCCAATAAGCTCGAGCACATGACCTCGGGTGACGTTCCAAGAGTATTTTAAAGCCTCTATCACACCGGTTTCCGGATCATCAATGATGCGGAAGGAAGAAAAGCCAAGACGGACGGCAAGATAAAAGCCGGGGACAATGAGAAACACAAGGCCTACAACGACAATGATTCCTACCAGAAGGGACACAAAGAAAAACTTGAGATAAACACTGAAGGGACGGTTGAAGCATCCAAAATTCATGGTACCCTGGTCGCGGCAAATACGGAGATAGCCTGTGAGCAGTCCGACGCTGAAGATGAAACTGACGACAGCACTGACAAGACTCCCGACAGGATTCTGATTTGCCGGCTGACTAATGTCGCCAAGGCTGCTAAAACTTCCTCCTGGGGGGATCATAGCATAGAAGTTGATGCCTCCCGTAATGAGTAACAAGAGGAGGGTGGCGACCAGAAGTGGCACAAGGTGCTTGCGGGTAAGGTCCCAAGCCTGTCCGAAAATGTAGGAAACAGAAAGGTCTTCCATAGAAAAAGAATGAAGATTAAAGTGGTGAATGAACAGAAAAAAGTTCGCGCCTTTATTCCGTCTTCTCCATTTCATGGGGAATACGGAACGCGGTATAGACTTCAAGCACCGCAGCCACGATGAGTGTCACTTTCCATTCGTCGCCACGGAGGATTTCGGGAAAATGCTGCGGAAGCATCATCAGTGCCGCGCTGACAATGATGAGCAGGGCACCGAGTTTCTGCTGCCGGAACAGACGTCGCAACACGAGATTCCCCCCGTCATAGCGTTGGAGCATCTGCATACCGCCGAAACAGAGTGCACCAATGGAAAAGCACAATGCAGCAAAATGGGCAATCTGGGGTATCATGGGCATGATGGCACCTGCCACAAGAAGCAGTCCGCCGCCCTGGAAGATAAAGTTTTGGATTTTCATGAATGATTGTTGGAGAGATGTCAGTATATAGATGTCTTTCACTCCACGATGTAGATGTCCTCGTCGTCGGTCTTCATCTGCAGCCTGATGCGTGCAATGCGTTCGACGGCGTCCTGCGAGTTCTGTATAGTCTGCAGTTGCTGGAGGGCTTCTTCGTAATCGGCTTCGTATTTTTCCACCTGCTCCCTGAGATTTTCATTTTCGTGCCGGAGCGTCAAAAGATTCTTCACGCTGTTGTCATCGAAAAATCCGAGCATGACAGTGAAGAAGATGGCGCACCAGAGGCTACGTTTCGCCCAGAAAGCGTTCCAAATAGAGATTGCCTTGTTCATTGTGCTTTTCCGTTTAAGGGTGTCAGAGGTCGTGATGCTGCATGCGGTATTCCGCCAAAGCCTCATATTTCGTTCCCGGACGTCCGTAATTGGCGTAAGGCCAGATGCTGATTCCTCCGCGTGGGGTGAAGATACCTGTGACCTCGATGTATTTGGGGTCCATGAGGCGAATGAGGTCCTTCATGATGATATTTACACAGTCTTCGTGGAAATCACCATGGTTGCGGAACGAAAAAAGGTAGAGTTTTAGGCTCTTTGACTCTACCATCCGCACGTCGGGTATGTATGCGATGCGGATTTCGGCAAAGTCCGGCTGCCCAGTAATGGGACAGAGACTGGTGAACTCCGGACAGTTGAAGCGCACCCAGTAGTCATTGTCGGGATGTTTGTTGACGAAGCTTTCAAGCACTTCGGGGGCATAATCGCTTTTGTACTCCGTCTTTCGGCCCAGGAGTTTCAGGCCTTCTTCTTCTCTATGGCTCATGGTCAGGATTTTTTTGCAGAAAGATACTGTTCGAGTCCTTCACGTCGGAGTTTGCAGGCAGGACAATGTCCACATCCGTCGCCAGGGATGCCGTTGTAGCAGGTGAGGGTGCGGTGACGGATGACGTCGAGGACTCCGAGATCGTCAGCAAGTTTCCAGGTTTCGGCCTTGTCTATCCACATCAAAGGGGTATGGATGATGAATTGCTCCTCCATGGCCATGTTGAGGGTGACGTTCAGACTGCGGATAAACGAATCGCGACAGTCGGGATATCCCGAAAAATCAGTCTGACTGACGCCGGTGACGATGTCGAACGCACCGATTTCGCGGGCATAAACGGCAGCGATGCTGAGGAAGAACAGGTTACGGCCAGGGACGAAGGTGTTGGGCAATGCCCCTTCGGGCTTTTCCTGGTCCATGACGATGGTGGTGTCGGTAAGGGCATTGTGGTTCAGCTGCGAGATGAAACTGACATCCATCATCCGGAAGTTGACACCGTAGTCACGGCAGATTTCCTCGGCAAGTTTCACCTCGATGCTGTGTTTCTGTCCGTAGACGAAGGAGAAGGCATAGACTTCCTTGAAATGGTGTTTGGCCCAGAACAGGCAGGTGGTGGAGTCTTGTCCGCCGCTGAGCACGACGAGGGCCCTGTCGCCGCGTGCACCGCCGCTGAGGCGAAGCAGGGGTTTGGGGAGCGTAGAGATGGGAGTGGTGTTCATTTTTCTTGTTTTTTTATGGAGGTTTTCAAGTTACTCACTGATTTTTTTTGTTGTAAGTTCTAAGGGGTATGCTATAAATTAGTTTCCATTCGGTGTAGGAGTGCGTGTTCCGCAGATGGAAGACATAGGAACAAAAGGCATAGCGTGGACAGGAGAGTCCTGCCATGGAGGACAGTCCTGTGCGTTTCCGCTACGTCACTCATCCTCTGGCAGTTCGGCCGACAAGAATCCTTCATTGTCTTCTTCCACATCTTCTTCCACAATCTGCCTTGCACGGTCCCAGTCCTGCTCATCAATGAGGACGTTTACCGAGAAGGCCGTCTGTGTTCCCATGCCGGCATTGAACATCGAAACGTTTCCGCCTTGGAGCACACAGGGGATGCCCTCGGATGCCAGCCTGCCTTTCAGCAATTCGGCTTCAAAGCTGTTGTTGCATGTCTTGAAATGAACGACTGCCATAGATAAAAAGGTTTGAAAAGGTATTCTTGTATCTTTATAGTATTCTTGTATCTTTATAGGGGATGTGCCGAAAGCCATCATATAACCAGGGGGGGAGCGGGAGGGATTCCATTCGTCCCCTCCCTCAATCATATACGGTGCATCCTTTCTACCGGCGGCTTTTGCAGGGCCGGGGAATGCTGCCTTGTGGCAGGAAATCCTGTGTAAGACTATTCGCCGATGGCCTCCACCCAAGCAGTGATTTCCTGCACACTCGGGCGTTGCACTTCGGTGATTTTATATTTCTTCAGCACCTCGCTGATTTGCTGCTGAATCTTTTGCGGATTGGCCTCCTTCAGGTCTGCCACCATATAATAGCCTGCCTTCTGCACCACGGGTACAAGTTCCTGAGGCACACCGATGGCGGTATAGGCCTCCGTCTTGTCGCGCTGGGGCTTCTTTTCGGGCTTCATCTGGGGGAATAGCATCACCTCGCCGATGGCGAACTTGCCGGTAAGGAGCATGACCAGACGGTCGATGCCGATGCCGATGCCGAAGGTGGGAGGCATACCGTATTGCAGGGCACGGAGGAAATCCTGGTCGATGATCATCGCCTCGTCGTCGCCCTTGTCGGCCAGACGCATCTGTTCCTTGAAACGTTCTTCCTGGTCGATGGGGTCGTTAAGTTCGGAATAGGCATTGGCCAACTCCTTGCCGTTCACCATGAGTTCGAAACGTTCGGTGAGTCCAGGCTTCGAACGGTGCATCTTCGTCAGCGGCGACATCTCCACGGGATAGTCCATGATGAATGTGGGCTGTATGAAGTCACCCTCACAGGTCTCACCGAAGATTTCGTCGATGAGTTTGCCCTTGCCCATGGTATCGTCGACTTCGATTCCGAGTTTCTTTGCCGTTTCGCGTATTTCGTCCTCGCTCATGGGGTAGAGGTCGTAGCCGGTCTTCTCCTTGATGGCCTCAAGTATGGGCAGTCGTCTGAAAGGAGCACGGAAGGAAATCACCTTGCCGTCGATTTCCACCTCGGGCTTGCCGTTGACAGCGGTACAGATGGTTTCGAGCATCTTTTCGGTGAACTCCATACCCCAGTTCAGGTCCTTGTAGCTCACATAAAGCTCCATACAGGTGAATTCGGGGTTGTGGGTCTTGTCCATACCCTCGTTGCGGAAGTTCTTTCCCATTTCGTATACGCCCTCGAAACCTCCGACGATGAGACGCTTGAGGTAGAGCTCGGTAGCGATGCGCATGTACATATCCTGGTTCAGCGCATTGAAATGCGTCATGAAGGGGCGTGCACTGGCACCTCCTGCAATGTTCTGGAGGATGGGGGTGTCCACTTCGGTATATCCTGCCTCGTCAAGGATGCGTCGCATGGTGCGTATGATGGCGGCGCGCTTGAGGAAGGTTTCCTTGACACCGCTGTTGACGATAAGGTCCACGTAGCGCTGACGGTAACGGAGTTCGGGGTCATCGAAGGCGTCGAACACCTGTCCGCCGGCCTCTTTTACCACGGGCAGCGGCTTGAGGCTCTTGCTCAAGAGGGTCAGCGAGTGGGCATGTACACTGATTTCGCCGGTCTTTGTGCGGAAGACGTAGCCGCTGACACCTATAAAGTCGCCCAGGTCGAGCAGTTTCTTGAACACGACGTTGTAGAGGTCCTTGTCCTCGCCAGGACAAATTTCGTCGCGCTGGATATATACCTGTATCCTTCCGCGCGAATCCTGTATTTCGGCAAAAGCAGCCTTTCCCATAAGGCGTCCGGCGATGGTTACATTGCGGCTGTTTTCGGCGTTTGCAGCCACCCGCAGGGGCTGTCCCTCCTCGTCGGTCACGGTCTGGCCGTTTTCATCGGTCTGGAAAGGGAGGTCGGTAAACTGTTCGCGGATGTCATCGCTCCAGGCGTTGACGGGGAATTCTGCTGCAGGGTAAGGTTCAATGCCGCGTTCGCGGAGTTGTGCGAGCGATGCCCGGCGGGCAATCTCCTGTTCGCTGAGTTCAAGATTAATCATTTGTCGTATCGTATTGCTGTTGTTTTCGTTGAAAGGGGGGGATATCCGATACTTTATGCAAGGTGTATCTGATGTCTCTGATATCCTATGCAAAAATAGTGTTTTTTTGCAGATTCCACCAGTTATTCCCGTATTTTTTGAATTTTCCGGCACGTCCATCGGCAATGCCTGACACGATGGCGTAGCAAGGGTATGTGGATTTCCTGTCGGCATTGTCCATACCAGACAGCAGTGCGTTTAAGAATAGGGGGCGATTGTGGCTCCCGGGAAGTAGAATTTCAGTATCTCTTCGCAACTGTAGCCTTGCAGACTCATGGCTGCAGCCCCAATCTGACAGAGTCCGACGCCGTGGCCCCATCCCTTTCCGTGCAGGACAAAGGCCGATGGACGGCCATCGTTGCCACCACGTTTTCCGACTGTAAAACACGAACTCTTCAGGTGCGTATCGGAAAGCACCTTGCGGATGAGCAGTTCCTTTCCGATTACGACGGAGCCGTTTTCGCCCTTGATGCGCAACCAGACGATGCGTCCGGAAGCGCCCCTTTGCAGCGGTTCGAGGTCGAGAATCCGGCCCAACCCCAGATGCAGGCGTTCCTCCACACGTTTCGTAAGGACAGGGGTTTCGATGGTCTCCTCCCAAGTATCGTAGTCGACTGTGGTGCGGTCGTAACCGTTGAGCACCAGCCGCATCACTCCTTCTTTGCCTCCCGGCAGGCGTTCAAGTGCCGACGGATGGCAGAAGGGGTCGTGCACGGGTTGCAGATAATGGTAGTCGCGGTCCTGCCAGCAGGCCGAAAACCGCTCCGTACTGCCGCCGCAGGCTTTGTAGAATCTGGTGTCGCAGAGTTTTCCGTCGCGGTCTGTGAGCACCAGGCCGCGGGTGGCTTCGACGGCCTCTTCTGCCTTGCGGTCCACCTGTCGGGTGATGCCCTGGTAGCGTTGGCAGTGGTCGTCGGCACAGACATCGTAATGGACGTGGTCGTCGTGGTCCCAAAT
>OBLI01003642.1_pt1 | contig 11650 bp, 10 predicted proteins | sample 1519701 | NCBI WGS metagenome assembly OBLI01 (sample SAMEA3663005, study PRJEB22513) | pig gut metagenome | biome: pig gut; feature: pig-associated habitat; material: faeces | place: France | collected 2012 | reverse complement strand
TACGCAGGAGGCGTCGACCATGTCGTTCGACACCGACCACGGCACCACCATCGTGGTGTGGAACATTGCCGAGAACGAGGTGATGCGCTCGAACATGAACTTCGCCAAGGAACCAATAACCATCGGTTCGAACGGTGCCGCATTCATCAACGCACTCGGACTGACAAGCAGCACCGGCACCAGCACCATCAGCAACATCGACTACCTGGAGAAGTACGGCATGGCAGCACTCTACCCCTGCACATGGGACAGACTGGGCTACACCGCCGAGTCGCTGACCAGCGAGATTGCCGGCAGGATAGACACAAGGATAGGCGAAGCAGAGAGGAAACTGCAGACAGGCACCAGCGAGGAGCTGGCAAAGGCCCTGGACGAGGCACGCAAGGGCAAGGCTGCACTGACAGCCACCAGCTACAGCGAGGCATACAAGGTGCTGCGCCGGCTGGAGGACGTGCTGCTGACAGCCAGTATCACCGTGGGCGTGAGCAGTGTGGAGAGCATTGAGGGCGGTCTGCACATCACCCAGGACAAGCTGCACACCTACATCCTCTTTTATAATAATAAGGTGGTGCGCGTGCTGAAGAGCCATGCCGCACTGGCAGCCATCGACAAGCTGAGCATGTCTGTCATAAAGGACTACGACAAGAGCATCGCGCTGACATACGACGGCATGAGCGGCGAGGGCGACATCAAGGTGAGCAGCCAGGACGTGACGATATGCATCAGCCGCAAGGACGGACACATCTCGGCACTGCGTGCCGACGGCACTCCACTCGTCAGAGAGAAGACGGGCGGCACCATGATGGAGGAGCGCAGCGGCGTCACCCCATACGACACCTACACCATACGAACCACCTTCGCACTGGACAGCGACGAGTGCGTGTACGGTCTGGGACAGATACAGAACGGCGACCTGAACCAGCGCAACAAGACCATCCTGCTTGAGCAGGACAACATGAAGGTATGCATCCCCTTCTTCCAGTCGACCAAGGGATATGGCATCTTCTGGGACAACTACTCGCCCACCACATGGTGCGACGATGCCAAGGGAACATACTTCGAGAGTACTGGTTCGGAGATTGACTACTACATCCTGGCTGGCGACCCTACCGACGACGTGGTGACACTGACACGATGGCTCACGGGCGAGGCTCCGCTCATGCCTCTGTGGAACTTCGGACTCTACCAGAGCAAGGAGCGATACCGTTCGGCAACCGAGACGATGAACGTGATACGCGAGTACCGCAAGCGACAGGTGCCCATAGACTGCGTGGTGCAGGACTGGCAGTACTGGGGCGAGGAGAACGACCACCGCTACTGGAACTCGCTCTACTTCCTCAACAAGACCTACTTCAGCAACTATCAGGAGATGATTGACGACGTGCACGCCAACAACGCACACCTGCTCATCTCCATCTGGGGCAACTTCGGATACGAGACTCCTGCCTTCAAGGAACTGCAGGCGCTGGGACGCATGATTCCAGCCAACAGCTACCCATGGAACCAGGGCGTACAGCCATACGACGTGTGGAGCACCACAGCCCGCGACATCTACTGGAAACACCTCTACGAGGGACTGGTGAGCAAGGGCGTGGATGCCTACTGGATGGACTCCACCGAGCCCGACTACCAGAAGAAGAGCGACTCGGAACTGGACTACATAAGCGAGAACGGACGCTCGTGGCGCACCATGCGCAACAGTTTCGTGCTGGGCCACATCAGCGGCGTCTACGACCATCACCGCGCCCTGCAGGCAAGCAACGAACAGCTCGCCGGCAAGCGTGTCAGCATCCTTACACGAAGCGGATTCGTAGGTCAGCAGCGCTATGCCGCACAGACCTGGAGCGGTGACATCAGCGCATCGTGGGAGACACTGCAGAAGCAGATTCCAGCCGCCCTCAACTTCACCGCCTGCGGCATCCCCTACTGGAACAACGACAACGGTGCCTTCTTCGTAGGCTACAAGTGGGGTAGCAACGGTCCCTTCAACGACGACAACTACCGCAACCTCTACCTGCGCTGGACCCAGTTCTCGACCTTCACCGGCATGATGCGCTTCCACGGCAGCGGCCACAACTGCGAGATATGGCAGCTTGGTGAGGAGAGCGACACCGACGGACACTACGCCCAGGTGCTGAAATACATCAGGATGCGCTACCGCATGCTGCCCTACCTCTACAGCTTCAGCTGGCAGGTGAGCCAGAACCACCGCACTCTGATGACGGCACTGCCGCTGGCATTCCCCGGCGACAAGGAGTGCCGCGACAAGAAGTTCGAGTATATGTTCGGCGACGCCATGTTGGTGTGCCCGGTGGTAAACGAGGGCCAGACCATCACCCACAACTATCTGCCAGCCGGCACACAATGGGTTGACTTCTGGACCGGCGAGACACTGCAGGGCGGCACCACCCACACCAAGCAGGCAAACCTCGACATCATCCCTCTCTACATCAAGGCTGGAAGCATCCTGCCATGGGGACCCGACGTGCAGTACAGCACCGAGAAGAAGTGGGATAACCTGGAGATACGCATCTACCCAGGCGCCGACGGCGACTTCACTCTCTACGAGGACGAGAACGACAACTACAACTACGAGAACGGCGCCTACACCGAGATACCTATGCACTGGGACAACGAGAGCAAGACGCTGACCATCGGCGCACGACGCGGCAACGGTTTCAAGGGTATGCTCGCCAACCGCTCGTTCAACATCGTCATGGTCAACCCTCTGCGCGGAGCCGGCGACGCACACTGCCAAACGTACTCTGCCATCGTGCAGTATGACGGCAGCGAGACCTCGGTCGTCCTGAGCGACCAGTTCAGCGCCGAGCAGTCGGAGGACGTCACCAGCCAGTACATCGTGAACCCCAGTTTCGAGGACGACGTGAAGGGTTGGACACGCGACATCAACACCACATGGTCGGGCGTCAACGTGGGTGGCGGCACAGGCGACCCACAAGCCACCGACGGCACTCACATCTTCGGCGTTTGGGATGCCAACGTCGGCAAGAAGGCAATGCTGAGCCAGCCCGTCACACTGCCACGAGGCAGTTACCGACTGACGGTTGACATGCACGCACCCGACAACAACGCATCGCGACTGGGCGACCAGCACCTCTTCTGCGGCGACAAGAAGGCTCTGCTGCGCGACCAGGTGAGCAGCACCGGACGAGGCGACATGACACCTCTGCAGACCATCGCCCTGGAGTTTGACGTAGCCGAGGACGGCACCACGCTCAACATCGGTGTCAACCAGACAACCGCCCCTACGCAGACGTGGTACAAGGTGGACAACTTCCGACTCATCCACATCAGCGAGAAGGCAGAACTGAAGGCTGATAACGTGGTGACAAGCATCGACAACGTCCCTACCGACCAGCCTGCCATCAACAGCGGCAAGAAAACCTTCTACAGCCTGTCGGGCATGCGCCTTGCCAAGCCACAGCGTGGCATCAACATCGTCAGCAAAGGTGACAAGACACAGAAGGTAGCCTGCTTCTAAGAGCAACTGGCAAGTGTGGCGCCAAGACTCTGTGGCGGCGTCGCTTCTGCAGATGCACAGCCGACGGACGCACAGCCAAGGACACACGCACGCCCGAACAGAAGACGGCACTGCGCACACTCATCAGCCAACTGCTGCAGCGCTACCCGCACGCCACGGTACACGGACACCGTGAGTTTGCACGAAAGGCATGCCCCTGTTTTGATGCACGAAGCGAATACTCAGAACAGGAACGGCATGGCAACACGTAATCACACAATAAAAGGAACGAGGATACGCATATTGGTTTGCGCATCCTCGTTCCTTTTTTCATTTGTCCGATAACTACCGATAACTCTCGCTCGGCATCCGCTTGCGGTGACGCTTCGCACGAAGTGCAGAAGAACTCCCGAAAACTCCGGTTAACTCCCCTTTTATCGCAGCATCCTACGCAGTTTGGAGAGTGCCGTGCGGCGCACCTCGAACAGTGAATCCCTGCTTCTTCCCATACCGGCATTCATGTCCGAGATGCGGCGCGGCTCACAGCCGTCCAGTCCGAAATTCTCGACAATAACTCTACACTTGAGGGGCGAGAGTGTGCGCAGCGCCTCGCGCAGGTCATCGAGACTATCTTCCACCACCTCCACGTCATAGCTGTGTACATCGTCGGCCGACATGCAGTCGGACAGCGCACCCTCCTTCTCTCCGGCAGGAACATCGAGCGACACTACCGGCGGCAACGATCAGGCAGCTGACTAAGCCCCTCTCCCCCAGCCCTCTCTGAGGAATGCTCCTCTGCCCTCTCCCCCACACACCGACGGGGCGAGGGGGCTATGGAGGGAGAGTCTTTAAGGACGGAGTGTGACACCGGCGCGGCCTACTCCCTACTCTGCCAGATTTCTATCCTTCAATTATTAACCTTTTAACTTACCACAGCCATGACCAATGAACATCGCAAACAACTTTTCAGCTTTCTTTGGAAGCTCTTCACTGCTATCATTGCTGTAATTTCCGGTTCGCTGGGTGTTTCCGCTGCCACCCACGCCATCCAGCCTCTTGTAGGTTGAGCAGCACCCCTTGTATGACATTCATCTGACAGAAGAAGAGGCTGTGTCAAAAGTAACAGACACAGCCTCTCTCTCTTTTTTTATACCTCCCGTCCTTCTGGCTTAATCGGGATTCTCTTCACTCCAAATGTTCCAGTCTTTCTTCTCCTCTTTCACATCAAAGGGACCTTTTCCTCCTGTCGGGATGTAACTACTCTCAAACAAATGCGTCTGCACTGTTATCCTGACAGCCTTCGACCTTGGTCTTGTATACAGTTTCTTCATCTCCGACTATTTTACAAAATATTTCTTTCCATTCTTAATGTAGAAAGTAAAAGGAGTTTTGGATACAAAATCAATCAGGTTACCGTTTTGTTGTTTTTAAGTTATTCTTCGTCTCTTAGGAATAGCAGACTGGAAAAATCATGTCCAAAGTTTTGCTGTTATTCCTTTTTTTTGATTACTTTTGCAGGCAAAACCAATCCTAATAAATTTATCAAAACTACTTAATCATGAAACAAACTATGAATGGCAACAGCGGATATCTTTTCTCCATCGTCCTTGTTGCTGTATTGGGAGGTCTGTTGTTCGGCTACGACACGGCCGTCATCTCCGGTGCCGAGAAGGGACTGCAGGCATTCTTTATGGGGGCAAGTGACTTCACTTATACCGACGGCTGGCACGGATTCACCTGTGCCAGTGCGCTCATCGGATGTATCATCGGCAGTGCCATTTCCGGTATGCTGGCCACCAGGCTGGGGCGTAAGCGCTCGCTCATCCTTGCCGGGTTGCTCTTCTTCATTTCCGCTTTAGGAAGCATGTATCCTGAGTTTATCTTTTTCCAACAGGGCCACCCCTCGCTCTCGTTGCTTGTCGTGTTCAATATCTACCGTATCATCGGTGGTATAGGTGTGGGATTGGCATCCGCCATCTGTCCTATGTATATAGGAGAGGTGTCGCCCTCGCATATCCGCGGTATGCTGGTGAGCTGGAACCAGTTTGCCATCATCTTCGGTCAGCTGGTGGTCTATTTCGTCAACTTCCTTATCCTGGGTTCCCATGCAAACCCTGTCATCGAAATGATCAACGGAGTCAACGCGATTGTCAATCCCGAGGCTGCCTCATGGACTATTGCCACAGGTTGGAGATATATGTTCGGTAGTGAGGCCTTGCCGGCAGGACTCTTCGCCCTGCTCATCTGTTTTGTACCCGAGACACCACGCTATCTGGTGATGATCGGCCAGGAGTCGAAGGCCCTGTATGTGTTGCAGCGCATAAATGGCGTGAAGGCTGCCGCCGAGATTATAGAGAGCATCAAATCGACGGTGACCGAAAAGACCGAGAAGCTCTTTGCCTATGGCTTCCTCTGCATCTTCGTCGGCATCATGCTCAGCGTGTTCCAGCAGGCCATCGGCATCAATGCCGTGCTCTATTATGCACCCCGTATCTTCGGCGACATGGGTATGGACAACCCGATGGTACAGACGGTCATCATGGGTATTGTCAACATCTCGTTTACGCTCATCGCTGTCTTCACCGTGGAGAAACTGGGTCGCAAGCCACTGCTCATCATTGGTAGCATCGGTATGGGTGTAGGAGCAATAATGGTAGCCATTACTTTTGGCAACAATGACTTCCGAATGATCACCATGCTCGGCATCATGCTCTATTCGGCCTCGTTTATGATGTCGTGGGGACCCATCTGTTGGGTGCTCATCGCCGAGATATTCCCCAACACCATCCGCGGCAAGGCCGTGGCCATTGCCGTTGCCTTCCAGTGGATATTCAACTGGATTGTCAGCTCCACCTTTGTGCCGATGTTCAACATGCACCTTGTCGAGGGCGACCATTTCGGCCATTGGTTCACCTATGGTCTCTATGGTGCCATCTGCATCCTTGCTGCCCTCTTCGTCTGGCGCATGGTGCCCGAAACCAAGGGCAAGACTCTGGAAGATATGAGCCGTCTCTGGCGCAAATAGTTGTAGTCCGGAAGAACTAAACGGCAGTAATTTCCTTGGGGGACTACAGTGCCACTTATGGAGAGTCTTTCCTCCCTTTTCTCATTCAGAATAGGACTGACGATGTCATGCAAAGCTTTGCGGGAGCAAATGCAAAGCTTTGCGTGGGCAGTTGCAAAGCTTTGCGTTGGCAGTTGCAAAGCTTTGCGTTGGCGGATGCAAAGCTTTGCGTGAGAGATGGGCTAAACTGGAAGATAGCTTAGCCGTAATAACAGCAGGAGATGTTTGCCTCGGCAACCAAAAAAGGTAACACGTCTCACGACGTGTTACCCCCGGATAAAAACAGTAATTAACTCAAAATTTATAATCTATATTTAATCTCTGTAATCCTACTCATATGATTGCGGAAATGTATCCCGGCGAGGAGGGCGGTATCTTACCGCCGCCCAAATTCCTATCACAGGTGTTGAAGCCTGACCTCCTTCTGCCTTCGTGAAATACGTGATTTGTGTTGTTGCGTATTTCTCAATAACATAAACAAAAACTTAATCTCCGTTTGTTGATAATTGTCTTTTGTCTGCAATATAGTATGTGCTTGTATCTCTTTACGTCCACAAAATTACAAACAAGCTACAATATGGCAAAATGAAATCAGCGAAACAACCTGATTTTTCAGTAAAACACCGAAACGGGAACAAGTTGTACCTTTACAGGCAAATCACTACTTGTTTCCACACACCCGACAATATTCCTTCATAAGCCACTGATCCTGCTCCTCGATGGTCATCTCGCTATTGTCGAGCACCACAGCGTCGTCAGCTTTACTCAGGGGGCTTACTTCCCGATGGGTGTCGATGTAGTCTCTTTCCTGTACATTCTTCAATACGGCATCGTAGTCAGCATCGGCACCCTTGGCTTTCAACTCGTCATATCTGCGTTGTGCCCTTACCTCGGGACTTGCCGTCACGAAGATTTTCAGTTCAGCATCCGGGAAAACTGTTGTGCCGATGTCCCTGCCGTCCATGACAACTCCCTTTTCAAGTCCCATCTGTCGTTGTTTGGCAACCATTGCCTCTCTAACAAACGGCAAGGCTGCTATGGGGCTGACATGATTGCTCACTCTCAGGGTTCTGATTTCTCCCTCTACAAGCTCATCATTGAGATATGTATCAGGCTGTCCTGTCTGAGCGTTAACCTTGAAAGAAATACTGATATTGCCCATTTCAGATTTCAGGGTATCAGCATCCACAGTGCCGTCCTCAGCAAATAATCCCCTGCGTAGAGCATAGAGGGTGACAGAGCGGTACATGGCCCCTGTGTCTACATATATATATCCAAGTTTCTTGGCCAGCTGCTTGGCCATCGTACTTTTGCCGCACGACGAATACCCATCGATGGCTATGGTAATTTTTCTCATAATGTATATGATAAATTGATTAATACAGAAGAACTTGAGACGTGGTATTTGCCGTAGGCCGCATTGATATGCAGCCTGTCAAGGTTTAGACCAGCTCCAAAGGACAATCCTGCCCCGTGGCTTGACTCTTCCTCCCCGTTTACAATCCTCATCTCGTTGGCACGCCTCAGATTATATCCCATGCCTACCCACATGGTCTGCGAGAACAGGACATCGAGACCAAACACCCAGTGGTTGATAAACTTGTAGTCGGTGTGGTTGAGATCGACGAGGGAGGCCGAGAAGCGCAAAGGAGTGCCTACGAGCCTCTTCGACGCTCCTATCTGCAGGTCGACGGGCATTTTCTCGTATTCGTCATCGTAAGGGTCGAGTTGTCCGCCAAGGTTCTTCACCACAGCAGACACAGACCAGCCTTTCTCTGCGTCTTGATAGTTAACACCTAAGTCCACACCCATGGCCAGCGAACTGTAATCGCCAATATATGACGAGATGCACTTTACTGTGACACCTCCGGCTATCTTGTCGGTAAGCATATACGAGAAATATCCTGCCAGCGAGATATCCTTGGCTGAGAAGTCGCCTGTTATTACATTATTCTCATCCACCTCCTTCATCTTTCCGTAATTCATGTACTGTGCCGACACAGCCCATGCCGCCCGTTCCCTGACCGTGCGGCACCAAGTAGCACTTGCAGTATTTGCTCCCGACATATAGTTCATGAAATTCAGCCCCAACGTATTGTCGCTTACCGATGTGAGCAATGCTGGATTATGGAATATCATCGAAGCGTCGTTCTCCACAACGGAGATGACATCTCCACCAAGTGCTGCCGCATGTGCACTAACAGGCAGTCGAAGGAAGTTGTATTCCGTCTGGCTCACCTGCGCTTGGACGGTACAGGCCGTAAATGTTAACAAAAGTGCTAAAGGAGCTCTATTCATTTTATTTTTCGTAATTTATCCGCAAAGATACTCTTTTTTTCAAATATCTGACGTAATTTTGCGTTTGAATTTAGAAATATAACGTAAAACAGGCAATTTTAGTGTGGAAATAAAGAAATCAAAAAAGGCAAACATCGACGATCAGAGAGGCAAGGCCTTTCTGTTAGGGCTTGTTATAGCCCTGTCCCTGGTGTTTGCATCCTTAGAGTACACATTCAGTCCTGACAGATATGTTGGCACGGACTATATACCCGATGACGTTCTGGAGGAGATGGCGCTCACCCCTGCCATGGAACCTGAGGACATGGTAGCTGCCACAACTGAGGAAAAGCCTGCTGCTGCAGACAAGGTAAAGGCCGTAGAGACACTGTCGAAAGACGCTACAAACACTATCGATGAAAACAGCCTGATGCTTATTGGAGAAGCCGACGCGCTGTTAGCTGAAGCCAATACAGACCAGGCGCAGCCCCAGGTTCCCGCTTTGGCACAGGATACCACTGTTCTTCGCACCACCGACAAGCTACCCGAGTTTCCGGGAGGCATCACGGAATTCATGAAATGGCTCACCAAAAACCTGCGCTACCCAGAGCAAGCCCGCAGCAACAAGATCCAGGGCAAGGTGGTAGTATCATTCATCGTAAACAAGGATGGAAGCATATCGTCACCAACGGTGCAGAAATCCGTTGACCCTCTACTCGACCGCGAAGCCCTGAGGGTGATACGCATGATGCCTCATTGGAAACCGGGCATCATGGACTCCAAGCCCTGCCGCACTATGTTCGCCATCCCGGTAGTGTTCAACCTATAACAATACACGACATTAATAACCCATTATATATACAAAGAAAGCTTATGATGACAGCCGACGAAATTCTGAATGAAGTCAATGCGTTTATTGACAACATGGCTTACGACCGCAAGCCAGCCTCACTGTACGAGCCTGTGAAATACGTGCTTTCCATAGGAGGCAAGCGCATACGCCCCGTGCTCATGCTCCTTGCCTACAACCTGTTCAAGGATGACCCGAAGAGCATACTCATGCAGGCGTGTGCCCTTGAGACATACCACAACTACACCCTGCTGCACGATGACCTTATGGACAATGCAGACCTTAGGCGCGGCTGCCCGACCGTACACCGCAAGTGGGACGCCAACACCGCCATACTCTCTGGCGACTCCATGCTCGTGTTGGCCTTCGAGCGCATGGCGCAATGCCCGCCCGAGAAACTTGCAGATGTAATGAGGCTCTTTACCGTAACGGCACTTGAGATAGGCGAAGGCCAGCAGTACGACATGGAGTTCGAGCAGCGCGACGATGTCACTGAGGCCGAGTACATAGAGATGATAAGGCTCAAGACGAGCGTGTTGCTGGCATGCGCGCTGAAGATGGGAGCGATGCTGGCCGGTGCTTCAGAGAGCGATGCCGACAACCTCTACAAGTTTGGCGAGCAAATAGGTCTTGCCTTCCAGCTGCAGGACGACTACCTCGACGTTTATGGCGACACAAAGGTGTTTGGTAAAGCTATCGGAGGCGACATTGTATCGAACAAGAAGACATACATGCTCATCAACGCCTTCAACTGCGCCAACGAGGCACAGAAAGCAGAGCTTGTGAGATGGACATCGGCCAAGGACTTCGACCCTTCAAAGAAGGTGGAGGCAGTGAGAAACCTGTATAACGAGATAGGCATCGACAAGCTGGCACAGCAGAAGATAGAATACTACTTTGCTCAGAGCCGCAAGTTCCTCAATGAGGTCGGCGTGAGCGATGAGCGCAAGAAGGAGCTCGCTGCCTATGCGGAGAGAATGATGCACAGACAGTACTGATATCCATTAATCAATAATGAGTATGCTTATCGACACACATGCACACCTCGACGGTGAGGAGTTTGCCGCAGACCTGCCAGTGGTAATCGAGAGGGCGAAAGCCGCAGGGGTGGAGAAGGTGTTCGTACCGGCCATAGACCAGAAGACTTCAGGGACGGTGCTACAGCTATGCCGGGACAACAAGGGCTTTGCCTACCCTATGATTGGCCTGCACCCCGAGGAGGTCAGGGCAGACTATGCGGAGGTGATTGGGCAGATGAGGCAGATGCTCACGGCGGAACACATCGCCATAGGCGAGGTAGGACTGGACTTCTACTGGTCGAGGGAGTATGAGAACGAGCAGCTGCATGCCTTTGAGGAGCAGGTAAGGTGGAGCATAGACAGCCATCTGCCGCTGATGATACATTGCCGAAAGGCCCAGAACGAGATGGTCGCCATAATGAGGAAATACAGGGGGCAGCTACATGGCGGAGTATTCCATTGCTTCACGGGCAACCGCCTTGAGGCAGCCGAGTTGTTGTCGTTCGACGGGTTCGCGCTCGGCATCGGTGGTGTGCTGACATTCAAGAGCAGCCATCTGCGTGAGGACCTGCCTGCCGTGGTTCCACTCGAACGCATAGTTCTTGAGACCGACAGCCCATACATGGCTCCCGTGCCCAATCGGGGCAAGAGGAACGAGAGCTCGTTCATTCCGCTCATATGCCAGCAACTGGCACAGAGCTACGGAGTGAGTGCCGACGAGGTGGCAAGAATAACCACTGCCAACGCCCTCCGCATATTCGGAATTGACGACGGCAACCATGGAGTCATATCACGATGACACCCCGCTACAGACATTACACAACGTTAAAGAACTTTAAAACACCTATGCCAACAGCTGTTATTTGGAACAAAACATATAATTTTGCACTCCGAACGCAAGGAAAGATGCTCGAGTGGCTGAAGAGGCACGCCTGGAAAGCGTGTATACGTCAAAAGCG
>OBLI01003639.1_pt1 | contig 11665 bp, 13 predicted proteins | sample 1519701 | NCBI WGS metagenome assembly OBLI01 (sample SAMEA3663005, study PRJEB22513) | pig gut metagenome | biome: pig gut; feature: pig-associated habitat; material: faeces | place: France | collected 2012 | reverse complement strand
CGTTCGAAACAAGTGTGAAACGTTCCATCACTTTGGAGAAAAAATGTACACTTGCAGCCGAGCTGGAGTTCCGTGAGGAGATGAGTTCGGATGAGGTCCTCGAGTTCCTCTTCAAGGAAGAAGCGAAAGGGTACTCAATGAACTACTCTTCCGTCAAGGGCAACGTTACAATAGCCCGTCTGGCGCAGCTCCTTCCGAAGGAGATGCTTGCCTTCGACCCTCTCCTTCCGAAGGAAGAGTATGAACAGCAGCTCCCCTTCCGCCTGTGGCATCTCATCTATTCGATCGGAGGTGATGACGAGGAGGACCTGTTGGCCGGCAAGATTCAGGAACTCGCCGGAGTTGATAATGAGACTGCACACAAGATTGCCGGGGTTGAGCTCGAGGAACGCTTCTGCGGACTCAGCCACAAGGCCATGCGCAAGATTCTGCCGGTGATGATGTCCGGAGTGAAGTATTCCCAAGCCGTGGTGGCCGCCGGTTACAAGTACGGCGTCGTGACAGCCGGAACCCTTGACAGGATGCCGGATCTGTCTGCCAACCATTTCTGGAATCCTGTTGTCGAGAAACTGTTCTTCCAGGTCATACATATAGTGAACGCCCTCATTGAAGAAGGCCAGAAGCCTGATGCCATAAGGCTCTGTCTGGATATCCCGGCGGGATCGTATGTCCGTAAGGAGATGCAGCGCCTTCTGAAGATGGCGGTCTATCATTCCAAAGTGTTCTTCCGCAAGCGGGACGAAGCATCAGATGTAAATTACATCGCTGATGCGAAGGATGCCCTGCGTATTGCAGCGGGAAGCGGCTTCGATAAGGACGAGTTCGAGCGGCAGTCGCAGCGCGTCCTGGATGAAATGCTTGTTTCTTACCGGGTGCAGGGCCGTGTGGCGACGGCGAACACCAACCGAATCAAGGTCGGCGGCGGACGGATTGTCGAGCAGAAGTGCCTCACTCCGAGAAGACAGATCCATAAGGAGCAGATATACCGCAGAAAGGAGACCGCCGATGGGGCGGTGACGTTTGTCATCAGGAAGCCCGCTTCGGGGGATGACCTTCAGGAAGGGCAGAAGAAGATGACTGTCGGGAGCAGGATTACGGCATATCCACTTCGCTGGAAGCGTGACAAGGAGGGCCGTCTGATGCTGGATTCCGAAGGCAATCCGATTCCAAGTGACTATGCCATCTTCAGGAACAACCATCATGTCGCCGTCTATGAGGATACCGATGGAAAGCTGCACGAGGAGGTGGTCACCTTCAAGCAGGCGCTGGATAGAAGGGTGAAGGGAAGGCCCGCCATCGACAGGGACTATAACAGGGATGCCGGATGGGGTTTCTGCTACAGCATCTGCATCAATGAGATGTTCGTGTTCCCGGACGAGAGCGCAGGTTTCGAGCCGAAGGCGGTTGACCTTATGGACCGGGAGAACCGGCCTCTTATCGGCAAGCACCTTTTCCGGGTGCAGAAGTTAAGTCACAAGAGCTACTCCTTCGTGCTTCACAGCAACCCATCGCTGGAGCAGGACCGTGCGATGAAGGACATCACATGGAAGCGGGTCCACTCCCCTGCCGGCATGAAGGGGGCGATAAAGGTGAGACTCAATCATCTTGGGGAAATCGTCGAGGTCGGCGATGTCTGCTGAAGTTTTTTGCAACCGAAAAATGAGCAGTCCAATACCGCTTGGACGTGAACTGTTCAAGGAAAGATAACAGGGGCCGGTCATCGGAAGATGGCTGGCCCCTTGAAATGTCTGCATGGTGAATCACAATTATGTTCCACGCAGGCGATAATTCGCCAATGTAAAAATACTGCATTTTCAAGACAATTCCAAATAAATGTTTGGTATAAGTTTGGGAAATTGGTATGAGTTTGGTGAAAATCTAATCCCGGCAGAAGAACGTCCTTATGTCTTCATCCGGAATCCTCATTCCCCATTTGTCCGGCTCCTTTCGTGTCATCTTTCCATAAGGACTCCTCGGGCCCTTGTGGACAGCCTCCAGATCCTTCATGGGTGTGCCCATCATCGAGTGCGTCTTACTCTTCAGAAGCCCGGCGATTTCCGGAGCGCCTTCATCAAGACCCTTCCATGCAGCCTCGCAGACATCCCGGTCATGGATCCTTCCCTTGCGGTATGCCGCCGGGAAGACAGGACCGTACTTCCACACCTGCGGCTGCTCAATCCCCAGAGGGTTGCCTGAGGCGAGACAGGATCCGTACAGGCACCAGAGGATGAGCTGTGCCTTGGACATGGAGAGCCTGTATCCAGCAACCTCGGCCACTCTCGCGATGGCATCGATAAGTACTATGCTGTCATAGGACGCACTGTCCGCAGGTGCACCCGGTGCGCCGCCTTCAGACCTCTTCTCTTCCGGCTTTCCCGCTTCCCTTTCCTCCGTATTCTCCTCTTCCGTCATTATCTCCGTTTTCCTGACCCTTTCATCCTTCATTTCCTTGTCCTTCTCTCCAGGCCTCTCTGTGACGCTGTCACCGAGCAAGGCGGCAAGAGACAGCGGATGGATGGAGAGTGTCCTGAGCCTTGGCTGGTTCTGGGCGGGATGCAGTTCCCTGAACTTCATCCTGAAGGACTTAATGAGGTCGTTGATGGCTGTCCTGACCTCGCTTTCCTGCATCTGTGTGTCCTGCCCGTTTATCCATCGGATGACTCCCTCCATCCTCTCAAGAGTTACTGCATTCGTCGTTTCCATATCGTCAGAGATTTACTGTTGGTGTCCGCCGGACATCCCGTCGGAACGGTGCAGACAAGGGGACGTGAGAGGCACCGCAGTGAACGGACCGAAGGCAAACGATGCGGCCTTGTCCGTGTCGGCTTGCCGAGGGGATGCGAACGGAGGAGCTGTGCGGCCCCAACTTCGCAAAGTGCAGACGGATGGCGGGCGTGGAACTGAAAAAGGGCGGCAGCACAATTGCCGCCGCCCTGGTCAGGAGAACCTCCGTCATTCCTCTTTCCTCTCCGTCCGGGTTCGTCTTCTCCTCGAGTGACCGCGCGCTGCGCACCGGAGGATATCGAGTGACCACTCGACCTCACTGATGGCCTCGTCGATGCTCTTTGACTCCGCGAATCCATCCACAACGCTGTTAGCCTTGCTTCGCAGCTCCCTGAGGGTATCGAGGAACGCTTGCGCATCCTCGAGGCAGTCTGATGCCGATGTCCTGCATCCCCGCATCTCCTCGATGGCGGCGATGGCATTGTCGGCTTCCATCAGGGCATCCCCGATGATGTTGAATTCCGTGCATCCGCCGTGTGCGGATGCGGTTCTGCGTGCCGCCATCAGGCCTGACTGGTAGTGTCTTCCACTTTCTGCGGCTTCTTCAAGAAGGTGATAAATTACTTCTCTTTTCATAAAAACAATGTTTTAAAAGGTTATTATATCCGGCGGGAACCGTTCCCGTCCGTTTTTCGCCTTAAGTGGCGGAAGCCGTGTCGGAAGGGATGCTCTCGGCGGATTGTCGTGTATGTCAGCGTTTCCTGACGGGAAGTATCGTGTTTCCTTGCAGGTGAGTGTGGCAGGAGGCTTTCCCACAGATGCGCACAGGCTCCTGCGGGTGTCCGGGCAACGTGTTGCCGGGACACGACCCGCCAGCATTAGCTGTCCGCAGCGGGCCTGGAAGCAGATGTGGAGAAAGACAGGGAAGCATGTTCCGGACGGCGTGTCCCAGCGTCCCAGAGCCTCACCCGCTTCCGCGTTAGGCCGGATAACGCGAAAGCATGTGAGAAGGGACAGGGACTGCCTTCCTAACTCGTTCCACGCACGGCAGGAGGCCGAAGGGAACGGCAGCGAAGGCAAGACTTCCGGAACATGCGGCGGGAGAGGGTCTCCACATTCACTTCCAGGTTGGCTTGTCCTGTTGTCGGACAGTTCGTGACAGGTGAAAGTATTCAGGGTATCGTAGTTAGTGGTTTGCATCGTCTTTTGGTCTTGAGGAATCTACCTAAGCTCTTAAATAGTGCGTCGCAGGCCGGAATCAATGTTAAAATTACAAAATAGGCGCGGGAATGCTCCCGTCTTCAAACGGGGGAATGAAAGCGCCCACATTCGTTTTCATAATTCAATGGTTTTTAGTATATTCGTACCATGTTGACATACAGGTACAAACTCTACAGTTCAAAGCGCAACCGCAATATAGATGCGATGCTGCGCGAGGCCTGTTTTGTCTGGAACCACGCCCTCGCACTTCAGAAACGCTACTACCGTCTGTTTAACGGATACATCGGTTTGAATACAATGCAAAAGCATTTTGCAAAGCGTATCAGCCGCTGCCGTCTGCACAGCCAGACCGTCCAGGAGATATTGGAGAGGCTTGATGCCTCGTACCAGCGTTTTTTTCTGCACTTGTCGACCAGACCGCCGAAGTTCAAGCGCGCCGAGCAGTTCCGAAGCATCGTGTACAAGCAGGGCGGATTCAAGCTGAACTCCAACGTGCTTGTCCTGAATTCCATAAAGCAGCACTTCCAGTTCTCGTATTCCCGTCCGTGGGAGGGACAAGTCAAGCAGATCCGGATCAGGCGCAGTCCTCTCGGCGAGTACTACCTGTACATCGTCACCGATGCGGTTGCGCAACCCCGCCGAAAGACACACGATGGTGCATCGGTCGGGATGGACTTCGGTCTGAAGACCTACCTCACCCTGAGCGACGGGACGAAGATTGATAATCCGCTGTTCCTCAGGCAGGGACTGAGCGACCTGCGCAAGGCCTCCCGCCGTCTGTCCAGGTGCGAAAGAGGCTCGTCTCACCGCCGTGCGGCGAGGCTCGCCCTTGACCGCATCCACGAGGAGATCACGAATCGCCGTGACGACTGGCAGTGGAAGCTCGCCCACGAACTGTGCCGTGCCTACGACACGCTCTGCGTGGAGGACCTGCAGCTGGCAGGGATGTCCCGTCTGTGGGGTAGAAAGATGGCGGACCTCGCCTTCGGCTCGTTCGTGCAGAAACTCGAGCATACGGCATCCAAGTACGGCTGCGAGGTGCGCAAGGTGGACAGGTTCTATCCGAGCAGCAGGACCTGTTCTGTATGTCAGTATGTCAATGAACATCTGAGTCTTCGTGACAGGCATTGGACCTGTCCGGAGTGCGGAACGCATCACGACAGGGATGCGAACGCAGCAACCAATATCCTGAGGCAGGGCATTGCCTCGTCAGGGAGTACCCGTAAGACGAAGGTTCGCCTTCGCAAGGTGCGCTAGCCACCTGAGAATCTCCGTCCTTCAGGGCGGGGAGTATGTCAATCAGTAATCAGGCACGGTGAGCCATATCAATAAAAAATCCGTGGCGATTCACATCGTCACGGACTGTCGGCATATTGCCCCTTGAGCATTATCTGTGTAGAATGAAGAAAAATGTGTTTAGTACATAACTGTCATTTACGAGATGTGGGCCTGCCTGAATTGTTGCATATGAATGTGTTTACATGGGTGTATCTATTCCGGAAGATCCTCCGCATCCTGCTTTTGTCCCCTCGGGCGCAGATTTCCTATGATTGGAGTGTACTGTCTTGCCTGTTCATCGGAGAGGCCCATGTCATCGCGCTTCTTCTTGCTCAGCCCGAGCTTGATGAAGTGGGTGTTGCCGTACTTCCCCTCGGGACTCTCGCGGACCTCGATGTCCATGTAGATATGTCCGCCCTTGTCCTTTGCCCCGATGAAGATCGCAGGATTGGTGTCCACGGGAATGATGATGGAACGCTTTCCGTTCACGGTGGTGTTTATCTGCACTCCATTGAGCGCAGAAAGGTCGATGCTGCCGACCAGTGACTGGTTCTGTGCCATATTGTATCCTTTTCTCTTGCTTCGCAAAGATAATTATAAATTTACATAACGCAAGTAAATAATTACATAAAACTATTATTAAATTACTTTAGCAAGAATTTTCTTGCTCCGGCAGTCTTGGTTGCGTACTTCCCGTAGACCTCGGGCTCGTCCTTCTGGAGGCTCCTGGCATCGAGGGTGACGGTCGTCTGTGTGCTAGTGTACCTGTCCCAGAGGTCAGGACGGTCGGCCTTGAAGGTGTCCTCGTCGAAGACGGTCCTGGAGCTGTTCTTCCAGGTGGCGAGGGTCTTCACCTCCCCGGTGTCCCTGTCCGTGAAGACGAGGGCCTCGCATCCTCCGGTGGCCATCTTCAGCGCATCGGTCAGCGTCTCCTCCCTCTCCCCGAGTTCCTTCAGCTGGCTCCGGCACTCCTTGAGTGCCTTCCACATCGCGTGGTCGTTTTCGGTCGCCTCTGCCTCGCTCCCCTTGCGTGCCTCGGGGAAGCTCCTCAGCACGTCATCCGCATTGATGTCCGGAGGGCATACCCCGGCGAGGAGATTCTCGTGCCAGAAGCGGTCGATCCTCTTTATGAGCTCGTCGAAGAACGGAGGGTTGAAATCGATCTCCACGTAGTCGAAGTGGTTTGCCCCCGGAGCGAAGCTCAGCCAGCACAGAGCGCCGCTGCCGACTCCCATGATGCCCATCTGGTACTGTATCTGGCAGTACCAGTAGTCGGGCAGGTCGTCCTTATACACGGCCTTGCCTGTGCGCTTTATCTCCAGTATCCTCGCATTCGCGAGAGTCTGCCCCTCGGCGGGCGTGCCCTTCGGCCACCAGAGGCGGTCGGGGCTGACCCTGAGGTAGTCCCTCTCGGTGTCCACCGCCATCCAGTCCCCTTCGGAGGTGACGTCAACGATGTTGCCTGTCTTCCAGGCGAACCACTCCGCTATGGCGGGCTCGAGGATATGGCCCTCGGCCATGGCGTCGTTCTCCGGATCCGGGGCCCTCAGGCCCTTGCGGACCTCGTAGAGCTTGCGCGGCGTCGAGAAGGGGCTGACACCCATTATCGTTCCGGCATCGGAAGATCCGATGCCCTTCTTTCTCTCTTCAAGCCACTCCTCATGGGTGGCCGGTCTTATGATTCTGTAAGCCATAATTCTTCAATTTTTCAGTTCAACTTATCCTTGATTTCATCATAGGTGGCGAACTTCACCTGTTCCCTGAAGCACTTCCCTGCCCGCCAGTACTCCTGCCAGAGGTCATCCGACTCCTCCCCGTCACCGTAGACGCAGAAGGCGATGTCAGGATACTTCTCTGACAGTTTCCTAAGGTCATCGCCGTACTCGTACCACTTGGCACAGCAGGATTCGAATGCGGACATGTCGCCGCATCCAAGGATGTCATCGATGTCCGCAAGCATTTTCCTGTACTGCTCCACCGGTCCCTCCTTGAGGGAGATGGAAAAATTCGTGTAGTATCCCATGTCAGAATATCCTTTCTTCAATCCCGTCAATCATGAGGTCTGTCATGTCGCTCTTCGTTCCGTTATGTGTCATGTGCTCGGGATAGACCTCTCCTTTAGCATTGAGAAGGTACTCCGCCCTCTCCATGGCCTTGTCCCTGTCGGGAGCCTCGATTTCTACCGTGGTCTCATATGTCGCCACGAATGTAACCTGATATTTCATCATCATACTCTATTTGAAGTGATACATCAATCCCTTATGCGGCAAGCCTTCAGAACCAGCTGAAGTGGTAAAAGCTGTTCCTGTGGTCACCGGTCTGCTCGAAGCGCCGGAGTGTCGAGACGACCTCGTCCCGGAACTCCTCGTCGGTGGCTCTTCCTACGTAATCGGAGTCGAAGTAGCTCCGGATCTCCTCCGCGCTCTTTGCTTCGATGTTGTCCACGGCGGCCCGGAACTGCTCCTCGGGAATCTCCCAATCCCCTACCGCGTCGTCGTTGAGTGCCTCGAAGACATCGCATCCGCTGTCCTCAAGGATCCTCTTCAGTTCTTCAATCTGCCAGTTGAAACCGCAGTCCCCGTACTCGATTTCACGCCTGATCTGAACGTGTATCCTGTTTCCCATGATAGATAGTGTTTGATTGTGTATTGATGGAGGAGGCCCATTCAGGCCTCCTCGTAAATCTCGAGGTAGGGAGCCCAGACATCTTCCTCCTCGCTTATGAAGTCCCTGCTCCATTCGCCGTACAGGCTGATGAACTCCCCGGAGAGGAAGTAGTCCATCCCGACATCCTCGTTGAACCCGAGTCCGGGACAGTTCTCCTTCAGGTCCCGCTTCAGCTCCATCAGATCATTCCTGCTGTACTGGCTTCCGTTGAATGCGATGACATCCAGGTCAGGAATCCTCTCCGGATTATGTGTGACGTGGAAGTTGCCGAACTCGTCGGTGCAGGACCAGGCGAGGGTGATGCCGGGGAATTTCTCCAGTATAAGGTTCTCAAGATCCTCCGACCTGTCCCAGGCGGAAGTCGTCGAGAAGCGCATCCTTCCGTCCTCGTCCACCTCGAATTCCCTTTTCTGGTCCACATTCGGCCCGCACAGGCAGGCCTGAGCATAGAAGTCTGGGTCGAGTGTACCCCTCAGGTGCATCCCTCTGTACCTGTCGAGGCCGTCGGCGTTCACTCCCAGGAGTGCGGCTGCGAGGTTTCCCATCCAGTAGCGTCCGAAACCGCTGCTGTAGTTCGGCATGGTGTTGAGCGTCTGCGCAAGGGCGCGGAGCTGCTCCTGGTCGCCCGAGGCGACGATGTGATTGCAAGCCCAGTTTGGCATAAGGCAACAATGTTTAGTCGGTTGGTATTAAGATGCCCTTCCTGCGAGCTTCATGAGCTCCGTGAAGTTGGCGTCGGTGATGGTCCACTGCTTGCGGATGGCGCTCCTCAGCTGCCATGACGGCTTGTCCTTCGGCTTCTTCGCCGCCCAGCTGATGAAGGCGTCCCACCGCGGATGCGATGGAGAGAGTTCCGGAAGCCCCTTCACGCTCTCTGTCGTCTCAGTCTTCTGCGGAGCTGCAGCCGTCTCTGGCTTCTTCTCACTCTCCTTCGCGGAAGGCGAAGCCGTCGTGGCCGTGCCGCTGTCGTACTTGGAGTCATTCCGGCCCCAGTAGATGTCCGCACCGAAGCCAAGCGCCTTGCAGGCGATGCCCAGGGCATCCGTGTAGGCCTTCTTGTAGGCCTCGTCATCGATGAAGAGCCCGTCGGCGTTCTTCAGCACGAGGCGGTTGCCGCCGGTGCCGCGTATCGGCTTGCTCCACCTGCCGGTCTTCGTGTCCTTCAGGTAGAGGTTGATGTCGGTGAAGACGCAGACCTCGCCGTTGGGGAAGTCGACCCTCTCTTGGCGCGTCACTTCCGTGAACCAGCCTTCTCCGCACGGGCCGAAGAGCTCCGTGAGCTTCTGGATCCTCCACATGCCGTTGATCTCTGTGAGTGTCTTGCCCCAGGATGACTCGAAGGGCTTCTGCGCGTCCTCGGGGACGCTGCTGACCTGCTTGTAGATATGCAGGTTGTCGCTTGGATTCTTGAGTTCCATATGAAAGAGTTTTGAAATTGAACTATCCTGTCCTCAGGCACGGGAGTTCCTTCCCTTGAAGGGTGCCTGCGATGCTGCGGAAAGTGCAGGCGAGGAAGTGAAAGGCAAGGGCGGGCGACGGAAACCGATGCCTGAAAGGTGTCTGTTTCCTAGAACGAAGGTCCCTGTCCCTTGACGGACGACGACCCTGCTTGAACTTCGCAGAGAAGGCAGCCCGAAAAGGGAGGAATACGTAATATCCAAAAAACTACACAACGTAGTCCCTGTCCAGTTCCACGAGGGTGTCGACCCTGAAGCAGCGCCAGTCGCGCCTCACCAGGTCGAAGTACGAGAAGGTGCCGTTGAAGGCCGGCTTGCGCTTTGAAGGAGTTTTCGTCTTGTCCTCGTACCTCTCGATGAGGTCGGAGGCCCGGGTGCCGTAGGCATCCCGGTGCTCCCCGTTGACCTTCGTGAAGGTGAAGTGGCACATCCCGTCCGTCATCAGGTTCTTCATCTCCTCTATGTCGTCATATATCCTCTGCGCCGTGGATGGCTGTCCGTTGCCGGCGAGGTAGGAGGCGATCCTGCCGAGTTCCTCGTCGTTGTCCTTTGTCAATCTGATGCTGAGTCGTCTCATGAGACTAATAGTGCGTGGAAACCCCTGCCTTCAGGCGGGTGAGGAAACGCACACGTTCCTTTTTAATTGTGAAACAATAAATGAATTTGATATACTTTTGAATTTCAGTTTCTTGTATGAAATTCCTGCGTTGACTCTCGTTCCGTCGAACTTACGGATATCAAACGAACCTGAAGACCTCCTTCCGAAGATGAAGCACTCCAAACCATCGTACAGAACTTTGTCGAGCAGTCGGAACCCCTTCACCAGATACGGAGCCTGGTTCTTCTTTCTGATTCCTCCCTTCAGGGTGTTGGCCTTGTAAATTTGACGGTTATGCCGTCTTCTCTGTCTCATCAGCCACAGCGTGTCTGATGAAGAAGCGAGCGGATGACCGCTGATGCAACGAGCGTCAATAGCGTGGGATTTCTCCTGTCCGTGTCGGATGCGGGTGTTCTTCGTGATGTAACCATAGGTCAACCTGACATTCCCGAACTCCTCCTTTGCTCGGTTGTACACCGTCCACCGCATGATGGACATCAGTGCCGCATCACGAAGGGATGCACCCCGTCTGACCTTCAGTTGGAACGCACCGCGGTGGTAAGCCTTGTGACAGGTCTCACACAGTGTGATGAGGTTGTTCGGGGCGTCCCCGCCCGTCAGGCGGGACTTGATGTGATGGACATTGAGAACCTTGTCACCAGACTTGCCGTGGCAGTGCTGGCAGGTGTGACCGTCACGGAAAAGAACGTATTCTCTGGTGTTCCAGAACCCCATCTGTTCACCCTGCTGGTACTGCTCACCTTGTATTTCGGGGTTTTTGAGCAATTGTGTATCGAACTGTGCCACCTCGATGACTGTCTTGGTCACCGGGAGGAACGAATGGACCTTGCGTATGAGCGACAGGTGTGACTGCACCGCATGTTCTACGGACGGTGCGAGCCAGCTGTCAGGTTTCCTGCGGTTGTTGAAGTGCGGAGCGCGGTAGCGTGTCCGACGGTTTCTTCTTGTCCTTCTTGCTTCCCTTCGGGCTGCAAGAAGGCCTGGGATATCCCTGCGGAGAGTGACTTCCGCGGCGAACAGTTCGTCTGATTCATTGGTAGCGGACAACCCGACGTGAGTGGTCCCTGCATCCACGCCCAGGGTTATGGGCTGCGTGTATTCCGTGTTGTCATAGAGCAGCTGGACGGTGAACGGTTCACGCCTCACCACACGGGCACGGCCCTTGCGGAGAAGGTGCTTGACCTTTCCGTGTCGGACAGTCGGCATGAGAGCCTTTCCAGTATGTGAAATGACGTAAACCATAGTTCTGTAATTATTTGTTTGACGAATTACTTCGTAAATCCGCCTTGCGGCGGTGATGTACCCCTCGACAATGTTGGAAGAGGTTTGTGTGACGGCAACACTGTTCCTTCCCCTCGGAACTGTTTAATCACCGTCCGCAGAGTCCGGGACTGGGATAGATATCCCGGAGTGCCTATGTATTCTCAACCAACGTAGTTCCGCGGATGACCGCTTCACTTAGTCTAGTCAGCCGGAGCTTTTACAAGCTCCCGTCTTTAGACGGGGGTAACTGACTATCGCTTTCTTGATCATCTTCCCCAGCTCCGGGGCGAGGGTGGAGAGGTCGGTCATGCTGACGTGGTTGTCGTACATCTCCGAAGGGTCGTACTCGAAGTCGATTCCTATGCTCACGAACGAGAACCCGTCCCGGGACAGTTCCCTCACCGCCTCCTTCACGTTGCGTGTCGGCTCGCAGGGC
>OBLI01003638.1_pt1 | contig 11667 bp, 9 predicted proteins | sample 1519701 | NCBI WGS metagenome assembly OBLI01 (sample SAMEA3663005, study PRJEB22513) | pig gut metagenome | biome: pig gut; feature: pig-associated habitat; material: faeces | place: France | collected 2012 | reverse complement strand
CGCAAGGGGTTTATTATGTTTTTGTCTTATGACACTGGTGACCACAGGACTTATCCGTTCTATCCGTTTAATCCGTGGTAAAGAAGAAACTTCCAGAGGATGGGGGATTTCTGTTTTTATTCAGCTCACACAGGATTTCCCTGGCGAACAAAGAAACGGGGGGAACAACTTGCCAATAGGAAAAACAGGGAAAACCTTTGCAGCATCTGATTTATGCACTATATTTGCACCCCAAAAGAGAGAAGATTGTTAGATACAGATGGAAGCTAAAGAGTCATTACATAAGCTGATTACAGCTATGATTGAGGCGCAAATGCCCATCCAGCGCCAAACATTGATAGAATTCCTGACTGGCAAAGAATCCAACGAAATAAGCGAGATGAAGCTCGACGAGATGGAGTCCTTCGGAATAGGAGATTCGCATGACGAGGACTTCTGGGCTAACATCGTAGATGCCGCATACGAAAAAGGATATCTGAAGGAGAAGTCCACACGCAACGATGCACTCACACTCTCTGCCGAAGGAAAGAAGTTCTATAAGAAACCTGTCTCGTTCATCATCAGCGATGAAGAGGAAGAAAACAATATTCCCGACACAGAAAGCAATCTGGAAGATATCATCAAGTTGGCAGGATCGAGCCGTACGCCCATAAAGAATAATATCACATCGGGACACGCACAGCAGTTCATAAACCTCATCAGGGCCATCGACAGGAAAATAGACCTGGATGAATATGCCGATACCAACAGCATACCCTTTACCGACGTCCTGGACAGTCTGGAGGAAATGGTAAAGCAGGGCCGTAAGGTGGAAATCACCTATTTCACCGATGAGGTGATAGGCGAAGAGGGAATCAACGAACTCTCAGAATGCTTTGACGAATATGGCACCGACAATCTGGCACTGGTGGAGAATGAATTTGGAGACGTATACAGCGAGGAGGAAATCAGACTGGCACGAATAGTGTACTGGGTCAACCACATGAAGTAAGCGTCACCACAAGAGAAAACAATCCTATTTGAAAACATATTAACAAGATGGAAATCCTAAAATTCAACCCTATTTACAAACCCACACTATGGGGATCAGAGACCTGGGCCATATCGGCTGTCAAGGGATCAGAATCGGTAGTGATGGGAGGAGAGGACAAGGGACTCACCCTGCCTCAGGTGGTGGAACGATATGGCGCAGACTTCCTGGGGAAAGCCAACAGCCAGAAGTTTGGGCACGACTTCCCGCTCCTCATCAAGTTTATTGATGCCAGACAAGACCTGTCCATACAGGTACATCCCAACGACGAGCTGAGTGCCAAACGCCACGGCAAGATGGGAAAGAATGAAATGTGGTATGTGGTGGATGCCGACCGCGGCAGCAAACTCATAGCAGGATTCAGCCGGCAGATGCTCACTCAGGACTATGCCGCCAAGGTGGCCGACGGAAGCATTGAGAACGACCTCTGCAAGGCAAGCGTCGCAGAGGGAGACTGCTTCTATATACCAGCTGGCAGAGTGCACGGAATAGGCGCAGGAATGGTGATAGCCGAGATACAGCAAACGAGCGACGTCACCTATCGCATCTATGACTATATGCGCCGAGACCGAGAGGGAAACCTGCGCCAACTGCATACAGAACTGGCTCTGGATGCCATCGATTTCAACGATATCACACAGGACCCCAAGGTACAATATACTGAAGAACGTGACAAACTGATTCCCCTGGTGGAATGTCCTTACTTCAAGACCTCGGAACTGAAACTCACACAGACCTTTGTACGTGACTATCAGGAGGAGGACACCTTCCATGTGTATATGTGCCTGAGCGGACAATGCTGCTTCCTCAGTCCCGACGGCCAGGGCATCTTCCTGCACAGCGGAGAGTCACTCGTGGTGCCCGCATGCATGAAGCAGGTCACCATCATCCCCGACGGACAGTGTAAGCTACTCGAGAGCGGAGTCATCTGACACCCATCTCCCCCCTCACTCTGGCACATTCCAGATATAGAGAAATGCCATCAGGACAGAAGTGGACTTCCAGCCTGATGGCATTTCTTATTTAGGAAAAACGAACTTACTTGCCTCGGCTGTTCTTGGCAAACTCCCGGCGAGCCTTGTCGAGCATCTTCTGGAATGTCTCATCGGCACACAGACGTGCAAAGGTGATGCTTCCCACCACACGTCCGGCATCCACATCACTCTGATAATGGAAACCCACGATGACACGACTCTGCCCCAACTCATATGCCACCTTCATGATCTGCTCGGCGTGAGCAGGGTCGATGGCTGTAAGCGTAAGTCCCACAAGCCACGAAGCATGGGTGTGACCCGAAGGATAACTGGTGAAGTCCTTGGGATTCTCGTACCTGGGCACGCTGGTGGCTTCCTGGAACTGCTGATAAGGACGCACACGATGGAAATACTTCTTGGCACTGGCACCAGCCTGCTGCTCGGTCAGATGCAGGCGGGAGAGCAAGCGGAAGAGTTCGGGATAGGTGTCGGGCGTCATGGTGCGGTCCATCACTGCACCAAAGCGCTCCAGGAAATACCGCGCACATATATCGGCATCGGCTATGGCCTGACGCCCACGCTCGGTATCACGTATCGACTTTCCCCATTGGTATTGCGCCCAATCGTAATAGAAGCGGGCATCAGTAAGTGCGGGAGGCGCAGGGATGACATTCTCCATCCTGGGCGCTTCGGCTGTGGAATAAAAGGGAGTGAACTTCTCCTCTGTGACGCTCTTTTGAGCACATGTGGCCACAGACAGCATGAGGGCTGTCACCACCAATACATTTCTCTTCATTTTCCTTCTTTTCTGTTTAGATGTTATTCTGACTGAGGCAGTTCCACATGCATGCATCCACATGTGAAACTGCCCTTGATAATCTCTCTATGTCCCTACCTCAGAGTGAAAGATTTCTTCAGACGCAGATTGTCCGAAGCATTACCCACCAGGGCTTCAAACTTGCCAGGCTCTGCCTTCCACGAGGATGTCTCCTCGTCATAGAAGCTGAGTGCATCACGGCCTATGGTGATACTTACATCCTGGCTCTCACCTGGATTCAGATGTACCTTCTGGAATCCCTTGAGCTCCTTGTAGGGGCGGTCCACCGAGGACTTCACATCATGAACGTACAGCTGCACCGTCTCAGAGCCTGCACGCTGCCCCGTGTTGGTCACACGCACCGTGAAGGTAATATTTCCCTCGGGAGTCATCTCTGCCTTGTCCATTCTCAGATCGGTCAGGGTGAAGGTGGTGTAACTCAATCCGTGACCGAAGGCAAAGAGGGGATGAGTCTTCTCCTTGTCCGCCCATCGGTAACCCACATAAATGCCTTCCTTGTATTCCTCATCGATGATGTTCCCAGGAGTCTGGGCACCACCCTCCTGACGCCATGTGCCGGGATAGGCATCCAGGGCATGAGCACCCACCTCCTTGAGCGAAGACACCCATGTATAGGGCAGCTTGCCGCTGGGATTGACATCTCCCACCAGTACCGAAGCCAGAGCACGGCCAGCCTCGGAACCTATAAACCATCCCTGAACGATGGCCGGTACGCGTGACTTCCAGGGCATGGCCACAGGATTACCCGAGATGTTGACATACACAAAGTTCCTGTTGGCCTTTGCCAAAGCCTCTATCACACGGTCCTGGTCATAAGGCAATTCATACTGCTTGCGGTCATGACCCTCACAGTCCTGATAATCACTCTTGTTCAGTCCGCCAAACATGATGACATAGTCGGCAGCCTTGGCCTTCTCCACAGCCTCCTCTATCAACTCCTCAGGCGAACGCTTATCATTGAGGTCCTGACCCGTGGTCACACCATTATAATTGCCCGACACATCACCCACATATCCACGGGCAAAGTCCACCTCTATGCCCTGCTTCTCCATACGGGTCCTCAAGCCCTCCAGAGGAGATATCTCATGCTGCACCTTCAGGCTTGAACTGCCTCCGCCCACGGTCATCATCTTGATGGCATTCTCTCCCACCACCAGCACACGCTTGGCCTGAGACATATCGATGGGCAATACATTGCCATTGTTCTGAAGCAATACGATACCCTCCTGAGCCACCTTGAGCGCAGTCTCATAATGAGATTCCGAACAGAGGAATCCCTGCGGACGATTCCTGTTCATGGTGGTACGATAGAACAAGCGGAGCACTCGGCGAACCTTCTCGTCCAGTTCCTCTGTACCATACTTGCCCTCCTTGATACCCTTATAATAAGGAAGAGCCAGGAAATAACTGTCATAAGCATTGCTGGCACCCATGGTGAGGCCATTGGTCCAGGAGCCAAACTCCATATCCAGCCCGTTCCTGATGGCCTGATCTGTGTCATGAGCACCGCCCCAGTCACTGACCACCACTCCATCGAAGGCCCAGTCGCGCTTCAGTATCTGATTCAGAGTCCATTGGTTATGACAGTTGTGCTCATTCTTATACAGGTTATACGCACCCATGATGGCCCACGAATGACCCTTCTGGATGGCAGCCTTGAAGGCAGGCAAGTATATCTCGTGCAGAGCACGGTCACTCACCACCACATTCACCTGATGACGATATTCCTCATCATTGTTCAGACAATAATGCTTCACACAGGCCGACACACCCTTGGACTGCAGTCCCTGAATGTAAGGAACCACCAGCGTGGAAGCCAGGAAAGGATCCTCACCCATATACTCAAAGTTGCGCCCATTGAGAGGAGTACGCAGGATATTCACGCCCGGCCCCAGTATCATATCCTTGCCACGGTAGAGAGCCTCTTCTCCCAGAGCCTCACCATAGATGAGTGCCATCTGAGGATTCCACGAAGCAGCCAGGCAGGAGAGTGCAGGAAAAGCCACACAGGAATCATTCGTCTGGCCAGCCTGCTCCCATTCATCCCAAAGCACATCAGGACGGACACCATGAGGACCATCGTCAGTCCAGAAATCAGAAAAGCCCAGACGGGGAACACCAGCCGACGAGAACTTACTCTGAGCATGTATCACCCTGATTTTCTCCATAAGAGTCATACGCGAAAGAGCATCCTCTATGCGCTCCTCCACAGGTTTACTGTTGTCCAGATAAACAGGCAAGGACTGCTGAGCCCATGCCACAGAAGCCACCAGGAAGGACAAAGCGCCACACAAAACTATTCTTCTCATAATCACGGATATAAATAGATCAATTCTTTGATTCCACGCAAGCACTCCAGCCAGACAGGCATCACCACAGGCAGGAGCACACCATCTTTAGGTATATGCAAAGGTATCAAAATATCTTTCTCAAGCCACCACCTTCCAAAGCATTTTCGCAAGATAATATCCCATAAGCCCCATTCAAGCATGCGGATTTCCCGCCTCACCCACACCTGACACTTTGCTCATATCTGCACGTTTCCGCTTACTTCCTGCATTCCCATCACACTTACAGAATCGCCCAAAACGGACAGAGTGGGACCTTGCATGCATTCGAGCTACGCAGAAATGGGCTAAAAACGACCCCAAAAGCCCATGAATCACGCCGAGCAAACAGTAATCACAGAGCGTGCAGACATTCAGAGCCTCATTTTGTGCTTGTTACGCACTGATATACAGCCGTTTACAAAGCCAGATATACCTGATTCTGCTCTGGACGCAGATATATGCAACCGCGGTTGCAAGCGGTTGCAACCCGGGATGCAAACGTTTGCGTCCCGAAAGTCAACCGTTCATCCTGCCCGAAAATCACCTTCTCCCACCCCAATTTTCATGTCCATCGGAGCACACGGCAGAGTCATCCGGACGACAATTCTGGACACAAAAGGCCGTCCGAAGACCTCTTCAAGAGGATTCGGAGGGAGAAAAACCACCCCAAACAGATGAAATTCCTGCACAAACCACCCCAAATGTGCAATAACTTCCCCTAAACTGGAATAAAAAACCCAAGAAACCCACCTTTCATTTTGTAAGCAAACATCCCAAACAAGCAACATTATGACAAACACACAGAACATCACATTTGCAAATGCTCCCACAGTTTTGTTTCCCCCAAAAAATTGCCCCTCTGATGTTTTGCAGTTAACAAACCCAATGGTTAAATATTATTAAAAGTAAACATACATTATTGGTATGTATCACATATTGAAACAGGTGTTTGATAACTTTGACAACAAATATTGTGTGATTTATGCTAAAACTTCAGAAATGCATTTTCATCTTTAAGCTACTTAAACAGAAAGCTGCATTGACTCGGAATGAAATAAACCACGAGCTAAAGAAGAAATGGCCCGAGGAATTGCCCATGTCAAGGAGTACCTTTGTTCGGTATAAGACATATATAGAGGAGTTGTTTTCTTGCGAGATCAGCTTCAGTCAGGTTACCAAACAATATAGTATGAGAAACATTGGCAGGTGGAATCATGATGATTTGTTTCACTTTATTACTTCGATGTATGAAGTGGAAACCTCTGCCTCGCTGATACTCAAACATAAAGACTGTATCCATCATGTCGAATATGTGACTGGCACGGATAAACTGCACATTGTATTACAAGCTATAGAAAAACAGCGCGGAATACAAGCCGACTATTGTTCGTTTACCAACAAGACCATCAAGACCAGAATATTCATCCCTGTGTTTCTGACTATTTGGGAGGGAAGATGGTATTGCATCGCTGAAGTGAATACACACCCTGGAGACCATCCGCGCATCTATGCACTGGAGAGAATGTCGAATATGGTGATTACTGACAAGCAGTATAAGCCGCAATATCAAGAATCACATGAGGACTATTTCCTACACGCCTATGGGATACAAGCTGCAACAGGGGATGCACAGGCCAAAGAAATCCACCTGAAGGCAGATGAAGTACAGAGTGAATATCTCAAGGCGAAACCCATTCATACCAGTCAGCAAGAGATAAAGACATGCGTTGAGAATAATGTGAAATACACCTATTTCAGGCTCTATCTGGTGCCCTGCTATAATTTCTATCAGCAACTTTTGGGGCTGCGTGAAGGCATAGAAATCACATCTCCCCCAATGGTCAGGGACGAAATGAGGCGTATTGCGAAGGCCATTGTGGAGAAATACGAGGATAAATGAATAAAACCCTGCTAAAACCGAAACAAATAAAAACATACCTATCATGAAATCGTTAAATCAATTCATTGGACTCTATCCTTTGTCCAAAACCCTACGTTTCAAGCTCATTCCTGTGGGTAAAACCAAAGAGACATTCTATGCAAGTGGCATACTCAACCGTGACAGGAAAAGAGCAGACGATTATCCTGCTGTCAAGCAACTCATAGATGAGTGTCATAAGTATCTCATCAATGAATCGCTGAGAGTGGAAAATGCCAATCTCGATTGGAATCCTTTACAAGATGCCATCATGGCATATCGAAGGGAAAAAAGCGACGAGAACAAGAAAAACCTTGAGACAATTCAAGGTAAGATGCGCAGCAAGATCTTTGAAATGCTTAAGAAGGGTGCTTGCTATGCAGATCTGACAGCTGCCACACCTGACAATTTGCTCAAAAACAAAAAACTTCTGGATACAATCCTACCAGATAATTCCAATGGAAAATCTGAGATAAAATCGTTTACTGGCTTTGCAACCTACTTTCTGGGATTCCAAGAGAACAGAAGAAACATATACACGGATGAAGCCATCAGTACGGGAGTTCCATACAGGACCATTCACGATAATTTCCCCAAGTTTCTTACTAATATAGAGGTTTATAATACAATCAAAGAAGTTTGTCCTGAGGTTTTAATTGAAGCAGAAAAGGAACTTCTGCCTTTCCTGGATGGAGTTTGCCTGGACGATGTTTTCTCTGTAGGTTTTTACAATAGCCTTCTTAATCAGAATGGCATTGACTACTTCAACCAAATCCTGGGTGGTGTTACCCTTGAAGAAGGCGAGAAGAAACTTAGGGGAATCAACGAGTTCGTAAACCTATACCGTCAACAACACCCTGAGGTCAAGACTAAAAAGAGAGGACTTACCATGGTGCCTCTGTTCAAGCAGATTCTGAGCGACAGAGAAACATTCTCCTTCATACCTCAGACTATAGGTTCAGACCAGGAACTTGTGGACATTATCAAGGCATTCCATGAGAATATTACTCACATGGAAGTTGATGGAGAGAAGGAAAACGTCATAGAGAAACTCTGTTCCCTACTCTCCTCAATCAAGGAGTATAATGCAGAACATATATACATCAATGCCAAGTCTATCACAACCCTTTCACAGAATGTGTGCAAGAGTTGGTCGCACATCAATGATTGCCTCAAGAGGCAAGCGGTTGAAATTTATGGAACAAACACCAAATCCGCTCTTAAACAAGTGGACTCATATCTCAAGCGAGATGCATATTCTCTTACAGAACTGTCATGTGTAGATGCCGATTTGACATCTTACTTCACAGAATGCGCAGATATGCAGAAGGAGATAACAGACAAGTTCGCCTTATTTGCAGACAATGTCACCACTGATACTCATGGAGATATCAAGAATGATGCAATAAGAACTGAATTGACAAGGAAACTGCTTGATGCCTATATGAAACTTCTCCATACGGCAGAAATTGTGGCTGTTTCAGAAGAACTGGATATTGACAAATCCTTCTACACCACCTTCTCCAGATATTACGAAGCCCTTCGTGCCATAATCCCATTATACACGAAAGTTCGCAATTATCTGACGCAGAAGCCATATAACGAAGAGAAATTCAAACTCAACTTTGATGCTCCTTCGCTCGCCAAAGGATGGGATAAGAACAAGGAAAAGCACAACAAAGCCATACTCTTATTCAAAGATGGTGTCAGTTATCTGGCCATCACTGCTCCATCAGCAAACGTAAAATGGGACGAGCTTAACAGAGCAACCAAGGACGGCTATTCAAAGATGGTATATAAGCAAATTGCAGAACCAAAAAGAGATCTTCCTCATGTTATTTTCTCAAAAAAAGGAAAAGTCACCTACCACCCATCAGACTACATTGTGAAAGGCAAAGAAAAAGGAAGATATAAGAAAGGAAAAAACTTTAGTAAGAAGTTTCTGCATGACCTCATAGATTTCTACAAGGCATGCATATCACAACATCCCGACTGGAAGAATTTCGGTTTCGTTTTCTCACCAACAAATTCCTACGAAGACATCAGCGCATTTTATAATGACATTAGCATGCAGGGGTATAAACTCTCCTTCGTGGATATACCTACGTCTGATATCAACAGGCTTGTGGATGAAGGCAAGATTTTCCTCTTCCAGATATACAATAAGGACTATGCCGAGGGGGCAACAGGGACAAAGAATCTCCATACCCTCTATTGGGAAAACCTTTTCAGCAAGGAAAATATAGAGAATCTTGTTCTGAAACTCAACGGAGAGGCCGAATTGTTCTACCGAATGGAAAGTGTGAAAAAGCCTGTTGTGCACAAGGTGGGAGAAAAAATGGTCAACAAACGATGCAAGATGGATGGGTCTGTCATGTCGGGAATGCCCATACCTGACAATATCTATCAGGAACTGTATCGCTTTTATAATGGCAAGATGACAGAGGGTGATTTATCTCAGGAGGCAAAAGGATATCTGGGCCATGTTGCCGTAAAGGATGTGACTCATGAGATTATTAAAGATCGCAGATATACCCAACCACATTTCCAGTTTCATGTACCTCTTACCATCAACTTCCGTGCATCAGGAAATGACCGCGTGAACGAAATGGTAAACGAATATCTGAAGAACAACCCTGACGTGAACATCATAGGACTTGACCGAGGTGAACGTCATCTCATCTATCTGTCCCTGATAAATCAAAAGGGAGAGATTCTTAAGCAGAAGACCTTTAACATTGTCAACCAGATGGACTATCAAGCTAAACTGGCACAGCGGGAAAAGGAGCGCGACGAAGCACGTAAGAGTTGGAAGAGCGTGGGCAAAATCAAGGAACTCAAGGAAGGATATCTGTCTGCTGTCATCCATGAGATAACCACCATGATGGTAGAATATAATGCTATTGTCGTGATGGAAGACTTGAATTTCGGATTCAAGCGTGGCCGATTCAAGATTGAACGCCAAGTATATCAGAAGTTTGAGAAAATGCTTATTGACAAGTTGAACTATCTACCATTCAAAGACAGAAAGGCAGACCAACCTGGCGGCATATTACGAGGCTATCAACTGACTGAAAAGTTTGTCAGTTTCCAACGTATGGGAAAACAAAGCGGTTTCCTCTTCTACATCCCTGCTGCATATACATCAAAGATTGATCCCGTTTCTGGTTTTGTCAACATCTTCGATTTCAATGACGTCACCAATGCTGAATCCCGGAAAGAATTCTTTGAGAACTTTGATAAGATACGCTTCATATCTGAGAACGATGGATTCGAGTTTACTTTCAATTATGACAACGAGAGGTTTAAGACCCATCAGACCGACTACACAAAAGTATGGACCGTATCTACAAGAGGAAAGCGAATAGTGATGCAGGATGACAACGGGCACAAGAAGCCTACGGATTATTATCCCACAGATGCCTTGATAGAAGCCTTTGGTAAAGTGGGCATAACCCTCAAGCCTGGTATGGATGTAATGGCTGAGATTAGAAAAATCAAAGCAAGCAATCAGACTGCAGCTTTCTTCAGCGAACTTCTATTTGCCTTCAAGAGTACCCTGCAAATGCGCAACAGCAATCCTCTGACGGGTGAAGACTATATCATCTCACCGGTACAGGTGGCAGGAAAATACTATTGCAGCAAGGAAGAAGCAGAGAAGGGGCCAGATGCTACCCTGCCCACTGATGCCGATGCCAATGGAGCCTATCACGTTGCTCTAAAGGGACTCTTTACCATCATGTATCCTGGTACGAAGATAGAACACGCCAAGTGGCTTGAGTTCATGCAGACAAAACCATATAAATGGTAAGCAGATCCCGAGATGGATTATATCCATATATCCACACTCAACGACTTCACCTTCTGTCCGTACTCCATATACCTGCACAATGTGTATATGGAGACGGACGAGATGGTGTATGTGCAATCGTATTATCGATGCTTTATGGGCAGCAAGTCTGTCATTCATTATCCCATATTTGAATTATAATACATGTTAGTAATAAGCTATGATATTAAAGATGATAAGGTGAGGACAAGATTCTCCAAGATGTTGACAAGAAATGGAGCTATACGTTTGCAGTATTCCGTATACGAAATCAACCATACAGAACGCGTCATGAAAAACTTACTTGTACTTATTGAAGACAAATTCTCAAAGGAGTTTGGAGGTGACAATAGTGTTATCATTTTCGATGTCTCTTCTGTTAAACTAAAGAAATATGGCAATGCCATTCATCGAGACCAGGATGTGGTGTACTTCTAAAGGTATCAAAACTCAGTCTTAACGTTTTTCCAAGAACGTAAGTAAGTCACAAGAACTCAAATAGATAAAGCCTTAAAATCCCATTATTGTTATAAAGACCCCCAAAAATAAGTATAAAGATATTTATCGATAACTGTTTGATAATCTACAGATATTTACTAATTTTGCAAACATAAGAGGCTATAACGCCTTTTCAATTTCTACTCTTGTAGATGATAGATAGTGTAGTCGGGTTGGCAATCATGGCTATAATGCCTTTTCAATTTCTACTCTTGTAGATAGGCATCTTGGTGCTTGGGTTGTGCATAAC
>OBLI01003635.1_pt1 | contig 11672 bp, 8 predicted proteins | sample 1519701 | NCBI WGS metagenome assembly OBLI01 (sample SAMEA3663005, study PRJEB22513) | pig gut metagenome | biome: pig gut; feature: pig-associated habitat; material: faeces | place: France | collected 2012 | reverse complement strand
AACTGCATCCCAATAGAGCACACATGATATAAACTAATTTTCAACACCTACTTAGAAGTTTCCGTATAGCAGAAAATACTATACTCCGACGGTAACTTTATAACCTCATAACCTTGGGAGCAAAGCGACCCTAACTTAATAACCAATAAGTTACGCCATTTGCGAAACTTGAATAAAAGATATAATGCTGCTTATGAAGCTACACCGATTACTCCTTATGATATATATGTTGGGTTGCTGCGTATGGATGGCGGCCCAGCAGCGGCGTGTGCAGAACAAGCCTTTCATTGACGACCGCCAGTTTCATTACGGCTTCTTTGTGGGATTGCACGACGAAGCCTTGCAGCTGCAGAACAACGGCTATATCGACCCGGCCACGGGTCAGCAATGGGTGTCGTCCACCGACCAGACCAATGTGGGCTTCTCGGTCGGTGTGCTGGGCGAGTGGAAGCTCCACCGTTACGTTTCGCTCCGTGCTGTGCCCTCCCTTCATTTCGGTTCCAAGCACATCACCCTGCGCGACCTCTCCACGGGAAACCAGGAGTACCAGGACATGAAGTCATGCTATGTGGGTGTGCCCCTCGACCTGAAGATTTCCGCCCCGCGTTTCAACAATTACCGTCCCTACGTCATTGCCGGCCTGGCACCCATGTACGATTTGACCACCGGCAAGCACGACAAGTTGCAGGTCAAGCCTTTCACCCTCATGCTCGAAGCCGGCATGGGGTGCGACCTCTATATGCCCTTCTTCAAGTTCATCCCCGAACTCAAGTTCTGCTTCGGTCTGGGCAATGTATTCAAGAAGAAGCGCAACGACCTGACCGACCCCTCGCAGATGGTCTATACCCAGAGCATTGACCGCGCCACGGTGGGCATGGTCGTCCTCTCGTTTTATTTTGAGTAGGTGTCCTGTTGCCGTTTCAATGCAGCCTTGCAATAGCATAAATGGATATTTACGGGAAAATACGGCCGAATTGTCGATTTAAGCTCAATTTACTTTGGCATAGCTGTTTTTTCAAATATATTTGCTGCGAAAACTACAATAACCTTGTTCTTTCGCCTTTCATGCTATGGACAACCAAGACAGTCGTATTGAAGAGCTTTTGCGAGCCATGCCGCCCATCACGCTCGACGAGATGTCGGAGATAAGGCTCATGAAACGCACGGACCAGAAGTATCTCACCAACATACCCACTCTCTTGCAGCTGCTGGAGCTTACGCGCGACAGCTATTATTCCCAAGAGATAGAAGGCCATCGTATCAGCCCTTACGCCACCACCTATTGGGATGACGAAAACGATGCCATGTTCCACCTCCATCAAGCCGGACACACCCCACGCCGCAAGGTGAGGGTGCGCACCTATGTCGGCTCCGCCCAATCCTTTCTCGAAATCAAGAAAAAGGACAACCACGGAAAAACATTCAAGAGCCGCGTGCCCGTGCCTTCCCTCGACGCTGTCATCAACGAGCAGGCGGGGCAGGACTTCCTCGAACAGCGCGCCGGGCTTTCCTTTGATGATCTCACGCCCACCGTGGGCAACCGTTTCAACCGTATCACGTTGGTCAACAAGGGCAAGACCGAGCGGCTCACCATTGACTTCGACATCCGGTTTTTCAATTACAAAACACAGGCCACGGCCACCATGGACAATATCGTGGTCATAGAACTCAAAAGGGACGGCCGCGTGCCTTCACCCATCCTTCCCTTGTTGCGAAAGCTGCGTATCAAGCCCTCCGGTTTCAGCAAATACTGCATCGGCGCGGCGGTGACCGACCAGACACTGCGCGTCAACCGATTTAAGAAGCGGCTCATCAAGATCCGCAAGATCAAGGAAAAACCGGTACGGCACACCTCTTGAACTAACCTTGTTACTTTTTCTATCCAATAAAACCTTAACTAATTATGGGCAGCCTTGCCGGCAGAAACGGGCAAACGGCTACGTCCAACATTATCAATCTAAGACATGGAAAATTTTATCAATCAGTTCTTCGAACCTGAGAATTTCCGAATCACGGGGCTGCTGGGCAGTCTTATCGTAAGCCTTTTGATCAACACCATCGTCACGTGGTGCGTAGTCCATTTCTTCTATTATCCCAAAGGCCATCGCCGCGATTATTACTTCACCTTCATCCTTCTGAGTGTCAGCATATTCATGCTCATTGCCCTGCTCCTGCGCGATGCCAACGACATGGGCATCGGTGCCGCTTTGGGACTCTTCGCCATCTTCGGCATCATCCGTTACCGCACGGAGAGTGTGCCCATCCGCGAGATGACCTATCTCTTCTTCCTCGTGGCCCTGAGCGTGCTCAACGGCAAGTGCGACAGCCTGAGCTTCCTGGAACAGCTGATAATCAACGGCATCTTCATCCTCTGCGTGTGGTTGTGCGAGAACTTCCTCACCAAGAGCAACGAAGGGTGCAAGTATGTGAAATACGACAATATCGATTTAATCAAACCCGAGCGTTACGACGAGCTGAAGGCCGACCTGGAAGAGCGGCTGGGGCTCAAAATCAACCGCGTCGAGGTGGGTGCCGTCGACTTCCTCACCGACATGACCATGCTCCGCGTCTTCTATCAGGACCCCGACAAGCGCATCAAGTCGGTTGACCGTCTGTTCAAAATACCCATGGGATAACCCTTTACACATTCGCCGCATGAAACGCCTTTCCCTGTTGGCCGCCGCCCTGTTGGCCGTGCCCGTTTTCGCCCAAGACGACTTCAGCCTCTGGACTGAAGTGGCTGTGCAAAAAGACCTTGGCAAGAATTTCTCTGTTGACGCCGGAGTGGAATACCGCATGGAGGACAACGTCAGCCAGCCAGCCCGCTGGGCTTTCTCCGCCGGAGCCTCCTACAAGCCCCTCAAGTATTTCTCCATCGGGGTGGGCTACGTGTTCCTTCATGACTACAATTTCCAGGAATCCGAAATCGACTATAAGAAGGACGACGACGGCGTAGAGACGGATAAGTTCAACGGCTACAATGTTGACCACGCCTATTGGCGCAACAAGCACCGTGCCACGCTCGACCTCACCGGCAAACTGCCTTTGGGCCGCTTCACCTTCAGCCTGCGCGAACGCTACCAGTACACCCACTATGTGGAAACTTCCACCCTGCGTGACAAATACCGCAAGCTCATTCCCGAGGAACAGCTCGGCGGCTGGACCGGCGACCGTTACGATTATGCCGGCCAGGTATTCTCCAAATGGGAACAGGAGGAGAAACTGAAACGCGCCAAGAACCGCCACTATCTCCGTTCCCGCCTGGGCGTGGAGTACAACATCAAGCATTGCGCCTGGACCCCCTATGCGTCGTATGAGCTGAGCAACAACCTGAGCGAGGACTTCCATTTAGACAAAAAACGCCTCACCCTGGGCGCGGAGTGGAAGATCACCAAGCAGCACCGTCTGGACTTTGCTTACGTTTACGACAACGGAGCCGACGACGATGCCCGTTCCAACGACCACGCCGTCTCGCTCAGTTACAAATTCAAGTTCTGAACGCGCAGGAGTATCGTTCCGGCGGCCCCCTTCCCCAATGGCCATTTCTTACATCCGATTTGACGATTAAAAAATACGTTTTCGCTTATGAAAATCCTTTTACTCCTTCTTACCCTCGTGCTGGGTGCAGGCACTGCCCACGCCCAAAGCTACGACTACCTTACCCTTAAGCAGGCCAACGGCACGGAAACCAGCCTGAACCTCGACAATTTGCGCATCACCTTCGCCGATGGCCTGCTGGTGGCCGACAATGGCACCCAAAGCGTCAGCATCGCCCTGGCCGACATGGACAAAATGTTCTTTGCCCTGGAGTCCACCGGGCTGAACACCGTTTCGTCCGCAGCCGACGCGGCTCCCGCATTCCGCATCGAAAACGGCCGTCTCATTACCGATGCTCCTGTCGGCACAGTCAGCATCTATGGAACCGATGGCCGCCAAGTTCCCGCTTCGGGTCTGGCTCCCGGCGTTTATGTAGTGAAAATCAAAGGTCAATCCTTTAAAGTCCTGGCACGATGAAACGCCTTTTTTCCTTCACATTGGCCGCGCTGTGCTGCCTGGGCGGCATGGCGCAAACCATGAAGGTGGTACAAGGTCCTGTAACCACCCTTATTCCTTCCGCTACGGCTGACGACATTGTCTTTGCTTCCGGTGGAGCCAACTTCACCGTGATGGGTAACACCTTCTCCACCGCTTCGGTCAGCGAAATCCTCTTCGACCGTTCCGAAGTACAGCCCGCCACCCTCGGTGTGCGCTATTCTGAGAGCGGGGCGCAGGTAACCGTTTCAGCTGACGTTGCCCCCTTGCTCCACATCACCGTCAACGGTGGCCATGTGGCCGTTCTGGCCGATGCCGCCCTCGACAGCGAAGTAACCTACACCCTTTCGGGCTCCTCGTCGAACGGTTCTTTCTGGATGGACGGGGAGTTCAAGTCCACCCTCTGCTTGGACAACCTCTCGTTGACCAATCCTGACAGCGCAGCCGTCTGCATTGAAAACGGCAAGCGCATCGCCGTGGTGCTGCCCGAAGGGAGTGTGACCACCCTTGCTGACGGTGTCGGCGGACAGCAGAAGGCTTGTTTCTTCATCAACGGTCATGCTGAATTTAAAGGCAATGGCACGCTCAACCTCACCGGACAGACCAAGCACGCCTATGCTTCCGACGAATATACCCTCCTCAAGTCCGACTTTGGCCAGCTCAACATCACTGCGGCGGTGAGCGACGGCATGCACATCGAGCAGTATTTCCAAATGGACGGTGGCACAGTCAGCATCAGCGGTACGGGCGGCGACGGCATTGACGTTTCCGTAACCAAAGACCCCACTGACGAGTTCAACGGCCAGGCCTTTATCAACGGCGGTACGCTTTCGCTCCGCGTAACGGCCGACGATGTGAAAGGACTCAAGACGGAGAACACCCTCACCGTCAGTGGCGGCGACATCTATGCCGAAGTGGCCGGTCTGGGCACCAAGGGCTTCAGTGTCGGCACCGACTTGCTTATCAACCAAGCTTCCGGCAACGCCACTTCCATCCGAATGGACGTTACGGGCACCACCTATATGCCCGATGATCCCGACTTGGAATCCAAGTGTCGCGGCATGAAGATAAAAGGTAACTATACCTTCGACGGAGGAAATATCTCCATGAACGTTACCGGCAAGAAAGCCAAAGGAATCTCTTGCGACGGAACTTATACTTATATCAGCGGTACAACAAACGTGATGCCCGAATAAGCAGCTTTCTTTAGCAAAGGACTACATCGTCGTTGGCTTGTGAGGCCCGGTGTAGTCCTTTGTTTTTGTGCTGAAGTCGTGTATTCCCATACCGACTTGTTTTTCTCCCTTGCAAACCTTCATTCTTCCTTTTAAGTAATCCATGAAGAAACTTCTACCTCTTTTTCTCTTTCTTTTCTGTTCCGCATTTCCCCTTGTGGCGCAGACCCTCACCTATGCTGAGGGCGACAGCCTCTTCCTGTATCTTCAGGGAGGCAGGCTCGATGTTTTTCCGGGAAATATCCTGCGGCAGGCTGTGGAAAGCAATGACTCCATCCGGCTTACCCTGCTCAACGATTCTGTCGTGGCTTACCCGTTGAGCGAGGTGGAGCGGTGTGAAACCTCCCGCCCCCAAGACCTCCCGGTCTTCACCTCGTTCAAATTTAACAACAAGTACAACGCCCAAGTCTATACCGACGTGCAGGCCGAGCTGGTCAGCGACACCCTGGTGCAGGCCACGGTCGGTGCCATCGGCAAACGACTCACCCCCTCCTTCCAGCTGAACGATGCCGGAGCCAAGGCTTATGTCGAAGGCCGGCTTCAGGAAAGCAAAGTGTCGCGCCTGCGTTTCGATCCCGAGGTGGTCTACACCCTGGCCTACGATGGCTGGCGCGAATGCGGTTTCCGCAAATTGCAGGATGAGGAGTGGCAAATTCCGGGTGGCGAGCGCACTCGTGTAACGCTTACGGCCGATATGCTCTCCACCAATGCGCCGTCAAACTATGAGGAAACGGAGGGACTGGACAAAGTGCTGGATGGCAACCTCAATACCTTCTTCCATTCCACGTGGGGCTCGGGCAGTTACGAAAAGCTTCCCTTGGACAAATATCCCTATGTAGAGATCAACCTCCCCGAAGCCTTGGAAAACATCAGCTTTTATTACGTTACCCGTCCCGATGCCATCCGCGTACCCACGGCCTGGAGCATCCAAGTCAGTGCCGACGGCAACACGTGGAGCAAGGTTGCCACGCTCACCGAGGGACTGCCCACAGCCATGAGCGCGCCCTATACCTCGCCCGACATAGCATTGGGTGGAGCCTACTCCCATTTGCGACTGGTTCAGACGGGGGCGAGTTACAAGAACTATCTCTGTTTAGCCGAGTTGGAACTCTACAGTGTAACCCCGGCTGAGGGGGCCGACAGTGTGCTGGTACATCCTGCGGTTTACGCTTTCGATTGGCATCCTTACGGACGTACCGTGCGGGCTCATGTAGACTGGCTCACCGACCATGCCACGCAGGTGCCGCGCATTGACATCAATGTGGAAGGAGGGCAGATGATTTCCAGCAAAGAGGTATACCTGCGCGCCGAAATCCTGATTGACGGCGCGGGAGTCTTCCCCGATTTCGCTGACTCGGTCAATATCAAAGGCCGTGGCAACACCAGCTGGCAGGGCACTTGGGGAAAAAGTCCCTACCGCCTGAAGTTTGATGCCAAGAAGAAGCCTTTCGGACTTACCGCCGGCAAGAGCTGGGTGCTCTTGGCCAACAATCAGAGCGGTTCCATGATGACGAACGCCGTGGCCATGAAGGTGGCGCAGATGGCAGGCACCGTGGCTGCCAACGACATCATTCCTGTGGAACTTTACCTCAACGGCGAATACAGGGGCAGCTATAATTTCACCCAGCACGTGGGTCTGTCGAACAACAGCGTTGACCTTGACGATGACACCAACGCCATTTTCTTGGAGTTGGACAGCTACTACGATGAGGTTTACAAGTTCCGCGACACATCCTACGCCCTGCCCGTCAACATCAAGGAGCCCGATTTCACCGAGAACTACGACGAAGACCGCTTCAACCTCATCCAGGACGACTTCAACGAATTGACAAGTTTGGCCCTGACCGGTACTGATGCCTACACCGATAAGCTCGACATTGACCAGTTCGTGCGCTACATGTTCGTGAACAACTACGTCCTCAACATGGAGCTGAATCATCCCAAGAGCACTTTTGTTTACCGTGAGGATATTTTGGCTTTACACTGCCCCTATGTTTTCGGGCCGGTCTGGGACTTCGACTGGGCTTACGGCTACGACGGCACGCGTAGCTACTGCACTTCGGGGTACAGCAAGAACTTTATTATTGAGGGCAACACTTCGGCCGGTACCCGCTTCTTCCAGACTGTCTACAACAACAGCGAGGCCGTTAAGCGTGCCACCTACAACCTCTGGACCACCTTCCGCGCAGAACATGAGCAGGAACTCATTGAATACATCGACGATTACCTGGCCTACGCCAAACCTTCTTTCCTCCACAACGCCGAACGGTGGAGCGATGGCACGGGTTATGATACTTATGCCACGAACATGAAAAACTGGTTGCAGCAGCGTTCCAACTACATCTACCGCAACCTCACCGCCTACGACCTCACCCAACCCATGGCCATCGCTTTGGGCGATGTCAACCTCGATGGTGCCATTACCGTGGCCGATGCCGTCTGTGTGGTCAACCACCTGTTGGACATGGAGAACGAAACGTTTGAGGAAGAACAGGCTGATGCCGACAAGTCGGGTAGTATTACGGTGAATGATGCCGTTCACATTGTGGCCCTTGCCCTTCGGCAGCCCACCCTCACCACTCGCCACCTGCAACTCCCGGCAGCCGAAGCAGCCCTCTCCATGTCGGCCTTCGCACTCCGCCCCGGCGAGGAAGCCACCCTGCCTGTCAGCTTCAAGGTGGAGGCCGGTCAGTATGCAGCCGCCCAGTTCGACGTGCTGTTGCCCGAGGGCATGACGCTCGAAACCGTTCGCCTGCCTGAAGAGTGGGAGGGACACACTGTCAGCTTCCAGTCCTTGGACAATGGCCGCTGGCGCGTGGCCGTATGGGGCGTTTCGGCTAATCCGTTGCCTGTGGGCGAAGCAGCCATGGAACTGACGCTCACAGCGTCCCGCCTCATTCCGAGCCGGGAGCGCGTGGTGAGCATCGAGGCCGCCACGTTGACCAATGTGCAGGGTGAAGACCTCCGCCTGTCGCCGCGTTCCGTGAAGTTCCAGATGGAAACCACCGGCCTGTCGCCCGTTGAGGCTGTCAGTGTCGAAGGAGGCGAAGCCCTGTTGCTCGACTCTGCCACTCCGGTCGACGTTCCCGTCTACACGCTCGATGGCCGTCTGTTCCGAACCCTCCATCTTTCTGCCGGACGTACCCGCATCTCCCTGCCAGCCGGCCTTTACATTGTCAATCATCAAAAAGTACTGATACGTTAAGTCGACTTGTCGCAGGCAACTGCTTCGGTCGGTAGTCGGACCGGCAGTCCGATGCCAAACAGACCGCCTGCCGCTTTCCTGCCTGCGACATCTCCCTTTTCGCAACGACACACGAAAAAGACTGACCCATGAAATCTTATTTATATATCCTGCTTTCCTTTTGGGCCCTTTGCTTCCATGTAGCCTTGGCGGCCGACACTGCCCCCAAGCTCTCCCTTTCTGTGGTCGAAACGCAACCGGGCTCGGATTGGACCCTCGCTGTTGAAGTAGACAACGTTGCCGATTGGAACGCTACGGCTTTCCAATTCGATTTTACCCTGCCGGCCGGCGTTCATTATGCCGATGCCACCATTGAAGCCACGGACCGTTTGGCCAATCACGTGATTTATGCTTCCACACGGACCGACGGCACACTCCGTGTTATCGCCCTTTCCGTGGCCAACAAGGCCATTGAAGGCACATCTGGCCCTTTGTTCACGCTTGGCCTGCACGCTGATGTATCGCTCGCCGCCGGGCAGTATGAAGTCAGCCTCACGCAAGCCCAGCTCTCTCTGCGCAACGGTGAATCGAAGCAGCTCGACCCTGTGGCCGCCACGTTCAATGTGGCCGAAGGCGACTTTTACAAACTTATCTTCCAAGCCGATGGCACAGAGGTGGATCGCGTCTCTGTACTCGAAGGCAGCTCCATCGAGAGCTCGATGGTGCCCGATGCACCCGCAAAGGAGGGTTACAGCTTCGTGGAATGGGTAGGACTGCCCGACGTGATGCCGGCGCACGATGTTACAGTAGAAGCCTCGTATGCTATCAACCAATACACCATTTCCTACCTTGTTGACGGACAAACCTACACTTCGCAACAGCTTGACTTCGGTGCTGCCGTCGTACCGCCCGATGCCCCAACGAAGGAGGGATATACCTTTGTGGAGTGGCAGGGCCTGCCCGCCACGATGCCGGCCGCCGATGTGAAGGTGGAGGCTTTGTATTCCGTCAATCAATACACACTGACATTCCTCGTTGAAGGCGAAGTGTTCGCCACGCAACAGGTGGATTTTGGTGCTGTGCCTACGCTGCCCGATGCCCCAACGAAGGAGGGATATACCTTTGTGGAGTGGCAGGGACTGCCCGCCACGATGCCGGCCCACGATGTTACGGTCGAGGCCGTCTATTCCGTCAATCAATACACACTGACATTCCTCGTTGAAGGCGAAGTGTACGCAACGAAACAGGTGGATTTCGGTGCGGTGCCTACGCTGCCCGATGCACCCGAGTTAGAGGGCCATACGTTTGTGGAGTGGCAGGATATGCCCGAAACGATGCCGGCTCACGATGTCGTGGTGACGGCAGTGTTTACCGTCAATCAGTACGTACTGACTTATCTCGTCGATGGTGAAGTCTACGCTACGCAAAAGCTTTATTTCGGCGACGAAGTAGTTCCGACTGTTGCACCGGAGAAGGAGGGCTATACGTTTGTGGAGTGGAAGAATTTGCCTGCAACCATGCCTTCGCACGATGTAGCCGTCGAGGCGGTGTATGAGGTGAACACTTACCAAATCCGCTACTACCTCAACGATGAACTGTACACCACGCAGACCGTGGCTTACGGCGAAACCATCGTGGCACCCGAGGTGGACGAATCGAAATATGTCGATTTCTCCGGCTGGATTGACCTGCCGACCACCATGCCTGCCCACGACTTGGACATCTACGGGCAAGCCACCATCTCGTCGCTGACAGTGCCCACCGTAACCGCCGGTTCGTTCAGCGTGTTTACCCTCGACGGTCGCCTCATACGCAGTGCCGCTACGCGCCGGGAGGCTCTCCGCAACCTGCCGCGCGGCATCTACGTGGTAAATGGCGAAAAAGTGGCGGTGAACTGATGAGCCCTTTCAATGGTTTCTCTAATAATGATTGCTGTTCGGTAAATGTTTCAGCACGTCGTTATTAAGAAAAATATAGATTGTTAATTCCGAAAATGCAGATTTGGAGTCTCGCGCTCCAATGCTTAAATTTGCTATAGCAAAAAGGAAGAGAGCTACATCCATAGCCCCCTTCCTTTTTTTTACCCCTATTTTCGGCGTGACAAATCCAGGATTAGGATTTCCTACTCGCCGAGTTGTAATTTCTACTCGCCGAGTTGTAAGTTCGGCACGCCGAGTTGGCGCGATAACTCGCCGATTAGACAATCCTAAGCCCGGTGCCGGAATATCGGCACGGCGAGTTGTGTTGAAATCTGGCGCAAATATCTTGCTAAGAGGTTAAAAAAGTTAATGTGCTTGCCCGTTCCGACCCCGAAACGAGCAAGCACATTACGCAATGTTTGCCACCATTTGGCAGTTTTACCCCACGCTGCCCTCCAGCGATACGCTGAGCAGTTTTTGCGCTTCGACCGCAAATTCCATGGGCAGTTTGTTGATGACCTCCTTGGCATATCCGCCCACGATGAGCGACACCGCATCTTCCGTAGGTATGCCACGTTGGTTGCAATAGAGGAGCTGGTCCTCCGATATTTTCGATGTCGTGGCCTCATGCTCCACCGTGGCATCCGGATTGGCCACGTCAATGTACGGGAAGGTATGTGCGCCACACTGCGAGCCGAGCAGGAGCGAGTCGCACGACGAATAATTGCGCGCGCCCGTCGCCTTGCTGCCCACCTTCACGAGGCCTCGATACGAGTTTTGGCTCTTGCCGGCCGATATGCCTTTCGAGATGATGGTGCTGCGCGTGTTTTTCCCGATGTGTATCATCTTGGTGCCCGTGTCCGCCTCCTGGTGGTTGTTCGTCACGGCCACGGAGTAAAATTCCGCCTGCGAGTTGTCGCCCATGAGGACGCACGAAGGATACTTCCACGTGATGGCTGAGCCCGTCTCGACCTGTGTCCACGACAGTTTGGAGTTTTCGCCGCGCAGCTGGCCTCGTTTCGTCACCAGGTTGTACACGCCGCCGCGTCCCTCCTTGTCGCCGGGGTACCAGTTCTGTACGGTGCTGTACTTCACCTCCGCGTTGGCGTTCACCACGATTTCCACGATGGCGGCGTGCAGCTGGTTCTCGTCGCGCATGGGGGCGGTGCAGCCCTCCAAGTAGCTCACGTAGCCCCCGTCGTCGCAGACGATGAGCGTGCGCTCAAACTGTCCCGTGTTGCGCGCGTTGATGCGGAAATAGGTGGAAAGTTCCATGGGGCAGCGCACCCCTTTCGGGATATA
>OBLI01003634.1_pt1 | contig 11673 bp, 8 predicted proteins | sample 1519701 | NCBI WGS metagenome assembly OBLI01 (sample SAMEA3663005, study PRJEB22513) | pig gut metagenome | biome: pig gut; feature: pig-associated habitat; material: faeces | place: France | collected 2012 | reverse complement strand
ACCCCGTGTTGCTCAATATGAACATCACCTTCTCCAATCTTCTCGATTATGTGCGCGCCAAGGGTGAATATATAGATGTCACCACAGAGGAATACTGCAAGGGGGTATTTTGATGTATATTTCCTTATCCTAATTCTATAAGCAATGGAATATGAAATTTATTAATAATATAAAAAAAAAGGCATATATTTTGGTGGTTCGCGTACTTTTCACTAATTTTGCAGATAGAAATGAAATAATCCTAATATGTGCAGATTGAATGCACTGATCAATTGTAGATTTGCAAATTAAATATTGAATAATGAATAGAATACAAAGTCCATATACAGCAGCCATCACAGGCGGAGGTTTCCTTTTCGAGGAGACCAACATGCTGTTGCCCCTGCTCCAATCCGAAGACCGTGTCGCTATGTTGAAAGAGGAAATGGTGAACAACCGTATTCTCCAAATCAATGCTGAGAAGTCACGTGAGAACAACATCCGCGAGATAGCCCGACGCTATGACACCATGCCTGTCTGCTTTTGGGAGGACTACAAGGAGATGGAGGAAAACGACCAGAAGATTGCCTTGTTCTTTGTCATCCTTAAGACCTACAAGGTGTGTTTTGATTTTCAGATTAGGGTGACCATGCGCAAGTGGAACGGTATTGCCAAATCTCTAACGCATGAAGATTTAATGATGGAGTTCTCTGAGATAGCTGCAAAGGACGAGTTTGTCAACACATGGAGCGAGAACACTATGCGCAAGGTGGCAAGCGCCTACCTGTCGATACTTCGCAAGGTCGGTATGCTTGACAACAATAGCGAACTCCACAGTGTGGAGGCAAATAATATGGACTATTATATAAAGATAGGAGAACCATGGTTTCTTGAAGCCTGTCTCTTACAACCCTACCAGATTGACCGTATTAAACAGATGACGATATGACGATAAAGGAACTTGATGATAAACTGAACAGTCCCGGTTTCCAGAATCCGGAGGATGGCGACCTGTTCTACAACTTCTTCATCTACCAGTACCCGGCAGACAAGGAGTATGACATACGTAAGCAGATACAGGAGTTCAAGGCGAACCTCATTCGCCCCATCAACTATTTGGATGTGCTTACGCTCAATCTGTTTGATGAGTTCTGCAATTTTCTCGACCAGAAGAAGTTCCTGCGTCATCCCTCTATGCTGAAATACCAGTTGGAGAAAGAACAGGCCGATCCGTCCAAGTCACAGAACACGCAAGACACGCTGACGCGTAATGCCCACTCGCCTGAGTTCATGCAGTACATCCATCAGCGCATTCTCGACCATATCACCATAAAGGATCAGTATCGTCGTCCATACGTTTTTCTTTACGGCATAGGTTCGATGTTTCCATATCTGCGTGTCAACGAGTTCCTTGCCTTATACGAGGACTACAACGAGACTGAGAAATATAAGATTATCGTCTTCTATCCAGGACATCGTGACCAGAATTCGTTCCGTCTGTTCGGAACATTGCCCGACAACCATACATATCGGGCGACACTATTAATCAATGAATAAATGCAGAGTAGCCATGAAGCTAAGAGAATTATATAGCAAGCCCATCAACCGAGCAGTAAACCCTGCTGTGAGTGCGACCAAGTTCGACCCTGAGACCGAACGAGTGGAGATACAGGAATATGTGTTTACGGACGAGATCATCAACGGACTCTTCCGCATACTGGATGCCATCAAGAATAACCGCCCCTACGACCATGTGGGTATATGGATTGACGGTTACTATGGTTCGGGTAAGTCACACTTCCTGAAGTACCTCGACTACTGCATCACGCCCCACACGCGTGATGCCGCCATGCAGCGTCTGCTCGATGCAGTGAAGGCTATCGACCCACTCGATGAGAAGCACAACATCGACTTCGACTATGAGCAGCTGCTCTCTATAGCCAACTGGCTGAAACGTGCCACTATCGACACCTGCATCTTCAATCTCGAAACGAGCTACGACAACTCTACCGACAAGAAAAAAGCTTTCCTGCATGTGTTCTGGAATGAGTTCAACGGCAAGCGTGGCTTCAACAAGTTCAATATCACCTTGGCTCAAAACCTCGAAAAGCCCTTGCAGGAAAAGGGTGTGTTTGAAGCTTTCAAGGAGCGCATTGCCGAGGAAGGAGGCGACTGGAATGACCCTGGTATGGCTGCCGACCTCATAGACAACGAACTGGACTGGGTGCTCGACATTGCCAAGGAACTGGCTCCTACACTCTCTGTGGATAGCATACGCGAGCGCATCATCAAGCGCGACACCATACTCAGTATCGACCGCTTCGGTATGGAACTGGCCTCCTACCTCAAAGACAAGGGCGATGACTACCGTCTGATTCTTCTTGCCGATGAGGTGAGCCAGTTCATCAACAAGGAACGTGATCGCTACCTCAACCTTCAGGAGATTATCACCAAACTCTCCGAGGCATGTCAGAACAAGGTATGGGTGGCATGTACTGCCCAACAGGATCTCTCCGAGATTATGGACGACTGCCACATAGCCGAGGAGAAAGACAAAGAAGGCAAGATCAAGGGACGCTTCGAGGTGAAGGTGTCGCTCAAAGGCACACAGCCCGAGGTCATCACGCAAAAGCGTATTCTCGACAAGAAAGAGGAGGTGAAGCCCGACTTAGAGGAACTATACGACAAGCAGAAAGCGGCTTTCGACCTTCAGTTCAAGTTGCCCAACTCTTATAGCAGCTACGACAGCAAAGAGGACTTTGTTGCCTACTACCCTTTTGTGCCCTATCAGTTTAAGCTCATCATGCAGGTGTTCAACTCCTTCCTTGCCTTGGGCTATGTGGCCAAGGAGGTGAAGGGTAACGAGCGAAGCATCATCAAGGTCATCCACTCTACGGCAAAGACCAATGCCGACGCTGAACTGGGCAAGTTTATCTCCTTTGACGAATTGTATAACAACATGTTCGAGGAGGGCTTGCAGGCTCGTGGACAGAAGGCTGTTGATAACGCCATCCGTATGGCTCGCACCTACGAACGCGACCCGAAGTTAGCCATTCGTGTGGTCAACGTCCTCTTCATGATTTGCAATATCTCGCAGACGGACAAACTCATATTCCCTGCCACGATTGACAACGTGACCTCTCTGTTGGTGAACAACATGGAGACACCTCGCCTTACCATCAAGAACGAGGTGGAGAAGATTGTGGAGTTCCTTTGCGACAACAACATCATACGCCGTGAACAAGGCAAGCAGGGAGCTGCCGACACCTATACGTTCTACAGCGAGGAGGAGATGAAAGTCGCCCAGCTCATCCAGAGTCAGGTGGCTGACAACAACACCCAGGCTGAACAACTGAAGGAGATATTCGGCAAGTACATCACTGCCTTGAAGAACAAGGAACAGTATATGACCCGCTCCTTCTCCGTAGGGCTGAATATCAAACAACGCTCTTTCCTACACACCAATAACCCCGATGTGGTGGTGGAGTTTGCCATGGACACCGACTACGACAACGTCGATACCTTGGCTCTGCAGAACCAATCCAACCGCATGGTCTATTACCTTGGTCCGCAGTTCCGCAGCAACAAGCGGCTCTACAACGCCTTCTATTGGTACTGCCAGGCCAATCTCTATATGGCTACACCTGCCGCCAAGAACGGTGATGCCAAGACGCACGCAGAGTTCACCAAGCGTGCACAGGAATTATATATCTACGTCATCGCTCCCGAGATGCAGAAGATAGTTGATTCCTGTCCTATTGTGTCGGGATTGAGCGTTATCGACGAGACTGAGTTGGGACAAAAGAAAGGTAACGACCGCTACCGCCTTGCCATCGCCAAACACCTGTCGGGTATCTTCACCAAGGCTAATTTGGTGGACAGCCCTAATATTCCTCGAACCACGGAGCAGTTGAAGAAAGCCATTCTTCGCGACATCCAGCCAGGAGAATATGAGGGAACCAATGCCGTCCTCACTAGTGCTGAACATGAGGTTGAAATATATCTTAACAAGCAGTTTATGGAGGTGAATGTGGCAGATGTGCTCACTAAGTTCTCCAAGGCTCCCTACGGTTGGGACAATATCTGCACCCTATATATCATCAATGAACTGGTACGTCGCCACAACCGCGACTATTCATACGCTAACAACCCTAACGTGGAGACCAGCCTTGTGGCGAACCGCATCGTCAGCGAGTACAACAAGTTCACGCTTCGCCAAGCTAAGGTCATCTCGCCGCAGGTCATTCAGGAGTTCATCGCTGCATGGAAAGACATCTTCGGTCTCTCTGCCGCCCCTGCCACAACCGACAGCACCCAGCTCTTCCGAATGTGCTGTGATGTGGAGAGCGAGCGCAGTCTTGCCCGAATGATAAAGGGCTATAAGGACATTGAGCAGCAGATACTGGCCTATCCTTTTGTCTCCCCCATCCGCGAAGCCATCGACCTGTTTGAGAAATGGCTATCGGAGCGTGACCCGCTGAAGTTCTTCCAGACCGTGATCGCTGACCGTGAGAAAGCCCATACGCTGATAGACCGCTGCAAGGAGGTGGTGCAGTTCACCCACGACCAGCTCCACACTTACCGCACGCTCCGTCAGTTCGTGGATGACAATCAGTACAACTTCGCTTTCGTGCCTATGGAAATCCAAGGTGCCGTAGGCGAGATCACCAAGGTAAAGGACGACCCATGGCCTATTGCAGGATTGCGTGGCTACATCAAACTACAGCGTCAGCTATCTGGCGCACTCGACGAGGTGCGCAATAAGTTACGTTGTCAAGTGCGGGAAGCCTATGCTGAAACATTCACCCAACTACGGGAGATTTGCCTAAAGTCAAAGGTTAAGGAGGACATCCTTCCCAATGAAGATGCCACCATTCACCTAAAGTCATCCCCATCGAATATCCTGCAGTTACAAAACAACCTCTCGACCGATGCTTTCTATCAAGAACAGGTAAAAGCCATCTTAGAGGCCATGCCCAAGGATGATGATGGGAAGGAAAAGGAAGTCAAGCAGATAACGCTCAACACCAAGACACCGCATCCTCTACAGACGATAGCAGACATTGACGACTATCTGAGCAAACTCCGCACCCAGCTCATTAAGGTCATTGAAAACGGAGACAGCGTTATGGTAATAAAATAAATTGTAAATTATAAATTATGAGCATCATATCAGAAGTAAACATTAGCATTTGGAACAAACAACAAGTGCAGTTCCAAGCTAATCCTGATGTCAATATCATTATGGGCATCAACGGCAGTGGGAAGACCACCTTTCTGAACAATCTGTATAAGTCGTTGCTTGGAAGTAAGGACACCAAGGACAATGTGGTTTATCTTCCTTCCATCGACAACATCTCTATGAGGGACAAGCGCAAGACAGCCACCGCCCTTTCGCAGGACTTGGAGTATTTTATATATGACATGAAGACAGGACCATCGCTGATGAGCCTCCGCATGTCCATGATTGATAGTACAGCAGAAAGACAGGCTGAATTAAGAGGCCGTATTGAGACCTTTCAACAGACTGTTAACGAGCTGTTTGCCTTGACAGAGAAACGCATTGAGATTGAGGGCAACAAATTCTCCGTTATTTCCCAGAACGGAGTCTTGCCTGTAGGCAGTCTCTCTTCGGGAGAGATGCAGGTGCTGCTCATCCTTCTCCGTGTGTTCCTTCTCAACGGACGTGAAGCTATCGTACTCATCGACGAGCCGGAAAACTCATTGGACATTGACTGGCAGTTTGAGCTCATCAACCTGCTTGTGCGTCTCAATCCCAATGCCCAGTACTTCATCACCACCCATTCGCCAGCCCTCTTTGGTGAAGGTTGGGGCGATAAGGTTTGGTATATGGAACAAATAACGATTACAGAGTCTGGTAATAATTTGATTACGGATTTGGCTGATTTTACTGAAATAAGAAAATCAGTATGAACAGAAAAATCCGATTTAAGAATCCATAAATATAAGGATTACAGTTTTGTCTGATACATCTGAGATGATATAAATTCAGTATAATCAGAAAAATCCGTAATCAAAAATTAAGAGTCATTAATGGAATATAAGTATCAGAATGAAACATACCTAATCAGAGGTTGCATGATGAAGGTTTATAATGAACTGGGTAGTGGCTTCCTTGAAAAGGTCTATCAAGAAGCCTTAGAGATTGAATTGAAAGCTGCGAATATACCTTATCAACGTGAGGCACAACTCCAAGTCGTTTACAAAGGAGTTCCTCTACAGCAAACCTATGCTGCCGACTTCATCTGCTATGACAAAGTTATAGTGGAACTGAAAGCTGTGGCTGAACTGACAGATACGCATCGGTCTCAAGTGTACAATTATATGAAAGCCACAAATATGGAATTAGGGTTACTTGTAAACTTCGGAGCACCGCAAATACAAATAGAACGGCTATTCAATTATCATAAGAACAGATTACGGAATCCATGAATAAAATGATTACGGATTTGGCTGATTTGACTGAGATAAGAAAATCAGTATAATCAGAAAAATCCGATTACGGAATCCATGAATAAAATGATTTCGGATTTGGCTGATTCATCTGAGATAAGTCAATCAGTATAATCAGAAAAATCCGTAATCAGAAATAAAAAAGAAATCCGTAATCGTAAAGAAGAATCGGTGTTAAATGACATAAATACATCAGTAATATGCAAACAAATGCAATAAAGCGTTTTGCCACTGAGGCACGCAACAAACTGAAAGAGGGTATCGCTGCCAAGATTCGCACGCTTGGCTTCGACAAGAAAGGCAATGTAGCCGAAGAGCATCGCCCGCAGCTCATGCAGGGCGGTACGCACTGGAACGGACAACTGCTGCCCGAGACCTTCTACCACCAATGGACTTCGCTCTACAACCGCATCCAGCAGAAGGGCATCAGCGAGGTGTATGAGGAGGCTGCCTACACCTGGTTCAACCGCCTCTGTGCCATCCGCATCCTGCAGAAGAACGACCTCTGTGCTCCTGTGCTCGACTATACGGATGCCGCCCGCACCCCTTTCATCGTGGATGAAGCCCGACAGGGTCGCATCCCGGAGATGAACGACGAGATGCGCTCACGTCTGAACGACCTGCTTGACGACGACACGAAGGTCACCGAGCAGTTTGCCGTACTCATCAACGCCTGGTGTCACGACAACCCCATCATCAATAGTTGCTTTGGTGCGATGGCCGACTATACCGAACTGCTCCTGCCCAACAACATCCTCACCGAGGGTGGCTTTGTGGATATGCTCAACCACACAGACTTCATCACCGATGCCGACTACCGTTCTCCCGAACTCATCGGCTGGCTATACCAGTTCTATATCTCCGAGCGTAAGGATGAGGTATTTGCCAAGAAGGGCAAGTTCGAAGCCGACGAGATACCTGCCGCCACCCAGATCTTCACACCCAACTGGATTGTGAAGTACATGGTTCAGAACACCGTAGGCCGCATCTATCTCGACAACAACCCCTACGAGACGCAACTGCAAAAGAAGTGGAAGTATTTAGTAGAAACACCAAAAATCAGTGAAATCAGAGAAATCCGTAATCAAGAAGAACAGATTACAGATTATGCTGATTCTACTGAATCTGTAATCCTAAAGTACGATGAGCTGACTGACCTCCGCGTGGCTGACCTCGCCTGCGGCTCAGGTCATATCCTCAACGAATGTTTTGACCTTCTCTACGATCTCTACATTGCCGAAGGCTATGGCCGTGGCGAAGCCATCGAGAACATCTTCCGTCATAACCTCACAGGTGTTGACCTCGACACCCGTGCCAAGCAACTCGCCACCTTCGCCCTCCTGCTGAAGGCTTGCCAGAAGGACAATGCCTTTGCCGATGCACATTGCTTGCCCAATGTGCTGGATATGACGGGAGTCGTTCCTAAGATGAACGAGCAAGAACTCTCTGACGCTTGTCTCCGTTTTATTGGCGGCTATGAGGACGTAGCAGGCGAGATGCTGGAACAAGACTTCGAGCTGCTTCGTGATGCCGACAACCTTGGTAGCATCATGATGTTCAACGATGACGAGGATTACCTTGCCATGCTCCGTTATCATTATGACGATTGGACAGATGGAGATATTGAGGATTGTCCTGAGGGTATAAAAGTACTCATCCCCGGTGTCCGACTGATTCTTGCCCTCTCGGAGAAGTATCACGCCCTCGTTATGAATCCACCTTATATGGGAGGCGGAAACATGAACGCCACGCTCTCGAAGTATGTGAAGTCTAATTATGAGGAAGGCAAGGCAGACCTCTTCTCTGTCTTCATGCTCTTGGCTATCGACCGCCTGCTTCCCAATGGCAAATATGGTATGATAAACATGCAGAGCTGGATGTTCCTCTCTTCGTTTGAGAAACTCCGTACTCGTCTGCTCACAGAGAACCGCATTGATAATATGCTCCACCTTGGTCCTCGCACCTTCGATGAACTTTCGGGCGAAGTGGTGCAGAATACTGCCTTCGTGATTACGAATTGCGAAGGCAAGGATGCCACAGGCTCTTACTATCGCTTGATAGAGGGAAAGAACTGTGGAGAGAAGGAACGTATGTTCTTAGAGGCGCAAGAGAATGATGGCAACCGCATCTATTATCCCAACGTTAGTCAGCAGGACTTTGAGAAGATTCCGGGATGTCCGATTGGGTATTGGGTAAGTGAGAAGATGCTTAATGCAATGACAGGCATTAAAATCTCAGAATATGGTATAAGCGACGGTCAAAATATTACCGGCGATAACAACAAATACTTACGGTTATTGTGGGAAGTGGATTACACGAAAGCCGGCAAGGGGAATAAATGGGTCCCAATGGCAAAAGGAGGTTCTTTCAGACGTTGGTATGGCAATATTGACACAGTCGTAAATTGGTCATCTACTGCAAGAAACGAATATAAACAGAATCCTGTTGCCCGAATTCAAGATGAATATTTATGGTATAGAACAGGCATAACATGGAATTTGATCTGCAGCGGTAATGGTACAGGTTTTAGATTATTAACGAGTGATACATTATTTAATAAAGCAGCTCCTACAATTGTTGTTAAAAAAGAATATGAAAATATGGCAAACTATATTTTGGCCTATTTGAATACTTATGTAACAAGGAATATTCTTAAGATCATGAATCCGACATTCAACACAAATATCGCAGAAGTTTTCAATTTGGCGATAAAGATTCAAGGTCAAGAAAGAGTAACAGAATTAGCAGACCAAAATATCTCCATCAGCAAGCAAGACTGGGACGCCCACGAAACCTCATGGGATTTCGAGACCAATCCGTTGCTGGAGATAATGAATAATGAACAATTATCAGACAATGATTCCGCTGACGATGCACAGCCCATTATTCATTCTTCATTAAACAATTCTTCATTACCACATAGTTATTCATTAGAATCCCTGCTGGAGCAATACAAGCAGAAGTGGGAGCACCTCTTCATGCAGCTCCACGAGAACGAAGAAGAGCTCAACCGCCAGTTCATCGACATCTACGGCCTGCAAGACGAACTCACCCCCGATGTCCCTCTCGACGAGATAACCATCCTCCAGCAAGGAGAGGTGACATTCGATTTATAATTTATTATTTATAATGGTTATAGGGACAGAAGCTCTGATTCGCATGAATGACACTATATTCAATAAGGTGTAAGCAATGGAAGAAAACAGATATAAACTATCCATACGGTTCTACAAAGATCGCGAAGTGCGTGCAGTGTGGGATGAAGAGAAGGGCGGATGGTTCTTCTCCGTGCTCGATGTGATTGGTGCTATCAACGAGCAGGATGACTATGCCAAGACTCGCAACTACTGGAAGTACCTGAAAACAAAGCTGAAGAAGGAAAACAACGAGTTGGTTAGTGTCACTAACCGGCTGAAACTACTTGCTGCTGATGGGAAACGTTATGCTACCGACACGCTGGATGCCAAAGGCATTGCAGAACTTGCCAAGGCAATGCCCAACCAGAAAGCGAAGGCATTCCTCGACTGGCTCACGTATAGCGACAACACCATAGACGGACAAAGCAGAAAGAAGGCATACGCCCTGTTTGAAAGCCAATTGATTGACTCTATTCCAGAAGGTACCGTAAAAGGGTTGCAACAGATACACAGTTACCTCTTCGGAGGCCTCTACGACTTTGCCGGACAGATACGCACGAAAAACATCTCAAAAGGAGGATTTACATTCTGTCTTGCACAATATCTGCACGAACAGCTGAAAATAATTGAAAACATGCCTGAGAGCAGTATTGATGAGGTATTTGACAAATATGTAGAGATGAATGTGGCGCATCCTTTTATGGAGGGGAACGGTCGAAGTACTCGCATCTGGCTCGACATGATGCTGAAAGCTAACCATAAATGCTGCATAGACTGGAGCAAGATAAGCAAGAATGATTATCTTGAGGCTATGACTCTCAGTGTAGCTGATGCGACTCGTATAAAACAGCTGCTTCAAGGAGCATTAACTGACGATATTAATAGCCGCGAGATGTTTATGAAAGGCATTGACTACTCTTATTATTACGAACAACTGGATGAATAAGACAGGTCATCGGAAAATAAGGATTACGGATTTCACTGATTAAACTGAAGAAAGGGAATCAATTATAAATTGTAAATTTTAAATTTTAAATTGAATATAATGAAATTAGTTTGGCACGACGACGTGGTGATGAAGCAGTTCATCAGTTATGCAGTAGGTTGCATGATGGGGCGCTACCGCCTCGACAAGAAGGGCTTGCACATCGCTCACCCTAACCCAACAGCCGAGGAAACGGCTCCCTATATATATAATAAGGTGGAGTTTGAGATAGACGAGGATGGCATCATCCCCTTGATGCCCAATGACAGCGGCTTCTCCGACAATGCCTCCAACCGCTTCTCTGACTTTGTGCGTATCGCCCTGGGTGACGAGAAACATGTGGAGAACCTCAACTATGTGGAGAAGTGCCTCGGCAAAACCGTAGAGCAATACTTTGTGAAGGACTTCTGGAAAGACCATAAAAAGATGTACCAGAACCGCCCCATCTACTGGCTCTTCGCCTCGAAGAAGGGAGCCTTCCAGTGCATCGCCTACATGCACCGCATGAATGCCTACACCGCCGAGCGCATCCGTGCGAAGTACCTCCTCCCCTACATAGAGACCCTGCAGGCAAGAATCACCGACCTCGACGCTCGCCGCTCCGAGCTCACCACCCGAGAGACAAAGCAACTCCAGCAACTCGCCAAGACCCTCGAAGAGTGCCAGGAGTATCACGAACGTCTGCAGGTAGTGGCAGAGCAAGCCATTGCCTTCGACCTCGACGACGGCGTAGTGGTCAACTATGCCAAGTTCGGGGATGTGTTACAAAAGATAAAGTAAAAATGATACAAAAAAGAATATATAGTTATTTTGAGCGCAACCCACAACTTCATGTGCTCTTTATCTTCGACAGAATGAACGTCTTCGAGTCGGACTTGGAGGGGAAGGAATGGGCTGACGAATATGTATATAAGGTGTTTGATGGCGCATGGTTCAACACCAAGTACGCCATCGAAAACACATGGAAGGAGAAGCGTGTAGTGCTGCTCTTCCCATTGGGCACTTATCCTGCCACGGAGGAACAGCAACTGAAGTTTCCCCTGCTGGATATGCTGAAAGCCAACATGGAATACAAGGATGACGACTACGAGGCGTACA
>OBLI01003633.1_pt1 | contig 11675 bp, 10 predicted proteins | sample 1519701 | NCBI WGS metagenome assembly OBLI01 (sample SAMEA3663005, study PRJEB22513) | pig gut metagenome | biome: pig gut; feature: pig-associated habitat; material: faeces | place: France | collected 2012 | reverse complement strand
TAGGCGTGGACTATATCATCGAAGGTGGTCAGACTATGAATCCGAGTACGGAGGATATGTTGACCGCGATCGAGAAAGTGAATGCGAAGAATATCTTTATCTTACCGAATAATAAGAATATCATCCTTGCTGCAAATCAGGCCGCAAGCTTAGTCGAAGATAAGAAGATCTTTGTAATCCCTACAAAGACAATTCCACAGGGTATTACAGCATTGATCAATTTTATCCCGGATCGTGATGCGAAGGAAAATGCTGACCGTATGACCGAGGAATTGGAGAATGTGAAGACCGGTCAGGTAACCTATGCAGTCCGTGATACCGAGATCGATGATAAGGTGATCAAACAGGGCGATTACATGGGAATCGGTGATAAGTGTATCCTGTCTGTCGGCAAGGATATGGAAGAGACAACCAAAGAGATGGTAAAAGAGATGATAGACGCTGATTCTTCCATCATCAGCGTTTACTATGGTGAAGAAGTGACAGAGGATGACGCCAATGCATTAGCTGCAGAGCTAGAAGAGGAATATCCGGATGTAGAAGTAGAACTTCACTTTGGTGGACAGCCGATTTATTATTATGTGATTTCGGTAGAGTAGGCTTAAGAAAGGCTTAGGTAGTAGTGTGAATATAGAATCTTCGATTTGTGAACTCAAGGGAATAGGTGAGAAGACAGGGAAGACGTTTGAAAAGCTGGGAGTATATACCATACGGGATATGCTTCTGGCTTTTCCGCGTGATTACCGGAAAATGCCGGTCTGTGAACCGATCGCGGGTATTATGGACGGCAGGGAATATGCAGTCTGTGCAAGAGTGGTGGCAACACCGGTGGTCCGACGGACTGCAAACATGGTCATTACGGTTGCAAAGATTGCAGATGACAGTGCAGGGATGGAATTGATCTGGTTTCGGTCGCCATATATCAAAAGCAGCTTAAAGCCGGGCAACAGCTATGTTTTTCTTGGAAAGGCATTGGCAAAAAACGGACATATGACAATGGAACAGCCAGCAGTCTATACGAAGGAGCAATACGATGCATTATCAGACTCTTATCAGCCGGTTTATGCACTGACAAAAGGAATTACCAATAACCTGTTCCGTAAGACCATGAAGCAGGCCTGTGCATGTCTGGATGCATCCGTGGAGTTTTTACCACAGGATATCTTAAAACGGCGGAATCTGATGGCTTATGACGCAGCGGTGCGTCAGATGCATTTTCCGTCGGATCTTGAAACCTTACAGCGGGCACATGACAGACTGGCATTTAATGAGTTTTTCCTGTTCCTGCTTCAGATGCAGCAGTTAAAAGAACAAAAACAGCGTGTGATCAATCAATGTAAGATGGACGTACAGGATCCGGTTATTGCAAAGATAAAGCGTGCACTGCCCTATGAACTGACCGGGGCACAGCAGCGTTCGCTTACGGAGATCTTAGACAACCTGAAGGGAACCTACAGTATGCAACGGCTTCTGCAGGGGGATGTCGGCTCCGGTAAGACGATCGTTGCGTTTGCAGCGATGGCAGTGGCAGCAGAAAACGGATACCAGTCTGCGATCATGGCGCCGACCGAGGTGCTTGCAAGACAGCATTATGAGAACTTTTCTGCGTGGTGTGAGGAGTTCGGCTTTGCTTATCCGGTCATTCTTTTGACCGGTTCTATGACGGCAAAGGAGAAGCTGCTGGCATATGAGAAGATCGCAGAGACAAAGAGTGCACTGATCATTGGTACACATGCACTGATCCAGGAAAAGGTGGCATATCAAAGCCTCGGACTGGTCATTACCGATGAGCAGCACCGCTTTGGTGTCAGACAGCGTGAAGTCTTTGCGGATAAGGGAGTGATGCCGCACATTCTTGTGATGAGTGCAACCCCGATCCCGCGTACCCTTGCGATCATTCTCTATGGAGATCTGGATATTTCCGTAATGGATGAACTGCCGGCAAAGCGGCTGCCGATCAAGAACTGCGTGGTAGATGAAAGCTACCGGCAAAAAGCCTATGCTTTTATCAAAAAGGAAGTGGCAGCCGGGCATCAGGTATATATCATCTGTCCACTGGTAGAAGAAAGTGAGAATATGGAAGGCAAAAATGTGACCGAGTATTCTGCGCAGTTAGCGCAGATCTTTGGCACCGGGATCACGGTTGAATGTCTGCACGGAAAGATGAAACCGAAGGAAAAAAATGAGATCATGGAAGAATTTTTGCAGAATAAGATCCAGATCCTTGTTTCCACAACGGTAGTAGAGGTCGGTGTCAACGTGCCAAATGCAACCGTGATGATGGTGGAAAATGCAGACCGTTTCGGATTAGCGCAGCTGCACCAGCTTAGAGGACGTGTCGGACGAGGGGATGCACAATCCTACTGTATCTTTGTGAATACCTCGAAAGGGAAGACTGCCAAAAAGCGTCTGGAGATCTTAAACAAATCAAACGACGGATTTGAAATTGCAAGGGAAGATCTCAAGCTTCGTGGACCGGGAGATTTCTTCGGTATCCGGCAAAGTGGCATTATGAATTTTGCGGTCGGGGATGTATTCAATGATGCTGCAATTTTATCCGCTGCATCCGAGGAAAGTAATCGTTTAAGTGAAGAAGATCCCTACTTAAAAAGCGAAAAAAACAGACGCCTTGGAAGTATTTTAGAAGAATACAGACAAAACATGGAGAACAATCTAAATATTTAGATTGTTTCGAACTATTTCGCGACAAAATGGAGAAAATAGACATATTTTTAGCGAAAATAACACTTCTTTTGTTGAATTCTATAAATTTATTTGCTAAAATAATCGTGAGGAATGGAGGAAAAGATATGAGAAAAGGCGGTATTTTATGGGAAAGACAAAAGAAAAAGAGAAAAAGGCGAAGGTAAAAACCAGAAAAGCGAAAACGTTTTCGAAAAAATCTGGCTGTACACAGAAAATCAGTGCGAAAATGCTTTGTGTGATCCTGCCGGTTCTGATCGGTGGCATGCTCATCTTAACGCTGGTCAGTATTTTCTCCGGGAGAAGGATCATTCAGGAGGAAGTGAAGTCCCAGATGACGGTTCAGTTAGAGAATAATGAACAGCAGATGATCTCTGAGATTGAATCGGCGGATGCGCTTGCAAAGCATATGGCGGGGATTGTAGCGACCACGTATAAGACGGAGAAGCTGTTGGCATATGTTCAGTTCCTTAATAAGATGATCTATGAGGAAGATTGCATCTATGGAAGCGGAATCTGGTTTGAACCGAACAAGTACGATGCCCAGCAGAGATTCGTTGCTCCGTATGTCTATAAGGATGGCGACGAACCGATCGTGACGTATGATTACAGCAAGAGTGCGTATGATTATCCGGGGAAGGAATACTATGTGCAGACGAAGGAGACAGGGAAATCTTACTATTCTGCACCACATCACGATGATACCTTAGATATTACGATCGTAACAATCGCAGAACCGATCTTTGATCCGGATGGAAAGTATATGGGCTGTGTGACCGTGGATATTACGACCGATACGATCCAGCAGTTGACCGATACGATCAAGGTCGGTGAAAGCGGACAGGCATTTCTGATCGCTTCTGACGGAACGTATATTGCCTGCGATGATAATACGAAGGTAATGAATACGAGGATCACAGAAGATGATAATGCTTCACTTGCAGCTGCCGGAACCGAGATCTTACAAAACGAGACCGGAATTACCGGGTTAAAAAAGGATGGCGTTGCATATCAGCTTTATTATTCGATGATTCCGAATGTAAACTGGAAGCTTGCCATTATGATCAAGGCATCGGAGTTAGATCAGCCGGTTGTCAGTCTTGGCATACAGCTTATCGTGATCGCACTGATCATCTGTATCCTTGTCGTTGCTACGATCTTAGTACAGATTAAGCATGTATCTTCACAGATCAACAAGGTGAAGAACTTTGCAGTGCAGTTGGCAGAGGGTAACTTTACCATCCATAATCTGGATACTAGACGACGGGATGAACTCGGTGCAATGGGAGATTCCTTAAACGAAATGTATGGCTATAATAAGGATATCATCGGTAAAATATCGCGTCATTCACAGACCATGATACAGGCAAGCAATGCGCTTAGGGATTCTTCCAGGCAGCTTAAGAAAGAATTCGCACTGATCGATGATCTGCTGAATCAGGTCAATACCGATATGACGTCCTCTTCGGCGGCGACAGAAGAAGTTAATGCAGCGGTGGAAGAGGTGCATACATCGATTGGTGTCCTGACACGGGAGACGGAAAAGAGCCTGAATCTGTCAAATGAGATCAAGGATCGTGCATCACATATTTTAGACAGCAGCACGCAGTCATATGAACTTGCAACGGATCTGTCTGCAAAGCATCAGGCAGGATTACAGGAGAGTATCCAGAATGCTGCTGTGGTACACTCTATCGGGGAACTTGCCGATGTGATTTCCGGTATTGCCGAACAGATCAATCTGCTTTCCTTAAACGCTTCGATCGAAGCTGCAAGAGCCGGAGATCAGGGCAAAGGATTTGCGGTGGTCGCAACGGAGATCGGCAAGCTGGCAAAGGAAACGTCACAGGCAGTGAAGCAGATCAAGGATACGATCGTGGATGTGCAAGGTGCCTTTGATGGTATGGTTGACCAGTCGGGAGCCTTGTTACACTTTATGACGGATACGGTAGCACCGGATTATGATGCCTTTGTCAATGTCTCAAAACAGTACGGGGAAGATGCGAAGACGATTGAAAGCTTTTCAAATGATATTGCCGAGATGGCATCGAATATCGGTAAGATCATAGAAGAAGTCAGTCAGGCAATCGGCAATATTGCAGAATCTTCCCAGAACACCGTGGGACACAGCCGTCAGATCATACAGTCGGTAGGTTCGGTATCCGGAATCGTGAATCATATCGGGGATATGTCCATAGAACAGCAGGAGATTGCCGGAGAACTAAAAGGAGTCGTAAACAAGTTTCAGTTATGATTCCCATACAGTAAAAAGCCGTGGATAAGATCCACGGCTTCTCTTTTACTTACCAGCCATCTGTTTTTCCTGAGCTTCGATCATTTTCTTGACCATATAACCACCAACGGAACCATTCTGACGGGATGTTAAATCTCCGTTATATCCATCAGAAAGTGGTACGCCAAGTTCGTTTGCTACCTCGAATTTGAACTGGTTTAATGCACTTTTTGCTTCTGGAACTACTGATTTGTTCGAACGATTTGTCATGATGATTTCCTCCTTTGATCAGCTAGTAAAATGAAAAGAAATATTGGATTCCTTTCACTTATAGTATGAGCTGCATCATGGTATTTACACTGGAAAAGAGAACATAATCTGACAAAAAATTCTGAAAATCAATCATTTTCGCAAAGCGCGATCCCGGAAATATCCGGATGGATCGTCATCGAATAATTCGTGTAGTAGATGACGAAGCCTGGAACAGCACCGTTTGGCTTTTTGACATTTTTCCGTTCCAGATAATCGATTTCCACCTTTTCATTTTCGCGTCCCTTGGAATAGAAGCCGGCAAGCCGTGCCGCTTCCTCATAGGTGCGGTCCGGAAGCTCCTTGCCGTTGGTACGCACGATCACATGGGAACCCGGCATGCCCTTGGCATGGAACCACCAGTCACCGCCATTGGCGAACTTAAAGGTAAGTTCATCATTCTGGTAGTTGTTTTTTCCTACATAAATATCGAATCCATCCGAAGAACGATAGTGGAACGGCTTACTCTTGATGCGTGCACGCTTTTCCCCACTCCGTTTGCGGATATATCCGTATGCGATCAGTTCTTCCTTGATCTGGACAAGATCCTCCTCGGATTCGGCAATAGAAAGAGCGGTGGAGATGGAGTCTAGATGATCCATTTCCTGTTTGGTTTCTGCAAGCAGTGTTTCGAGTGCTTCACTCGTACGTTTTAACTTGTTGTATTTTGCAAAATATTTTTTTGCATTTTCGGAAGGTGTCAGTGTTGGATCAAGCGGAATCGTAATGTCTTCGTTTGTGTAATAATTCGGCACAGTCACCTTTGTGGCACCTTCTTCTACACCGTAACCATAGGTGTTTAACAGTTCGCCGTATACACGGTATTTGTCCCGCTTTGCGGTATCCTGCATCTGTTTTGCCTGAAGCGCGTACTTTTTATGGCTACGCTCGGAAGCAGTTGTTACGATCCTTCTTAGGTCGGATGACTTCTGCCGGATTCTGGTGTAGATGTTTTTCCGTGCATAGAACTGCTCAAGCACATAGGAGATCGATTCGTTATACTCGCTGCCAAGATCCTGATACTGTGTCAGCTCGACCGGTGCGAAATCAATCGGTTCCTTGTCTTTTAGAATGATATGCGGATGGAAGTTCCCTGTTTTTACATCCTCCATCAGCCAGCTGAAATTGTGATACAGATGAAGTCCCATATCTGGTGTCAGGGATGCAGTAGCCATATCACCGTCGATCGAAGCACGGAAGCAGATCTCCTGTGCGATGACCGGACTGATCCCGGTGTAGGTAGTATAGATTGCCTTTGCAATGGAGCAAGGCTTTGTAAGCACCTGCGTGAGGAATTCTTCTTCTGTCGTAAGAAGTGGATCGTACTTATCCTGTGTCTGCGGGATAAAATAAGTGCGTCCCGGAAGTACCTCACGGATCGAACTCATCTGTGAGGAAACGTGTTTGATACTGTCTATGATACGATCGTTTTCGTCACAGAAGATAATATTACTGTGCTTTCCCATCAGTTCGACGATCAGCTTTTTCGTGCGAAGGTCGCCTAACTCATCGAGGTGTTCAATGTGAAGGCAGAGAATACGCTCTAAGCCCGGCTGTGTGATTGAAAGGATCCTGCCGTTTGCAATGTGCTTGCGAAGCAGCATGCAGAAGTTCGGTGCAGTCATCGGACTTGGCTTATTTACTCCGGTCAGATAGACAAACGGAAGAGAAGCACTTGCTGAGAGGGCAAGGCGGTAATTACCGCTGCTTCCTTTCATCGTTAAAAGCAGTTCATCTGTTTCCGGCTGTGCGATCTTACTGATCCTTGCATTTGTCATTACTTTATTTAATTCAGCAGCAAGACTTGCTACTGTAATACCATCTAATGCCATAGCATTTGACCTCCTGTAACTGTCATTTTCTATGATTATAGCGAAGAACCAAAAAAAATACAAGGACAGGTGCAGATTTGGATTTGACGAATGAAGAATTTTCAACTATAATATATTCATCTATGCACATAGGAGGCATATATGATTAAAAGTATGACCGGATTTGGCCGGTGTGAAATAGAAAAAAACAATCGAAAAGTAACCGTAGAAATCAAATCTGTCAATCATCGTTATCTGGATGTGAATATGAAGATGCCAAAGAGTTTAGGTGTCTTTGAGAGCGCAGTGCGTAATCTGCTCAAGGAATATATCCAGCGAGGCAAGGTAGACGTATTTTTTACATACGAAGATTTTAATGAAGCTAATGTTTCCTTAAAATACAACGAGACATTGGCTGCGGAGTATCTGAAATATCTGCGGCAGATGGCAGAGCAGTTTGGTATCGAAGACGATATCCGGGTAAGTACCTTATCCAGATATCCGGAAGTCCTTACCATGGAACAGCAGGACATGGATGATAAGGAAGTCTGGGCAGTGGTAGAAGAAGCTGTCCGTGGCGCATGTGAGAAACTGGTTGAGAGCCGGATCACCGAGGGCGAGAACCTGAAAACAGATCTGGTCGCAAAGTTAGACCAGATGTTAGAATATGTAAGCTATATCGAGGAGCGTTCCCCGGAGATCTTAAAGGAATACCGCAAACGGTTAGAGGGGAAAATCCAGGAAGTACTTGGCGATACGCAGTTAGAGGAGTCCAGGATTGCTGCTGAAGTTACGATCTTTGCAGATAAGATCTGTGTGGATGAAGAGACGGTGCGCCTAAGAAGCCATGTCCAGGGCATGAAGGATACTCTGCTTGAAGGCGGCGGTATCGGAAGAAAGCTCGACTTTATTGCACAGGAGATGAACCGGGAGGCCAATACGATCCTCTCGAAAGCAAATGATCTGGCAATTTCGAATCTGGGTATCAGTCTAAAGACCGATATTGAAAAGGTTCGTGAACAGATCCAGAACATTGAATAAGGAGATGTCATGGCAGGACTTATGAACATCGGATTTGGCAATGTAGTCTCTACCGAGAAGATCGTTGCCATTATCACACCGGATTCTGCACCGGCAAAGCGGATTGTTCAGCGTGCGAAGGAAGAAGAACGTATCATTGATGCGACGCAGGGAAGACGCACGAGAGCAATCCTTATTATGGAAAAAAATCAGGTAGTATTATCTGCATTGCAGCCGGATACGTTATCCGGCAGATATCAGACTTTTTACTAGAAAGGAAGACTATCATTATTATGGAAAAGCAGGGTATACTTATTGTAGTTTCCGGTTTTTCAGGAGCCGGAAAAGGCACGATCATGAAGGAACTGTTAAAACGCTATCCTGATCAGTATGCACTTTCGGTTTCTGCAACAACACGCGGACCAAGACCGGGTGAAGTGGATGGAACGGATTATTTTTTCCGTACCAGAGAGCAGTTTGAAGAGATGATCGCACAGGATGAACTGATCGAATATGCACAGTATGTGAACAATTATTATGGAACACCGAAGTCCTATGTGCAGGAACAGTTGAGTAAGGGTAAGGATGTGATCCTTGAGATTGAGATCCAGGGAGCATTAAAGGTGAAGGAGAAGTTCCCGGACACCATGCTTTTATTCGTTTCAACTCCATCTGCCCAGATCTTAAAGGAACGTCTTGTCGGACGTGGGACAGAGGATGAAGCAACCATTCATGCAAGACTTGCAAGAGCGGTTCAGGAATCCGAAGGAATCGAGAATTATGATTACTTTGTGATCAACGATGAGCTTTCAGAGTGTGTAGAAAATGTACATGCGCTGATTCGCTGCGAACACAATCGTGTGTCACGTAATATAAATTTCATCAATCATATCAGAGAAGACCTGTCAGGTTTTTCGAAAGGAGAATAATTATGATACATCCATCTTATGTAGAACTTATGAAAGTAGTAAACAATGACGTTGAGATCGGTGAAGAACCGGTAGTAAACAGCCGTTATTCCATCGTAATCGCAGCATCTAAGCGTGCAAGACAGATCATCGGTGGTGACGAACCATTGATCGAGAATGCAAAGGGAAGAAAGCCTTTATCGATTGCAGTCGAAGAACTGTATACCGGTAAGGTGAAGATCATGGGTGAAGACGAACAGTCGGATGAAGAGTAAGACGAAATAAGAAGTAAGGGATGAGGGGTAACAGATTGCTGTTCCCCTTTTCCATATTAGTGGAGGAACTATGAACCTGTTATTTGTATCACTAGGCTGTGATAAGAACCTTGTAGATTCAGAATATATGATCGGTATGATGGCAGATGCCGGATATCAGGTCATTGATGACGAGAATGAAGCAGACGTGATTATCGTAAACAGCTGTTGTTTTATCAATGATGCAAAGGAAGAAAGTATCAATACGATCTTAGAACTTGCCGAGTTGAAAAAAAGCGGCAGGTTAAAGGCACTCGTTGTAACCGGCTGTCTGGCACAGCGGTATAAGGAAGAGATCATTGAAGAGATTCCGGAAGTCGATGCAATCCTTGGTACCAATTCCTATGAAGATATTGTCCATGCGGTAGAAGAAGTCTTACAGGGTAAGACTTACCAGAATCTTGGAACCTTAGACGGACTGCCGAAGCTGACCACAAAGCGCAGCATCACAACCGGCGGTCATTATGCATATCTTAAGATTGCAGAGGGCTGTGACAAGCACTGTACCTACTGTGTGATCCCGTCAGTCCGGGGTTATTACCGGAGTGTTCCAATGGAGGAACTGGTAAAAAAAGCGAAAGAACTGGTAAAACAGGGTGTACGCGAGCTGATCCTTGTTGCACAGGAGACGACGCTTTACGGCATGGATCTCTATGGAGAAAAGATGCTGCATCGTCTGTTAGATGAACTGAATCAGATTGACGGACTTTACTGGATCCGTATCATGTATTGTTATCCGGAAGAGATCTATGATGAACTGATCGCTTCAATCAAGCGCAATGAGAAGGTATGCCATTATCTGGATATTCCAATCCAGCATGCGAACTCTGATGTACTTCGCAGAATGGGAAGACGTACGAATAAGGAAGATCTGATCCGCATTATTACGAATCTTCGGAAAGAGATTCCTGACATCACACTGCGTACGACGCTGATCTGTGGATTCCCGGGAGAGACAAAGGAGCAGCACGAAGAACTGATGCAGTTTGTCAATGACATGGAATTTGACCGGTTAGGTGCATTTACCTATTCTCCGGAAGAGGGAACACCTGCGGCTGAGATGGAAGGCCAGATCCCGGAAGAACAGAAGAAAGAATGGCAGGAAGAGGTCATGGAGTTAGAACAGGAAGTGATCTTTGATAAGAACGAAGAGATGAAAGGGCAGAAGCTGTACGCATTCATTGAGGGAAAAGTTGCAGATGAAAATGGCGTATATGTCGGAAGAACGTATAAGGATGCGCCTGAGGTAGATGGTTACATCTTTGTGAACTCCTCACAGGAACTTATGACAGGAGATTTTGTCAGGGTAGAAGTGACAGGAGCATATGAGTATGATCTGATAGGAGAACAATTATGAATTTACCAAACAAATTAACAATATTTCGTGTAATTTTAATCCCGTTTTTTGTATTCTTTTTGTTAGCACCATATTTTGAAGGATATGGCAATTATATTGCAGTTGCCATTTTTATCGTTGCCAGCCTGACGGATCTGTTAGACGGTAAGATTGCAAGAAAGTACAATCTGGTGACAGATTTCGGCAAGTTTATGGATCCGTTAGCGGATAAACTGCTGGTATGTTCCGCTATGATCTGTCTGATCGAGAATGGAAAGCTTGCAGCATGGATCGTAATCGTCATCATCAGCCGTGAATTCATTATCAGTGGATTCCGTCTGGTCGCATCAGACAACGGAATCGTAATCGCAGCAAGCTACTGGGGCAAGTTTAAGACAACCTTCCAGATGTTAATGATCATTGTACTGATCTTAGATATCCAGATGCCGTTTTTTGAAATCCTTGGAACGGTGCTTACGTATATCGCACTGATCCTTACCGTTGTTTCACTGATCGATTATCTCTGGAAGAATAAGAGCGTCTTAAAAGAACAGAAATAGCCGGATATGTTCCGGTACGGAGGCAGGCAATATGGATGGATCACTGGAATATCAGATCTATGAAGAATTAAAGAAAAAGGGACTTACGATCACAACCGCTGAGTCCTGTACCGGTGGACTGGTGGCAGGAACCCTGATCAATGTCGGCGGGATTTCCGATTATCTGAAAGAAGCATACATCACGTATTGTGATGAAGCAAAAAAGAAGCTGCTTGGTGTAAGTGAAGATACGTTATTAAAATATACCGCGGTTAGTGCGAAGACAGCAGAAGAAATGGCACTTGGCGGTGCAAAAGCGGCAGATGCAGATATCTGTCTTTCGGTAACCGGAATCGCAGGACCGGGTGGTGGCAATGAAGAATTCCCGGTCGGGCTGGTCTATACCGGCTGTGCGATCCGCGGAAAGGTCAGTGTGAAAAAGCACATTTTTTCCGGTGACAGACAGGAAGTGCGTAAGCAGGCAGTAACAGCAGTGCTACAG
>OBLI01003632.1_pt1 | contig 11675 bp, 11 predicted proteins | sample 1519701 | NCBI WGS metagenome assembly OBLI01 (sample SAMEA3663005, study PRJEB22513) | pig gut metagenome | biome: pig gut; feature: pig-associated habitat; material: faeces | place: France | collected 2012 | reverse complement strand
ATACGAAGTGTAGCAGTAAATGCAAGATGAAATATATCTTGTAGCAACAAAGCTACATGACTTTTTCCATTATATATTTTAGAATTTATATACTAATACTGTATGTGGCAGCACATCAATTACGATATATTACTTTCTGCGATCACACTCTTCAAAGATTCCTATATTATTTCTTTAGTTATTCTTTCGCCAATAATTTTAGTGAGCTTTCCTGACAAATTAGCAATAGCTGCCGCATCAACTTTAGGTGATACGGCAGCTTTGTATATTACTTGCTAATTATCTTACTTAATTAATCCACTTTCTCTAAGTAGAATTTCTACATCGGTTCCTTCTACAGCCTCAAGTACTTTCTTTAATAGAATCTTTTCTTTGAAAGTCATCGGAAGTTCATCAAGGGTTTTCTTATCAATTGCATAATATGCAGCACGAAGTAATTCTCTTACGTCATACTTGGAACCCCAAACCTCCGGAACACCTCTGTCAACGTTAAGAAGTGTATATACCGCTTCCATACCGGTTCTGATAGAGTACTCTGTTGTAAAAATGGTATCTCTTGGAGTTTCTGCGAACTGACCAACAAATGCAAAGTTTACAGCTCCCTTAGGAACTACCAGTGGTCTGTCCTCTTCCTTTCTTGGTTGGAAGAATGCGTTGATATATGGCATAAAACAAGTTGTTGTGTTACAACGATTCTTTGCCCAATCATCAATCTTATCTGTTGGTACTCCAATATGGTACAGCCACTCACGGCATACCTCTTCTCCGGTACAATCACGCATAGCCTTCTTTACATAATTACCTTCTTTGTTGGTAGAAAGTGAATATACCCAAATAAGAACCGTATTTTTATCCTGTGCCTTGAACTGTGGCTGACGATTAATTGTCCATGAAAGATACCAGTTATCTGTGCTATCCTTTACTGTTACAATACCCCCGGTTGTAACTTTTCCTTCTCTTGGATCTCTCTTGCACACACCAATGATCTTCTGAATAATTTCTTCGTCTGAAGTTTCAACAGTTGCACTCATCCAGTTAGTCGCTTCAACATCACTACAGAATTTCTCCGGATTACCATACTCACCGTTCTTAGCCTGTGCAGCTATGTTTTTCCACAAATCCCATGATTCACCTTCGCCGTTCTTGATATTGCTAAGATCCGGTGCAGTATTCTGATCACCATAGCAAGAGGTATCCGTACAGCAACCATTTGTTATGAACACCAGATCATCCTCAACAAGATCGATAGTATCTGTCTTTCCATCCTTCTCATATACAATCTGAGTTGCAACCTTCTTTCCATTTTCGTCCTTAATGACAACATTTTTTACATCCATTCCAAACTCTACAGTTACGCCGTGACTTTCGAGATATTTTACAAGAGGTAAAATCATGCTCTCATACTGATTATATTTTGTGAATCGAAGAGCTGTAAAATCAGGTAATCCATCAATATGATGACAGTATCTGCACAAATATCTCTTCATCTCAAGAGCAGATGACCATCTCTGGAAAGCAAACATTGTCTGCCAGTAAAGCCAGAAATTTGTGTCCCAGAAGGAATCAGGAAGAACTTCGCTGATTTTCTTATCTTCAAGGTCCTTTTCCGGTGTCATGAATAACTTGGAAAGTGCCATTGCGGATTCCTTATCAAGAGCAAATTTCTTATCCGTATGTGCATCCTGTCCACACTTCTCTGATGCTCGACAGAGAGAGTAGTTTGGATCATGCTTGTTTAACCAGTAATACTCGTCAAGTACGGAAATACCAGGAGTCTCAATAGATGGAACATCACGGAACATATCCCACATACATTCGAAATGGTTATCCATCTCTCTACCACCTCTCATGTAAAAGCCCTTACTAACATCCTTTCTACCATCACAGCTACCGCCTGCAAGATCAAGCTTTTCAAGGAGATGAATCCTCTCTCCTTTTACCTGTCCGTCTCTAACCAGATAAAATGCAGCGGAAAGTCCTGCAAGTCCTGTTCCGATAATATACGCCGATTTTCTGTCAGCTCCCTTCGGTTTCTCCGGTTTTGCAAATGCTTCATAAGTTCCTGCTGAATAATACATAAAAACACACTCCTTTTCTTTGTTTCTATAACCTAAACTCTTTATTTAGGTCGTTAGTAGTTTCTATGTGCTTAGTATATTGACAAAAAAGAAGAATTAAAATGAGCAAAAACAAAGGACTGTCACGGATAACGACAGTCCTCTTATATTGAATGAATATACGACAAAACGCACTGTTTGTCGTACTCCAAATCATATTTTCAAATGACCTGTTTTTTGTTTACCTTAGCATTATTGAGTGCATGGAAAAAGGTACCCTGAATTAGAGAATTTAATCTTTCTACAATCAGTTTTGGATTTTCCTTCATTCCTCCATCAATCCATTCCAGTACAAGACCTACAAACCCATACTTATAAAAGTTTGCAATAAAGGCCTTATCCTCTTCTCTGACAATCATTCCTTCTTCCTTTTCTTCTAACACATCATAAAGAAGCTGATAGGTAACCCTGTACAAATAGCGATATAAATAATCCTTTGGAACATTACGATAAATATTTATAATGAAAGCCTTATCTTTCTTTATCATGTCAAAAATAGACAGAAATCCCTCCTGCCAGGTATCATAAGTTCTATTTTCCTTTAATGCCCGCTCTGCATCTTCCTCACAGATCCATTCGGTGAGTTCTAAAATATCATGGAAATGATAATAAAATGTCTGACGATTCATCTCACACTTTTCGGTAATGTCATTCACTGTTATTTTGTCCAACGGCTTTTCTAATAACAGTTCCTTAAACGCAAATGCGATAGCAAGCTTTGTAGTTGTTTTGCTCATACTCTTTTTCTCCTTTGCTTATTTTGTACCAAATAACACCAATCCACAAACTTTCCCAAATATCTAAGAAATGATTCAGCTGCAAGTGAAAACATAAAAAGTAAAAGAATACACTCTAATGACATTGCTTCTAATGCAAATAAATGATCTAGAAATATACCTGTAAAAACCAATGCAATCATATTTCCAATCAATATAATCGTTCGTAGTGTATTCATTGGCTGGCTTATTTTATATAATACCATAAATCCTACAATAGAAAGCAATAATGTTGCAGCCGTCGATATATCTGCATTGTCAAGATGAAAAGCTTTTCCAAAAAACACCAAGGCGCCCACAGCAAACACATCCGCAATCCCCCCTGGAATTGCCTTTTTCATGACGTTTGGTAAAAACCTCCCCTCAATCCGTGCTTTATCTGGCTCAAGTGCTAGAAAGAACCCTGGAATTCCTATGGTAAACATTGTGATGAAAGAAACCTGAGAAGGTTCCAAAGGGTAAGAAAACATAAAAACTAATGACAGAATTGACAGCAAAAATGAAAAAATATTCTTCACGAAAAACAATCCCGCCGATCTTTGAATGTTATTAACCACTCGCCTCCCTTCCAACACAACAGAGGGCATTTTTGAAAAATCATTATCCAATAATACTACCTGTGCCACCTGTGAAGCCGCCTCACTTCCGGAAGCCATAGCAACGCTACAATCTGCATCCTTTAATGCAAGAACATCATTTACCCCATCTCCCGTCATAGCAACTGTATTTCCGAGATTTTGCAAACATTGAACAATTTGTCTTTTTTGTTCCGGTGTAACACGACCCCAAACCGTATATTTCCTTAACGCATCGATAAGCTGTTTATTGTTCTTTATCGTTGATGCATCAATATAGTTTTCCGAACCTTCAATCCCTGCTTCTTTCGCTATCTTTGACACCGTAAGCGGATTATCACCTGAAATGACCTTAATCTGAACATCCTGCTTTGCAAAATACCTGAAAGTCTGTTTTGCATTCTCCCTAATCGGATTTGCCAGGGTAATAAATGCCATAGGAATAACTTCTGATACAAGTTCTTTTCCGCTTAGTTCCCCTTTATATTCTCCGAATACCAACACTCTTTCCCCAGATAATGTAAGTTCCTCCACTTGATTTTGATAATTCTCATACTGACTTCTCAAAACAAACTCCGGTGCTCCCAATACATAATTACCTTCTGGAAATTCAACAGCACTATACTTGTAAGTGGGAGAAAATCCATATTTTCTTCTACAATGGCGATTGGTTGTCCTAACGAAATAGTCTTTCATAGCCTGCATGGTAATATTATCCGACTCCATAACAGATACAAAATCACTTATTAGTTCTTTCAATTTAGTGTCTGATAATAAATCCGTTCCAATTAAGTTTATCAATTTGCAGACCTTCATCTCATTCTTGGTAATAGTTCCTGTTTTGTCCACACATAAAACATTTACACGAGCCAATGTTTCAATGCTTCTCATATCATGCAACAGCACCTGATTTTGAGCCAGTTTGACAGCACTTACTGCCATTGCAATTGTTGTAAGCAAATATAAGCCTTCCGGTATCATTCCAATAATAGCAGCTACCATAGATACAATGCTTTCTGAAAAACCAGCGTTCTGATATAGATAACTTTGTATGAATAATGCTATTCCAATTGGAATAATAGCAATTCCTACAAAAAGCACTAGTTTATTGATCGATGCAATCATTTCTGACTGCTCTTTATAATTTATCCTTTTTGCTTCCATAGTAAGCTTGGATATGTAAGAATCCTCTCCAACAAGAATCAACCTTGCGTAACACTCACCGGATGACACTACACTTCCTGACATTAATCGATTACCAACAGTTTTTACAATTTCATCTGATTCCCCTGTTAACAAAGCTTCATTTACACGTACTTCTCCATGAACTATTTCTGCATCAGCACAAATTTGATTTCCCGCCGAAAACATTACAATATCATCAATTACAAGTTCTTCAGAGGAAATTCTTCTTCTCTGCCCATTTCGAATAACATTTACGCAAGGAGTATGAAGCATATTCATTTTGGAAAGAACATTCTTTGCGCGTATTTCCTGAATAATTCCAATTAAAGTATTCGCAATGATAATTGGCAAAAAGGTAAGATTTCGATAAGAACCGGCAATAATGAGCAATATACTAAGTACGAGAAATATCAGATTGAAATATGTAAAAACATTTTCTTTCACTATTTGTTTATTAGTTTTTTCCGGACTCTCCACTGCACGATTGTTCCATCCTTTTTCAATTCTTTCCTGTACCAGAATATCATTTAAGCCTTCCTCGTATGAGACAGATACCCTCTCTATTGGTTTCCGCAAGAGTTCTTCTTCCTTCTCAAGATGTCTATTTTTCATAAACGCTTTTCATCTCCATTTACGCATGTCTTTTCTGAACATAAACCAAGAGTTTTCACTTCAATATATTAGAAATAATCAAACCGACGCTGTTATTAACAACCTCGGCTTATCATGACTTAATCCATATCAATTGAAATTCCTATACCTACTGCTCCAGGTCCTGTATGGGTACTTATACTTGCAGATAACGGATTAAAAAACAAATCTACTCCCGGGAAATTCATCTCCAGCATCTCGACCCACTGTGCAATCTCTTCCTGATTAAATCTTGCACCTACACCCCCTACGTGAAGTTGATCTGGTTTTATGCCTGGGAAACGATTCATCAAATCATTTTTGCAGGCACGTATCATTTTCTGCTCACACTTTTTCATAGTGCCACGAACTGTTGCATAAGAATCTAGTTTTTCACCTTGAATTGACAAAACTGGTTTTATTTTTAACACAGTTCCTATTGCAGCTGCTGCAGGCGTAATTCTACCACCTTTTCTTAGAAAATCTAATGTATTCACAGCAACATAAATAGTGGCATTATAAGCATCTTTTTCAAGCTTTTCACAGATTGTTTTTCCGTCAAACCCTTGATCCACATACTGTTTTGCATTTAGTACAGATGACCTCATAGTTACAGATATTCTATGATTATCAACCACATATACTTTTCCCTCATATTTCTGCGCTAATCCTTTTGCAGTCATACAGGAACCACTTAATCCACTTGACATTGGAATATACACTATCTGATCATACCTCATTTCAAAAAGATCATCCCATGTATCTATAACATCTGCCGGAGAAGGTTGCGATGTAGTAACATCCTTTCCACTAGATAATGCTTCATAAAACTCTTCCTCTGTCAGATTATCTCCTTCATAAAATACTTCTCCATCAATCAGAATAGGCATAGGCATCACATAAATACCTATATTTTCTGCTTCTTCTTTTGATATTCCGCTATTAGTATCAGTTAATATTGCAACCCTCATCATTCTATTCCTCCAACTATCTTTTATTTATCTTTTTACTGGCATATGTCCTAATTATTATTGTCAGTGCTATTACAGCGCCTCTGATAACTACTACTGCCCATAACTGCCAACTCAATGGATTAAAAAGATATTTTCCAAACAGTCCATCTATGAAAATATTAAGAGAAGCCCCACACATACTTCCCAAAATGAAATCTCCAAATTTTATACCTGAAGCACCTAAATAAATGCTTGCAACATCATAAGACACAACCCCCATAATTCGAATAATAAAACTCATATAAAAACCATTATGACTTTGAAATGTATCTATTTTATTAATAATTTGATATTTTTGCTTTAGTCCTTCAACAATATCTATTCCAAGGAATCTACCAACTACATACATCATGACATATTCCACAAGTATGCCTAATCCACTTATCAATGCAGAGAAAGGGAAATCAAAAACCATTCCCGTAGCAATGTTTAGTACGGCGGACGGAAACACCATGCTGATTCCCTTTAACATATACAACAGAACAAATTGAAGCACGGCAATAATAGGATTTGAAGAAACAAGCTTCACTATATTATCAGATGAGGACAATTCTGGATTAGTCTTCAGACTTACTGCCACATATATTATCACTCCAACCAATGCAGTCAAAGATACAATACGGACAAAGCTCATAATCCTTTTATGTTTTCTGTTTATATTGCATCCCTCCCACAAAATATATCTAAATATACTAGTTATTTATCTCTCTCTCGTATCGTTCTGCTGTAAGAATAGTATCGCATTTTACATCACGATATCGAATCTTATAAAAACTCTTTCCCAAAAATTCAACGCATAATATTTCATTTCCTTTTGCATTCATGATTCCACCAATGAACGATGCATTGAAAAATGTAATCACCGTAAACTCATAACTTCTTTCTCCCTTTATCACTAAATCATTTCCCCACTCGAATTGTGTAATTTTGATTCCTAAAACGTCAAAATCCATTGTATCTCTCCTATATTTTAATACGAGTTTTAGAATCTAAAGGTTTTGGTATAAGGGGCAGATATCTGTAGTAATATCAATTAACACTTGCTTGATTGGTTTGCTTTCTTGAAAACTCCTTTTGTGGAAATATCTATTTTCCAGATTCTGTTTATTCTCTTATTTTTAATCATATATTTTGCTTCATGTATAAAATCAGCAATCAGTAGAATAAACAGAAGCATTACTACTGTATAAAAAAACAATGTATTAATATGCGTCGCCCACTTCATAATTGAGAAAAACAGACTTTTCATGAAAACAGTTATCATTAAACCAAACGTAATCGATGTAAATAGTGATGTATATTTATCGATATGCAATGGTAACGAAGAATAGTTCCACCATTCAATCTGACAGTACTTTTCTACAAATGTCCCTAACATTATTTCACCAACAGAAACTAATCCTGCAGAAGCAAAAATATAATAAGCAAACTGTGCAGCTCTATATTCTATAAACAAATCAATCCCAAAAAACTTTGGATGATTCGGTGTCCCAAGAATATAAAATACGCCTATTATTGCTAATCCATACCCTAATAGTCCAGGCAAAATCATCCCTCTGTTATCTATATAACCGTATCGTATTCCCACCCATACATTTTCAACAATAAATCCTAGAAAAGAGGCAATAACGATAATGAATACGTATGGTATTACCCTACTTAATATATAGTATTTCATTTTCTGATGCTCCTTTATTTATAGATCAACCGCACATTTTCCCTTTCTCAGCTATCTTCTATCTTTTTCAAAAATCGTTTCATATATCTCAATCGCTTTGTCCAAATTGCCCCATACCGTTATTTTTTCTTCTGCGTATGCGTCATACATTTCTATATCTCCATTTGCCAGATCAATTGCAGTCTCAAAATCTGTATTTATGATTAAGTCTCTGTCAAAATACTCATATGGTTGCACCTCAATCTGCCCATCAGCAAACTCAATATATAAGGCACCCTCTGCTTCTCCATTAATATTAATCTGGATAGCAAAGTGTTCTTCGATTTCAGATGCATCTACTTCTTCATACAATTTTCTGATTTCCTCAACTAATTCCTGGTATGTCATTTTATAATCCTCCTTTTTCCTTATAAAGAATATTATTTATCCCTTTTTGCATAATTTTCATATGACTTCGGTGTTACTTTCGTTTCTGCCCACACTTTATCAGCATGTGGCTTCCAGTTCCTTGCATATTCCTCGCATTTTGTACACAAATGTTCTACGGTTTCCGGAGATTGCAAATCGGTTGATTTAGCTCCTGTCTCATTTACAAGTCTTTGAAGAATCTCAGGATTCTCTAGCATAGGACATGGTCTTAAGTGATTTTCATTGAATGGCTGATTGTTATGATATGCCATAAACAATGGTTGCTTTAATATTTCAAGCAAACTGTGTGTCCTTATATTTGCACCAGAATAGTGAATAAATACACATGGCTCTGCATCACCATTTGCATTGATATGGAAATAATTCCTTCCACCGGCAATGCATCCCCCAACGAATTCACCATCATTCTGGAAGTCCATAGTAAACAAACCTTCTCCATTTTCCAGCTTACGAATCTCTCTGATTCGATCTTTGATATACATTCTCTGTTCAGGTGTAGGGAGAAGCTCCAGAGAGGCTTCATTTCCAACAGGCATATAGTGGAAATACATGGCATATCTGCATCCCTTATCCACCATAAGTTTTACGAATTCTTTACTGGTCACCGACTCACAATTTTTTGAAGTATAGCAAATGGATGTACCGAAGATTAGTCCATTTTTCTTGAGTAACTCCATTGCATGCATAACTTTTCCATACACGCCTGTCCCTCTACGTAAGTCATTTACCTCAGGTGAACCCTCAAGACTAATTGCAAGTGCAAGATTTCCGACTCTCTTCATTTCCTGACAAAATGCTTCATCAACTAAAGTTCCATTAGTAAATGCAAGAAATTGACATTCATGATGTTCTTCACACAACTGGATGATGTCTTTCTTTCTCACTAATGGTTCTCCACCCGTAAACATATAGAAATACACACCTATTTCTTTTCCCTGTTTTACTACATTTGATAATTCTTCATAGGAAAGATTCAGTTTGTTTCCATATTCAGCAGCCCAGCAACCAGTGCAATGAAGATTGCAGGCACTGGTAGGATCCATTAAGATCAGCCATGGGATATTGCAATTATGTACAGTTCTCATTTTACGAATTGTTTTTGTACCATGAAGCATAGCCTCAAAACCAAAATTTAGTACGGTTGTTTTTACGACATTTGGATCTAACTCATCCAATAAACGATTCAAATATTGATTCAACGCACAATCCTTGTTGCAAGTCATGTCTTTTACTTTGCCATAGTCTATGTCAAGCTTCTCACCTGACATATATTTTTCCATAAGGTCAATGAGCTTAAGCATTTCCTTTTCTCGGTCTTTCTCAATATTATTAACCAATACATCAATTATTTTTGAGGCGGTTGTTCTAGCTGCTATATGTCCTAAATTACTCATTTATAATTCCTCCGTTCTGTTTTATTAGTCAATATCAATAATATCTTTTTTCGTATTCCTAATTGTTTTTACAGTGTTTGAAACTACTACTAGATTCATTATCCCGTCCAGACAAATACCAAGACCAACCATTCTAACAATTAGTTTGGTTGCTTTCATCGGTGAAAACAAAAGCAGTGCTCCAACAATTCCAGATGCTATAGCTGTAATCAAGATCCACTTCCATCTTTCAATACCGAATTTCTTTGCTTCGAATGCTGTTTGTATTTTTAATGCGGCATCAACAACCATAAATATTCCTATACAAAATCCAAGTAATTTCACAATATGAGCAGTTCGAAAAATCATCAAAGCTCCCAATATCATGGAAACAATACCCAATCCAAAATCAAATTGAAAGGCTAATTGAAACAGATCTTTTGTGAAATAGCTTGATATTTTTGCCAGTCCATATATCATGAAAAATACACCACAAACCTTACACAGGACATCTAACCCTAATCCTGGCCAAACCAATAATATAGCGCCGCCAATAATACAGAATATTGTCATTACCACATACACATTCTTCGCTGTTTTTAAGTTTTTCATATGTTCTGCCTCCTTATGTGTATTGATAATAATCTAATTATCTTTCCTTTCAAATAGACAAAAAAATAACAGTGTCCAAATTTTTGGGCACTGTTGTAAATGTGTCTAGTTTTTACTTTTGTCTTTCTCTATTTGAGCAATTAAAGCCTTGATTGTAGCTTGATAGGAAACCGACATTCTATGAATTAATCGTTCCTGTGAATCCTGCATACCATGCTGTAACCACCGCAGTGTATTTCCAATCATAGAATTACTATAGAAATGTGTTACAAATTCAATATCCTCTTCCGATAAATTCGTTCCTACAACCTCTTTTCTCACATATTTCTCTACAAAATCCTCTGTAACATCATAAAAATATTTCAAAATCATATCTCTATTTTTTGAATTATAGAGGTGAAATACTGCCTTCTTATATTCAAGAACAAGGTGATACTTCTGCAAATATTCCTCATAAAAATTTTTGTATTCTTGTTTTTCTTTTAATGATTTTTCCGTTTCACTTCTAAGTAATTCCTCTAATACCTGATATATATCGCTGTAATAATAATAAAAGGTATTTCTATTAATTTCACATAATTCACAGATATCCTTTACGGTTATTTTATCAATTGGTTTTTCTTGCAACAACTTAAGTAGGCTATACATAATTGCCTGCTGAGTATATTTAGCCATAACGACCCCTCTCTCTATTGAATAGGTCTGCTTATAATATGGTTCATTTATGAAATGGAGCATATAACCCCTCTATTTCATATGATAACATTCAATTTACATATTTTCAAATATATTCTCTTATATGAAAATTTACTTTTTCTTTTCAACAATATGATTTTTTTCCTCAAATGAATAAATAAGATTAAAGGTAATCGTTCCTTTTATTTCGTGCTTTTTGTTAACCTGATAGTGCATTTAAATATTCAAGTTTTTTCTCGCTCATATATATCTTCTTTCCCTAATAATAATCGATACTGCAATCACGCTACAAGCCATGCCAACTCGAAGGCCTTCGGCCTTCTTCCTCGCGGGCTGTCGCCCTATAGTATGCGAGTCGTGCTCGGCTCCTACGAATTCGAAGACCTTCGGTCTTCTTCATCGCAGGCGTCGCCCTATAAAAAAAGAGATAATATGAATTGTCTGCGAGTAAACTCGCACAATCCATATTATCTCTTTTTTTGCACGGCTCGTGCCCATTCGAATGTTCCCAGCGGGAATCGAACCCACAACTAGCGCTTAGGAGGCGCTTGTTATATCCATTTAACTATGAGAACGAATGCCGTATTTTCG
>OBLI01003631.1_pt1 | contig 11676 bp, 8 predicted proteins | sample 1519701 | NCBI WGS metagenome assembly OBLI01 (sample SAMEA3663005, study PRJEB22513) | pig gut metagenome | biome: pig gut; feature: pig-associated habitat; material: faeces | place: France | collected 2012 | reverse complement strand
CTGCCAAGGATTTCGCACAGATGTACCGCCGTCTGAGGTTTGTACGCGAGTACGCCTCCTACCAGCGCGCGCAGGGCGAGCAGGTAAAGGCCAAGCAACTGGAGGTGGAGAACAAGAGCCAGCAGCTTATGGCTGTGAAGGGACAGAAGAACAGCCTGCTGCAGAAAGGCATGAGGGAAAAAGCCGAGTTGCAGACTAAGCAGAGCGAGCAGCAGGAGGTGGTCAAGGGATTGCAGAAACAGCAGAAGACCATAAAGGGCATCATTGCCGACCAACGCAAGAAGGATGCGGCCCTTAACGCACAGATAGACAGGCTGGTGGCCGAAGAGGTGGAGAAGGCACGTCTAAGGGCAGAGGCTGAGGCAAAGAGAAAGGCCGCTGCAGCAGAGGCCGCACGCAAGAGAGCAGCAGAGCTGGAGCGCAAGAGGGCTGCCGCTGCGGCTGCCGCAAGGGAGAACGAACGGCGAATTGCCGAGGCAAAGGCAAGGGAGGCAAAGCTCAAGGAGGAGGCACGGCAGGCGGCTCTTGCGGAAGAGGCTGCAAGAAAGGCGCGTGAGGATGCGGCAAGGGAAAGGGCTACGGCTAAATCGGATGCCGCGCAGAAGGCCGCGCAGAAGGCTGAGCGGCTTGCCGCTGAAAGGAAGGAAAAGGCTGAGCAGGCCGCACGGGAGGCCGAGGCACAGCGACAGGCCGCTGAGCTGAAGGCTAAAACGGAGGCTGAGAGGAGCCGGAAGGAAATGGCCGAGGCAAAGGCAACGGCTGAGGCTGAGACGAAGTTCAGCTCCGCCGACCGATTGATGAACAACGGTATAGAGGCGAATAAGGGAAGGCTGCCTATGCCGCTGACTGGCAACTACCGCATAGTGACCCATTACGGACAATATAATGTAGAGGGACTGAAGGGGGTAACGCTCGACAACAAGGGCATAAACCTCATGGGAAGCAGCGGATGCCAGGCGCGTAGCGTTTACGATGGCGAGGTGAGTGCCGTATTCGGATATTCCGGCTCTAAGGTAGTCATGGTGCGCCACGGAGCCTATATCTCTGTTTACTGTAACCTGCGTTCTGTCTCCGTCTCCATGGGACAGAAGGTACGTGCACGCCAGACACTCGGAACCGTAGGAACAGACAATGTACTGCAGTTCCGCCTATATAAGGAGAAAACGAAACTCAATCCTGAGCAGTGGCTTGCAAGATAGCCCTTGCCACACTAACATCATAATCCTGACAACCATGACACTGACAGATGCTATCAGAAGGGCAAAAGTATACTTCAACATAATGCCCGACAAGGAAGACGAGCACGAAATAGTAGAACAGATAAGCAGCGGAGTGAGCTTCAAGGGAGCCAACCTATGGGTGCTGATTTTTGCCATATTCATAGCTTCGCTTGGCCTGAATGTCAATTCCACGGCCGTCATCATCGGAGCGATGCTCATCTCACCGCTCATGGGGCCAATCATCGGCATGGGACTCGCCATAGGCATCAATGACCTTGACCTGCTTCGGCGCTCGGCTAAGAACTTCGGCGTGGCCACTCTCATAAGTGTGCTCACGGCAACGTTCTATTTCCTCATCACACCATTGGGCGAGGCTCAGTCGGAGCTTCTTGCACGCACATCGCCGACGCTCTACGACGTGCTCATAGCCCTGTGTGGTGGTGCGGCAGGCATCATTGCCATATGCACGAAAGGCAAGGGCAATGTCATTCCAGGCGTAGCCATAGCAACAGCCCTTATGCCACCACTCTGCACAGCCGGCTATGGACTGGCCACTGGTCATCTGCTCTATTTCCTCGGAGCGTTCTACCTCTTCTTCATCAACACCGTTTTCATCAGCTTCGCCACATTCCTCGGTGTTCGCCTGATGCATTTCCAGCGCAGGGAGTTTCTGTCGCCTGACAAGGCTTTGCGCACCAAGCGTATCATCATGGGAATAGTCCTGCTAACTATCATCCCCTCCGTGCTGATGACTATCGGTATTGTACGCAGGAGCATCTTCGACAACAATGTCAGCCGCTTTATGAAGAACGAGCTTTCGCAGGCAGGTACGCAGCTAATCTCACATTCTTTTGATAACGATGCCAAGACACTCAACGTTGTGGCCGTGGGAAAAGAAATAAATGCAGCAAAGCAGAAAGAAGCTGTAAGGCGCATGTCACAGTACGGACTGGGAAAATACTCGCTCGAAGTTATTCAGGGCGAGCAGTCGGACAGCCTGCTGAGATTGAACAGCCAGCTGTCGCAGGCCACGAGTAGCCGCGAGGACGACCGGAAGCAAATTCTGGAGCTGTCGTCACAGGTGTCGGTATTGTCTACACAGCTTGCAGGATATGTCAACTACGAGAGCCTTGCCAAGGAAATATCCACAGAGGTGCCCTCGCTGTTCCCCGCCATCACCACCATCGGACTGTCAAATATGGTTGAGAACCGATGCGACACGGCGCTTGCCAAGCGATACGTGGCGGCAATAGTGACTCTTAAGCCGCGCACGAAACTGTCGGATGCCGATGCCGCAAGACTGCGCTCATGGCTGAAGTCAAGGGCCAAGGCCGATAGCCTGGTCGTATATGTAGGGAGGTGAGGACTAAGGTCTAAGGTCAAAGGTCAAAGGTTTCTCCCGTTTATCTTTTACCCCCTCGAACCCCTCGAACCCTTCTAACCTCTCGAACCCTTCAAACCCCTCGAACCCCTTCATATATCATATTTTGGAAATAATCAATAGATACGATGAATATAATACAACCTTCATTTGAGATATGGGACCAGCAGCCTGGCCCCGATGGAGTATACAGGCAGATAGAGCGTGCCGGAAGAGTATGCTACAAGAGTGAGAACAATGCTACCCTGACATCGGCGAAACCGTTTGTGGAGCGAATGGTTAAGAGCCAGCACACAGCCATGCTCGAGCACGGAACGGTGTACCTGCGCGGATGCGGACTCGACAAGTACCACTACAATAAGTTCTCAAGATACACAAATGTCGGTGACGAGGATTTCGTCACGACTAATCTCAGGGTTCTTGTCGAGAACGGGTGGGAAAGCGATATGAGCCTCTTCTGTGAACCTACACCTCATCACCAGCGACGGGTGACCGTGCATTTCACTACACAGGTGGCAATCACACGCGAGTTCAACCGCCATCGTGCGAACTCCATGGCCGAACAGTCTACACGCTACTGCAACTACTCAAAGGAGAAATTCTCTGGCGAGATTTCCGTAAACCTTCCCTCATGGGTGTCGTGCCAAGGCAATACGACCGATGATCTGCTGACACTCTGCCAGAAAGTTGCCGACGGCTCGGCAGACGACTACGAGAACTGGCTTTTCGCCAATATGGCTGCAGAGAAGGCGTACATGAACCTTGTGGCAGCAGGAAGGAAACCGCAGGAGGCACGTGCGGTACTGCCTCTCGACACCAATACCGAGCTCGTGCACACAGCTTTCGTCTCTGACTGGCTTCATTTCTTCGACCTGAGGGCATTGGGTACCACAGGCGCACCGCACCCCGACGCCAAGCTGCTGGCTGAGCCTCTGCTTGAGGAGTTCCGCAAGCGACAGCTTATATGAATACCTCTGACGATATTTTCCATCCACTGAACAGCGACATAGCGCCACCGCCGCGCATGTCCAACCCTTTCTGCTACGACCCTCACCCACTGTGCCTGCTTGCCATGGAGCAGGCAAGAGCTCTCCTCTACGCTGCAGCATCAGATCATGCGGAACTGAGGAAGGAAGTCGACAGCGGCAAGATGATTGGCGTGCTTGTTGTGAGGAACATCGATGGCGCTACTGGCTTTCTGGCAGCCTTTAGCGGACAGATATGCGGACACGACAGCTTGCCGGGCTTTGTGCCTCCTGTATTCCACTACCTCTCTCCTGACGGACATTTTAAAAAGGAGGAGGCTGCCATCTCTGCCATCAACCATGAGATAGCATCCCTAAGTGGAAGCACGCTAATGGCGCAACTTCGTAACAACCTCGCCAAAGCCGAGGAAGAGACAAGGCAAAAAGTTGATGAACACCGCAAGTTCATGGCCGAGGCTAAGGCAAGACGTGACGACATGCGTGCCAAAGGCATGCTGACCGAGTCTGACAAGGAGGCGATGACACGTGAGAGCCAGTTCATGAAAGCTCAGCTCAGACGCATAAAGGCTGCTGGGCGCACAGCCATCGACGTGGCACGCCAAAAGCTGGATGCCGTCAACGCAAAGATAAACGCCATGAAAGCAGAGAGGCAGAGGCGGTCTGATGCCTTGCAGACATGGCTCTTTGACAACCATTCAATGCTAAATGCCTGTGGAGAGGCGAAGAGCCTGACAGAGATTTTCCGTGATACCGTCATGAGAGTGCCTCCCTCGGGTAGCGGTGAATGTTGTGAGCCACGTCTGCTGCAGTACGCATATGCCAACAGTATGCAGCCGCTGTGCATGGCAATGATGTGGGTGGGAGCCTCACCACAGAATGTCATACGACACGATGGTGCATTCTGCCCAGCCTGCCAGGGCAGGTGCAAGCCAATACTGCAATGGATGCTCAAGGGGCTGGATGTAGACCCTGACTGTACGGAAACGGCTGATGACAACGATAACCAGCTGAACATTATCTATCACGATGACGACATAGCTATTGTGTACAAGCCTGCTGGTATGCTCAGCGTACCTGGAAAGGACAACCGCCCCTCGGTGTACAGCATTATGAGAGGGAGGTTTCCGCAGGCCACGGGCCCAATGATGGTTCATCGCCTCGATATGTCCACAAGCGGCATCATGGCAGTCGCACTGAACACCGACTCCTATCATAACCTGCAATGCCAGTTTGCTGCCCACGAAGTGAGAAAACGCTATGTGGCAGTGCTCAGCAATATGCCCGATGGAGTGGCACCAGGACAGCAGGGCATTATCAGCCTGCCGCTCGCTCCCGACTATATGCACCGTCCATGCCAGATGGTGGACCATGATCACGGCAAACCCGCCATAACACGGTGGACCATGCTTGACAACTGCCATATAGAGCTGTTCCCCGAAACGGGACGCACTCACCAGCTTAGGGTACACTGCGCACATAAAGAGGGATTAGGCACGCCCATAAAGGGCGATGCCCTCTATGGCACCAAGGCAGACCGACTATACCTCCATGCCGCGGAGATAACATTCAGGCACCCGAGAACAGGAAAAAACATGCATTTCTCTGTTGTCCCTCCGTTCACTATGAGGGAATAATTTACGGTTAATTCGTGACAATTTACGTTCACTCCACCAGTCCGCTTGCGGACTCTATCCGTGTCATCTGTGCCATCTGTGGGACAAGTATTCGTTAGATTAGGCTGCATGTATACCCGTCAAGAATTGAATATGGTGACAACAAAAAAAAGAATTCCCCAAGAAAAAACTCCGTGGAGTTCCATTACAGCAGGCTAACAGACGTTGAAGCCGTGCCTTACAAAAAATGATGTAACTATGATATATTTTTCATTTTCTCATCCTTCGAATCGCAAGGAAAAACGTAAAGATGCAAATAGCTTATATGCGGCATTTAAGAGGTTCTTGTTGAATGTCGTAAAGAAGGCTTTACCAATTGCTAATCCTGATTTTGAAGAAGCTATACAGAATGTGACAACATGGTACGTGGAATACGATGATACTGTATATAATCACGTATTGAGAGAAATTGGGCAGGATGCTAAGAATAACATCATTGTAAAAATGCCTGATGAAAGAAATCGTGGTTTTTGGGCTGATTCCGACTTCGATTTAAGTGTGTATGCAAGTTTTAACTTGACATATATCTCAAAAATCGAATTCGAAAAGCTTTGGAATTCTGTAGAATTGACTAAATAGTGTTTATAATATAAAAATACGGTAATAGTTATGATGACATTTTTTGATTATTTATTCTATTGTTATTACAGATATTGTATTCGCAAAGACAAATTCAATGCTTTTTTTCTATCTGTGTTGTATGTATATTTTGTAATTATTTTCCTGTTAGGTTTTCTTGTGAATGAAATTATGTGTATTCTGCTACACGAATCATACCTAAGAACATTCATGGTAGCATTGTACGTGTTATGTTACGTTAGATATAGAAGAAAGAGGGACAAAATAGTCACAAGATTTAAAGGTCTTAAATCGAATCAAATTCTACCAATTTGGATAATGCCAATACTTGTACCATGTTTTATGGTTGTGGGCTTTTTTTTGAGATACTTTTTTATGAAATATGTTCTGGGTATGCCTGTTGAAATAGTAAGTAAAGGAGGAACTGTAGTGGGGATAGGTTTTGAATAAAATTTCAGAATACCCCTGAGAGAGGGTCAGGGGACAGGTCCCTAATTCGTTTTTGTCTTAAAGATATATTTCTTGCCCAAAATAATTCAAGTAACTGACACGGCCTCTTTTTTATATCATTCAAGTACACTATATTTTATGAATATTGCGCAAAATACATACTCACATGTCGGTTTGTCCCCTACAAATCCTGTATTGCAGCGGTGATTTCCCGGAGAATTTGCTAAAAGCCCTGTTGAAATACGAGTCATCGGAAAAACCTAGCTGGGCAGCAATGGATTTCACCGGATTGTCGGAGGTGAGCAACAGCAATTGTGCCATCTCCATCTTTCTCCTTATTATATATGTATTAGGCGTTGTTCCCACCTCCTTCTTGAAAGTTCTTATGAAATGATCCTTCGACATGCATACCTCATTGGCTATTGTTGCTATGTCGAGATGCTTGTTGAGGTTATGCCTTATTAGTGCGAGAGCCTGTCTGATGCGGTCATCGGACACTTCGACCTTTGGAGAGGCATTTTTCAGAAACCGTGACAGCAGTATGAAGAGAATACCCCTCGACTCCACCTTTTCGAAGAAAGGTCTTTTTACGTTCATCTGCATGTTGTTGACCAGCGTCTGGTGGTTGTCGTAACTATTGGGGTTTGATGAAGGAAGTTTCATGAAAGGATTTAAATGAACCAGTTTCTCGAAAAGCTTCATGTCGTATTCTTCTGCTTCCACCTCAACAGGCATGTTAAACTCTTCCAGTATGCTTGTTTCACAAGTCTGTTTCTCGTAGATATGCAGGTAATAGTGTGAGAAATGAGAGGTGCAGATATAGCTATGACGTGTATAGGCTGGGATAAGGTACAAGTGCCCAGGAGTCAGTTCGTATGTGCCATCTGGCAATACTATCTTAGCCTTGCCGTTTAAGACAAGATACAGACGGGCGAAAGGACTTTGTATGTTTTTCCAGTTCCAGTCAGCGTTATTGCAGGAATAGCCGACATTCAAAGTGTAAACATCAAATTTTTCGATGGGATAATTCATATGTTGATTCGTATTTTCGTTTGTACCACAAAATTACGTTTTTTTACTGAAAGACATGCATTTTGATACAATAACGACAAATCAATGTCGATATTGTACAATTTATATACGGCTTTATCCAATTTGCATTATTAAAAGTCGATATTTTCCATCTTAATGTCTTTTTTTGTTGAAGAGATTTTGTCGAGTATTAATTACTTTTGCATTCACAAGCAGGACAAGTCAACACCGAAGGAGGCGTGTCGTCGTGCAAGCCAATATCGCATGACACGGGTGCTGTGTCGACAAAATAGCATTTGATGAACAGCTGAAAAAAACGTACGGCAGATAATTGGCGACTAGAAGAGAATAAGGTGGAAGAACACTTAGGTAAAACAACCAAATATAAATTGAAATGAAAAAAATTATTAGTATCGTTGCGTCAAGTCTGCTCATGGCAGGACAGATGCATGCTCAGATTAGTGACGTGCCAATGGAAGAGGGGCGATATGCCAACAACTGGGAATCATTGAAACAATGGGAATGTCCTGAATGGTTCAAAGATGCCAAGTTTGGACTATGGGCACATTGGGGACCACAGTGTCAGGCAGAGAGCGGAGACTGGTATGCGCGTTTTATGTATTATAACAGCAACCCGTATGATCAGCATCGCGGAACAAATTTCAACCCTGGCGAGTATGGTCTGAAAGAGTTCTGCCGCGACTGGAAGGCAGAGCGTTGGGACCCTAAAGCCATTATGGCAAAGTACAAGGCCGTAGGATGCCGGTATTTCATGGCGCTCGGTAACCACCATGACAATTTCGACCTGTGGGACAGTCCGTATCAGGAGTGGAACTCTGTAAACATTGGACCAAAGAGAGACCTTGGAGCCGAATGGGCAGAAGCTGCTCGGGAGCAAGGATTGAAGTTCGGTGTGAGTATACATGCCAGCCATGCCTGGACATGGCTCGAACCGTCGCAGAAGTATGACGGCAACCTTACAAAGGCCGACGGAACAGGAACATGGTGGGAAGGGTATGACCCTCAGGAACTGTATGCACAGAACCATCCTCATTCTGAAGGATGGGAAAATAGCGGTACAATACATAGTCAGTGGGAGTGGGGCAATGGAGCCAGTCTGCCAAGCGAGGCATATAAAACAAAGTTGCAGAACCGATGCAGGCAGATGGTTAACGCTCTCAATCCCGACATAATCTATTTCGATGATACGGTGCTGCCATTTTGGGGGTGTGACCCACAATGGGGCCCGGATTTCCTCGCACATTATTACAACCATGCTTCTAACCTCAACGGAGGTGGCGATGCACAGGTAGTGGTGACAGGAAAGATATTGCCCGACGAACAGAAGGAAGCCATGATGTGGGATGTTGAACGTGGCATTCCCGACCGTCCGAGAGAAGAGTACTGGCAGACATGTACGTGTATCGGAGACTGGCACTACAACCTCAACACCTATCGCAAAAATGGCTACAAGAGTGCGGCTACCGTGGTGAGGATGTTGGTGGACATCGTTTCAAAGAACGGAAATCTGCTGTTGTCGATACCCCTTCGTGCCGATGGCACATACGACGACAAGGAAGAGGTCGTACTCAATGGTATCGAGGCATGGATGAAGATAAATGGTGAGAGCATATATGGTACTCGCGTTTGGAAAGAATGCTTCGGTGAAGGTCCGTTGGCTGAGGCTGTCAATGGCATGACAGCGCAAGGCTTCAACGAAGGACAGAATTATACCAGCGCAGATGTAAGATATGTAACAAAGCAGGACCTTATTTATGCCACCATCATGGCGTGGCCGTCGGCAGGACAATATGTCATGAAGGCCTTCTCCCCGCTTGCCACAAGCTACCATGGCGAAGTAGAAAAGGTTGAACTGTTGGGATATGGGGAAGTAGGCTTTACGCACGATGGAAAAGGATTGACCCTCGACATCCCTTCCACACGTCCAAACGATATTGCACCTGTATTCCGTATATCCTTCAAAAAGGAAGGCAAAGACAATCTCGTATTGTTGAACGAGGCAATAAGTACCATAGAAGCCTTGTGCAACGAACTGTCTTTGTCAGCCAGTCCTGTAAACTCCGGAAAATATAATTCCGCAAAACTGTCTGTTCTTGAAGAAACTGTGGCAGAGCTGAAAAATGCAGACACCTCGTCAGAAGAGGCTATAGATGCTGCGTTAAAAGAATTGCGTGAGTCGTACCAGGATTTCCTCAAGACAGGATTGAACAAGGGTGGACTGCTGACAGAGCCAATAGCAGCCAATCTCACTGGAGCGACACTCGTTGAGGGTGAGAACTTCTCCGGGACTCTTGGCGGACGCTATGGCAAGCTTGACAACTGGATAGTAGAGAACTACAATATTCCCAATTCTTCCGGTGACAGGCAGGGACTTGACAACTACAACAACGTGCGCGGAATATCACTTGGCGTGTGGAATGACAAAGGCGACAATAATGGTGACCTGACAAATGCGCGTATATATAGAAAGGTGGTGCTGAAACCTGGGAAATACTTTTTTGGTGCAGCCTATAACTCCATCTATGGCTGCAACGACAAGGCATATATGTTTGTCAGTGACCAGCTGTGCAGCACTGACGAAATACCCTCTTCCTCTCTGGCATACTATCAGGTAAACAAGTCAAAGGAAGGCGACGACCTTTACGGACTTAAAGTGGAGATAAAGGAAGAGAAGGAGTATTATATAGGTTGGCAGGCCAATATGGACAATGGGTCTGCCACACAGGAGTTCCGAGCCGTTAAAGTGGCTTTCCTTCAATTGGAAGAGAATAATGACAACCGTCCGATAGAAGAGAAACTCTCAGAAGCAGGATGGATAAAGTTGGAAGGCATGCCCGAAGGGTTTGATTATTCCAAGTATTTCTTTGCACTGGTTGACCACTCCCATGCACTACCTGTTGCAGCCCGTTCGGCAGCAGGCGACAAGAACTGGAGCGGTACCAACGCCATGCAATATGTAGCCAATGCAAACCCTAATACTGATGCTGGAGCTGTATGGGTAATAGAAGCCTTCAATACTGATGGCAATGTTGCCACAGGAACCGAGGTCGACTACTTTATTCTCAGCAGCATGAAGGATCAGAACCGCCACTTCCGTACCGAAGGATGGAGCAAGGTCGTTTGGCAGACATATAGTGACTTTGGCAAAAATGGTATGGCGAATGACGGAAACCGAAGCATAGCCTATCTCATGCCAGAATATTCCGCTACTGAAGGCTGGATATTCAAAAACCTTACAAGCAACAATTATGTTGGACCATGGGATGATGGAAACTTTGTTGACGGGGCAGAGTTCTCTGTGGCCGAAACCAAGGAAAATGCCGCACATGTAGATATTTATGCCATACCGCGCTCTCAATGGATGAGGCAATTTGAGCGTATTGATGAAGTAACCGACCAGTCGGCTATTGACATCACATACCTTATCACTAACAATAGTTTTGAGCGATATGATGAAAATCTCCACCCCTTGGGATGGACTGTTGAAGGTGGTGGGGTTGTGGAACGTGGCTACCTTGCAGGATGCGACGGACAGCTATATGTAAACAACTGGCAGAGTAGTGGCAAACTCTCGGACAGACGCATAGAGCAGACATTGTCACAGATGCCGGCAGGAAAATATCGCTTGTCTGTTTTCAGCCTTTGCGGTAGTGAAGGAGCATATCTTTATGCGAACACGGAAAGTATTGGCTTGAAACACAATGGCAACGACACCATGACCCTTGATTTCTCGCTACACAATGATTCTGACATAACTATTGGAGTGAGGCTTGAAGACTATCAAGGCAACGACTTCAAATTTGACAGGATGGTATTGCGGTACTGTGGACAAGACAATAGCACAGGTATGGAAACTATTGAAGACAAAGAAACATCATCTATTATGATTTTCGACTTGCAGGGACGTAGGCACAACAGCATACAGAAAGGCTTCAATATAGTCCGTAAGGGAACAAAAACACAGAAATACCTGAAATAAAAGGTTCATCAGAAATATGGAGTGACGCATTATAATATATTATTCTTGAAGTATATTATTAACTAGGGTGTCCAGTTTGTTGTACCCAAAATGGGACTGTTCCTGATTTACTCTGACTACTTGTTCGCAGAAAATACATTGACCAGCACGCGCTGTAAGCGCAGAAGCGCATAGCCCAGGGTAGAGCGCAGCGGCACCCTGGGTGTAATTGGGCATTGTCCATGCGCGCTGTAAGCGCAAAAGCGTTAAATATCCTGCTGTTTCTTAAGTTTACCTTACCCTTCGGACGGTGACCGTTGGTTCTCATGTGATAATTCTCTATGTATAAGGGTTTTATTTAAACCACAGAGCTAAA
>OBLI01003629.1_pt1 | contig 11685 bp, 10 predicted proteins | sample 1519701 | NCBI WGS metagenome assembly OBLI01 (sample SAMEA3663005, study PRJEB22513) | pig gut metagenome | biome: pig gut; feature: pig-associated habitat; material: faeces | place: France | collected 2012 | reverse complement strand
AATGCATAAATGCATTCCCTACGAATCGTTCGTTAACAAAAGGACAATTATGCTGCAGGAACCGATAATGAAAATTCCGATTTCGATTACAAAAGAGGATGATACCCATGAAAAAACAGGCTTTCAATCCCTATCTGCCCAGCTATGAATATGTGCCCGATGGGGAGCCCCGGGTCTTTGGGGACCGGGTTTATGTCTACGGCAGCCATGACCGGTTCAACGGGGACGCTTTCTGCGTGAACGACTATGTGTGCTGGTCCGCTCCGGTGGAGGAGCTGGGAGACTGGCGCTATGAGGGGGTCATCTACCCCACCAACCGGGACCCCATGAATCCCGACGGAAAAATGCAGCTCTTTGCCCCGGACCTGGTTCAGGGGCCGGATGGGCGGTATTATTTGTACTATTCCCTCAACGGCTCCACGGTGGTGTCCGTTGCGGTGTGCGACACCCCTGCCGGAGATTTCCAGTTCTATGGCTATGTGCAGCGGCCCGACGGCACCCCCTACGGCGCCCGGGAGGGGGATGTGAGCTGCTTTGACCCCGGTGTGCTGGTGGAGGGAAACAGGGTGTATCTCTACACCGGCTTCGCCCCTGGCCCCGGCTGGCTGTATGAGCTTCTCAGCAAATCCAACCGGCGGATGGAGGGCGCCTACTGCACGGAGCTTGAGCCGGACATGCTTACGGTGCGCCGGGAACCGGTGCTCGTTGCCCCCAGCGTGTGGAATCAGCAGGGCACCGGCTTTGAGGGCCACGCCTTTTTCGAGGCCAGCAGCATCCGAAAAATCGGGAATCTCTATTACTTCGTCTATTCCTCCATCCTCAGCCATGAGCTGTGCTATGCCGTCAGTAAATTTCCGGACCGGGACTTCCGCTTCGGCGGCACTCTGGTGAGCATCGGCGACATCGGCCTCAACGGAAATCAGGTGGCAACCAACTACACCGGCAACACCCACGGCGGCATGGTGGAGCTTGGTGGCCAGTGGTACATCTTCTACCACCGGCAGACCAACAAGCAGTGCTGCTGCCGCCAGGGCTGCGCCGAGGCCATCACCATCCTGCCCGACGGCTCCATTCCCCAGGTGGAAATCACCAGCTGCGGCCTGAACGGAGGCCCCCTGGCGCTTCCCAATCGATATGAGGCCAGAATCGCCTGCAACCTGGGCTTCCGGGAGGAAAGCTTCGGCTATGTGGCGGTGCGGGAGCCGGACAAGGCCCATCCCTATTTCACCCAGAGCGGCGGCGACCGGGAGGATCACCCCGACCAGTACATTGCCAATCTGTCCCACGGTGCCTGGTGCGGCTTTAAATACTTTGCTTTCTCCGGCCAGGAGCGAATCTCCGTCACAGCCCGGGGAGACGCCCGGGGCAGCCTGCTGGTCTCCACCGAAAAGGACGGCCCCACCCTTTCCTGCATTCCCATTTCCCCCTCGGAAAGCTGGCAGGAATTCACAGCTCCCCTTTCTCCGCTCCATGGCAAGCTGCCGCTGTTCCTGACGTTCCAGGGAACCGGCGCCATGGACCTGTTTGACCTTTCTATCGACTGATACACAAACTAAGGAGGACCCAAAAATGATTTACAGCGATTTTCAAGAAGAGAAGCTGTCCCTGCTGGGCTTTGGAGCCATGCGGCTGCCCTGCCTGGCAGACGGCTCCATCGACGAGGCCCAGGTGGCGGAAATGGTTGCCATGGCCATGGATGCCGGGGTGAACTATTTTGACACCGCCTACCCCTACCACGGCGGCCAGTCCGAACGGGTGATGGGCCGGGTGCTGAAAGCCTATCCCCGGGAGCGCTACAACCTGGCCACCAAGTACCCCGGCCATCAGATTCTCAGCGACGGCTACAACCCCGCCGAAATTTTTGAAGAGCAGCTGGAAAAATGCGGCGTGGACTATTTTGACTATTATCTGCTGCACAATGTGAATGAAAAGTCCATGGAGGTGTACATGGACCCCCAGTGGGGCATCGTGGACTATTTCAAGGAGCAGAAGCGCCTGGGCCGGATTCGCCATCTGGGCTTTTCCAGCCACGCCCAGGTGGAGGGCCTGGAAAAATTCCTGGACTACTGCGGCGCGGACATGGAGTTCTGCCAGATTCAGCTGAACTATATGGACTGGACCCTGCAGCGGGCAAAGGAAAAATATGAGCTGCTCACCGCCAGGAATATCCCCGTCTGGGTGATGGAGCCGGTGCGCGGCGGCATGCTGGCAGCCCTCAGCGAAGAAAACACCGCCAAACTGAAGGCCATCCGCCCGAAAGCCTCCACCGCCTCCTGGGGCTTCCGGTTCCTCCAGGGGCTGCCCAATGTGAAAATGGTCCTCAGCGGCATGTCCAACAAGGAGCAGATGGCGGATAATCTGGCCACCTTTGCCAAGCAGGATGCCCTGAGCGGGGAGGAAACAAATCTGCTGCTCTCCATTGCCCAGAGCATGATGGATATCATCCCCTGCACCGGCTGCCGCTACTGCTGCGAGGGCTGCCCCAAGGGCCTGGACATTCCCGCGCTGCTGGCGGTGTTCAATGAGCTGCGGGTGAGCCCCACCGTCAACGCTGCCATGCGGGTGGAGTTCCTGCCGGAAGAGAAGAAGCCCACCGCCTGCATCGCCTGCGGCAAATGCGCCAGAAGCTGCCCCCAGAACATCGACATCCCCGGGGAGCTGAAAAAGCTGGCTCAGAAGCTCACCACCATCCCCAGCTGGGCGGAAACCTGCCGCCAGCGGGAGGAAGCCGCCAAGGCGGGAAAGAAAAAGTAATTTTTTTGCAAAAAACATCCCCCCGGGGGGCTTAAAATCTGCTTTCTGGTCTGATATAATCCTCTCATCCTAGAAAAAGAGGTGCATGAAGATGCATATGGCAGATGCGCTGCTGGCTCCCGCCGTTGCCGCCACCATGTACGCCGCCTCTGCGGTGACTGTTGGCGCTTCCGTGAGGACCCTGAAAAAAGATGAAGCCACCGAAAAGCTGCCCACCATGGCAGTGACCTCCGCCCTGGTTTTCGCCGGGCAGATGATTAACTATACCATCCCCGGTACCGGTTCCTCCGGCCACCTGTGCGGCGGCATGCTGCTCACCGCCCTGCTGGGGCCCCAGGCGGGCTTTTTGTCCATGACCGTGATCCTTGCCATCCAGGCCCTGTTCTTTGCCGACGGCGGACTGCTGGCCCTGGGGGCGAACTGCTGGAACATGGCCTTCTATGGCTGCTTTGTGGGCTACTACCTGCTATGGCGGCCCATTATGACGGGGAAGCTCTTTGGCAGGCTGGGAATGCGGACAAAGATCATCCTGGCCAGTGTGCTGGGCTGCATGATCACCCTGCAGCTGGGCGCCTTCTCCGTGGTGCTGGAAACCAGCGCCTCCGGCATCACCGAGCTGCCCTTTGGCGCTTTCGTGGGCGTGATGCAGCCCATTCATCTGGCCATTGGCCTGGTGGAGGGACTGATTACCTCTGCGGTGCTGGTGTTTGTGTATGAGGCCCGGCCGGAGCTTTTGATGGATGTAAGCGCACAGGCAGGCCGGGGCAGATGCTCCCTGAAAACCACCCTGGTGATTCTGGCGGTGGTGGTGGCCATTGTGGGCGGCGGACTGAGCCTGTTTGCCAGCTCCAATCCCGACGGCCTGGAGTGGTCCATGTTCGGCAATTCCGAGGCGGGCTACAGTGAAAACATGGGCCTGGACGAGGAAGACTACGGCGTTTCCAGCGGCGCGGCGGAGGTAGCCGGCTCCATTCAGGAGAAGACGGCCTTCCTGCCGGACTATGGCTTCGCCGGAAGCGACAGTGTGGTGGGCACCTCGGTGTCCGGTCTGCTGGGCTCCGCCATTGTGGCCGCTGTGGCTGCCGTGATCTGCATGGGCGGCGGCTTCTTCCGCAGAAAAAAAGCGGGTGCAAAAGCGTAGAATATGTGATATGATATCGGAGGTACCATTTTGGTGCCTCCGATTCCTTTTGAAATGAGGTTGTTTCATGGATCAGATTACCCGAGCCCATGTGGAGCTGCGGGAGATGGATGCCCTGGCGGCGGAGAATTCTCCGGTCCACCGGCTCCATCCTCTGTGTAAGCTCCTGGTGACCGTTTTCTATATTGCTGCCGTGGTGTCCTTTCCCAAGTACGATTTCTCCGCCCTGGCGGTGATGGTGCTGTATCCGGTGCTGCTGTTTCAAGCGGCGGGGATTCCGGTGGGGCTCTGCTTCTACCGGCTGCGGATCGTGCTGCCCCTGGTGTGCGCCGTGGGCTTGGTGAATCCCGTCCTGGACCACACGCCCCTGCTGCGGCTGGGGGGCCTCACCGTCACCGGGGGCTGGGTCTCCATGGTGACGCTGATGATGAAAGGTGTATTCTCCCTGATGGCTTCCTTTCTGCTCATCGCCACCACCCCCATGGATTCCATCTGCGCCGCCCTGCGGAAGCTCCATGTGCCGGGGATTCTGGTGACACTGCTGCTGCTGACCTACCGCTACATCGGGGTGCTGATGGAGCAGGTGGCGGTGATGACCGACGCCTATCGTCTCCGGGCGCCGGGGCAAAAGGGGCTGCATATCTCCGCTTGGGGCTCCTTTTTGGGGCAGCTGCTGCTGCGGAGCATGGACCGGGCGGAGGAGCTCTATGGCAGCATGCAGCTCCGGGGCTTCCAGGGGGAGTACCACTACGCCCGACTGGATGGCCTGAAATGGAAGGACTGGGTGTTTGGGGCGGTATGCCTGGGGCTGTTTGCCGCCGCCCGATGGGTGAATATCCCCGCACTGCTGGGGAGCTTGTTTGTGAGGTAATACCATGATTGAATTTCGGAATGTATCCTTTTCCTATGATCGCCAGCAGCCGGTGGTGGAGGGGCTGAGCTTCTCCATCCAAAAAGGGGAGTCCGTGGGGCTCATCGGCGCCAACGGAGCGGGCAAATCCACCATCATGAAGCTGCTGCTGGGTCTGCTTTCCGGCGACGGGCAGATTCTGGTGGATGGGCTGGAGTTGAATAAGAAGAATCTGGCCGCCGTCCGGCAGAAAATCGGCTTTGTCCTCCAGGATTCGGACAATCAGATGTTCATGCCCACGGTTTATGAGGATATGTGCTTCGGCCCCCTGAACTATGGCCTGAGCCGGGAGGAAACCGACGCCCGGGTGGACGCGGTGCTGAAAAGTCTGGGCATTGAAAAGCTGAAGCACTGCTACAACCACAAAATCTCCGGCGGCGAAAAGCGCATGGCCGCCATCGCCACCATTCTGGCCATGGAGCCGGAGGCCATCCTAATGGACGAGCCCTCCACTGCCCTGGACCCGGTGAACCGGCGCACCGTCATCAACACCATCCGCCGGCTGCCCCAGACAAAGCTCATCGCCTCTCATGATCTGGATATGATTCTGGATACCTGCCAGCGGGTGATTCTCCTGTCCGGGGGAAAAATCGTGGCCGACGGGCCGGTGGAGGAAATTCTCTATAACCGGGAGCTGCTGGAGGGAAACCGCATGGAGCTGCCTTTCTGCCTGCAAGGGCGGCGAGAGAATTACCGGTAATGGAGGCGCGGCGTTGGTGAAGATATAAGATACAAGATATCCCTGTTGCGTCGTTTTCGTAGGGAATGCATTCATGCATTCCGCAATCATCGTTCACCGTTTCCGTTCAACGTATCACGGTTGTCAACTGGGCGTTTCGGAACGCATAAATGCGTTCCCTACGAACACAATGGGTCAAATACCGTTCATTCACGAAAGCATTATAAAGCTGCGTAAAACCGATCACCAAAACATGATCTTATAAAAGCAATAAGGGGCTGAGACAATGGAAATGATCAAGGTATTCATCACCGAGGATGAAAGCATCGTCCGGGAGGGCCTGCGGGACATTGTGCCCTGGGAGAAATACGGCTTTGAATTCGTGGGCGACGCCCCCGATGGGGAAATCGCCCTGCCCCTGATTCGCAAGCTCAAGCCCGATGTACTGATTACGGACATTAAAATGCCCTTTATGGACGGCCTGGCCCTGAGCAGCATCGTCAGCCGGGAGCTGCCGGATACCAAAATCATCATTCTCAGCGGCTACAGCGACTTTGAGTACGCCCGGCAGGCCATCGCCTTAAAGGTGGACCAGTACCTGCTCAAGCCCATTACCAAGGCGGCCATTTTGAAGGCCCTGGAGCTGACCCGGGAGAAAATTCAGGAGGAGCGGGAGCAGAAGGACTACCTGCGCCGGTTCGAGCAGGATACCAAAAAATACGAGAGCTTCTCCCGCCGGGCCTTTTTCGAGCGGCTGGTGGAGGGCTCCCTGTCCGTGCAGCAGATCTATGAGGAGGCCGGCCGGCTGAACCTGGACCTGAACGCCGACGGCTATAATTTCGTGATTTTCACCGTCCAGTCCACCGACGAGAGCAGCTATTCCGAGACGGCGGCGGTGACCCTGGACGGGCTGCTGGACTATTTCCTCCGCTACCCCGGCTATATTCTGTTCCGCAGCGGTCTATTGTCCTATGCGGCGCTGATTATGGGGGATGCCGAAAACCTGACGGAACGGACAAACCGGGCCCTGGACATCATCCAGCGCCGCTGCGGCAGCGCCCAGGAGCAGCTGAACTGGTACGCCGCCGTGGGAGAGCCTACCGACCGGCTCAGCGGGCTGGCCCAGTGCTACAAGGATGCCAGCCATGTGCTTGCCTACCGGCATCTTTTGCCCCAGACCCATGTGTTCCGGGCGGAAATGCTCCACGCCGAGGCGGCGGACAACGGCGCCGCCTGCCTGGAAACCCTGGACCCGGGAAAGCTGGACCCCATGGTCATCCGCAATTTCCTGCAAACGGGCACCCCGGAGGAAATCCAGGCCTTTGCCCAGGAATATCTGTCCAACCTGGGGGGCGCGGAGCGGTCGCTGCTGTTCAGGCACTACATCATGATGTCCCTGCGAATCAACGCGGAGCTGTGTTTGCAGCAGCTGGGGTGCCAGCAGGAGGATTTTTCCGGCCTGCCCCAACCGGAGGTGAACCTGCCTGCCTCCAAAATGGAGGAATACATGGTATCCGTCCTCACGGAGGCCCTGCGGCTGCGGGATTTGAAGAGCCAGCAGGAGAGCAGCGACATTCTCAGCAGCGCCATCCGCTACATGGAAAAGCACTACACCGACGAGAACCTGTCCCTCAACTCCGTGGCCCAGGCCATCAACATCAGCGCCAACTATCTCAGCGCCCTGTTCAGTCAGAAAATGGGAGTATCCTTTGTGGAGTATCTCACTCAAAAGCGGATGAACCGGGCCAAGCAGCTCTTGCAGCGCACCAACATGCGCTCCAGCGAAATTGCCTATGAGGTGGGCTACCGGGATCCCCGGTATTTCTCCTTTGTCTTCCGGAAAACCCAGGGCTGCACCCCCAGGGCTTTCCGCAGCGGAGAAACGGAGGAAGAATGAAACACCGATTTTTTCATGATTCCAACTCCATCGCCGGAAAGCTCTATAGTCTGATTCTGAACATTTTCGTGCCCATGGTGCTGCTGGCGGCGGTGATTCTGTTTCTGTTCGTCAACAATAACCTGCGCTATGCCAGTCTCACCGGCAACATCACCACTGCCTCCCAATTCAACCAGAATTTCAAGGCCGATGTGGACTTGAAGATGTATTATTATGTCAGCGGCTCCGCCCAGACCCTGCCGGAGGAGGAAATTGAAACTGCCCGCACCCTGGCGCAGACCCTGGTTACCAATTCCGCCACCCCGGACAGCCGCCGGGCTGCCCTCAGCGTTTTGGAGCTCTGCGACAGCCTCACGGCCAGCATCCAGCGGATTCAGAACACCCAGGGCTACGATCTGCGGATGGAGCAGCTGGAAACCAATATCTATGTCATCACCCAATTGATCGAAGAATACATGTATACCTATCTCTACCACGAGGCGGGCCAGCTGGCGGCGCTGCAGCAGCGGCTGAACCGGATGCTGGTGGTGGAGCTGCTGGCGGTGCTGGTGTGCATGGTGGGGGTCATGGCCCTGGCTTTGCGCCGGGCGGTCCGCACCAGCCGGAGCATCACCGACCCCATTGACGCATTGTTTTGCCGGGTGGGGGAGATCGGCCGGGGGGACCTGACGGAGAAGCCCCCGGTGCAGGCGGAGGACCCCAAGCTGTCGGTGCTGGGGGCGGGCATTGAGGAAATGACCGTCCGACTGAACCGGCAGATCGAACTGAACCGGCAGGAGCAGATTCGGCTGCGGGGCATCGAGCTGTCCCTGCTCCAGGCCCAGATCAACCCCCATTTTCTCTACAATACCCTGGATGCGATTGTCTGGCTCATTGAAACCGGAAAAAATGAGCAGGCGGAGGAAATGGTCACCAGCCTGTCCACCTATTTCCGCTCCTTCCTCAGCAACGGCCAGGACATTGTCACCATGGACCGGGAGGAGCAGCACATCCGCAGCTATCTGGAAATTCAGCAGGTGCGATACAAGGACATTCTGGATTACGACATTCAGATTGACCCCGCCATCGGCGACTGCCTGATTCCCAAAATGACCCTGCAGCCCCTGGTGGAAAACGCCATCTATCATGGCATCAAGCCCAAGCGGGGCAAGGGGCTGATTTCCGTCACCGGGGAAAGAAATCAGGACCGGGTGACCATCCGGGTGGCGGACACCGGCGCGGGAATGGACCCGCCGGAGCTGGAGACCCTGCGCCGTCAGCTGGAAAACGACGAGGCCACCGGCTTCGGCCTGGTGTCCTCCTATAAACGGCTCCGACTGATGTACGGGGCGGACTGCGAATTTACCATTGAAAGCCAGCGGGGCGTGGGCACCGCCATCACCATCCGAATTCCATTCCGAAAGGAGCAGACCCATGAAGAAATTGCTTAGCCTGCTTTTACTGCTTCTGCTGCTGCTTTCCGGCTGCGGCAGCCAGCCCCCTCAGGTGTCCCAGCTGACTCGGGTGGGCTTTTCCCAGCTGGGGGCGGAGTCCGACTGGCGAGTGGCCAACACCGCCTCCATGATGGAATCTCTCAGCGAGGAAAACGGCTATGAGCTGCTCTACGAAAACGCCAAGCAGCGGCAGGCCAATCAGCTGGCCGCGGTGCGGAACTTCATTGTCCAGGGGGTAGACATTATCGTTATCGCCCCCCTGGAGGAAACCGGCTGGGACGCGGTGCTGCAGGAGGCGAAAAATGCAGATATCCCGGTGCTGATTGTGGACCGGGAGGTGGCGGTGGAGGATACGGAGCTCTATCTGACCCAGATCGGCTCCGACTTTCTCACCGAGGGGCTCCAGGCGGTGCGCTGGCTGGAGGAAACCCTGAAGCAGCGGGAGGAACCTGTGAACATCCTCCACATCCAGGGCACCTACGGCGCCACCGCCCAACTGCTGCGGACCAAGGCCATTGAAGACGCGGTGGATGCCCATGAAAGCTGGCGCTTTGCCGGGCAGCTGTCCGGAGATTTCACCGAGTCCAAGGGCTACGAGGTGGTGCGGGATTTCCTGGCGGAGCACCGGGACATTGATGTGATCTACAGCGAAAACGACAACATGACCTTCGGCGCCATGCGGGCCCTGGACGAGGCGGGCATCCGCTACGGCCTGGATGGGGATGTGATCATCGTCTCCTTTGACGCTGTTCACCGTGCCCTGGAGCAGTGCATGGCGGGAAAAATCAACCTCTGCGTGGAGTGCAATCCCCTCCACGGGCCCCGGGTGGACGAGCTGATCCAGCAGTATCTGGCGGGCCAGGCCATTCCCAAGCAGATTTTTGTGGAGGAACAGGTGTTCACCCCGGATATGCTCACGGCGGAGCTGATTGCAGCCCGGGCGTATTGAGGGAGGGAAGCCCATGACGCTGAAAGAACGGGCCGCCAACCTGAAACGGGATATTCCGGCGGTATTCCTGGCGCTGAAATCCAAAAAAACGCCCCTTTTTGCAAAAATCCTGGCGGCAGTTACCGTGGCCTATGCCCTGTCGCCCATTGACCTGATTCCGGATTTTATTCCGGTGCTGGGGTATCTGGATGATGTGCTCCTGCTGCCCGGCCTGGTGGCCCTGACCCTCCGGCTGATTCCTCAGGAGGTGCTGGCGGAATGCCGGGAAAAAGCCCAGGGCATGTGGCAGGGGGGACGGCCGAAGAAGTGGTACTACGCCCTGCCCATCCTGATTTTCTGGTGCCTGGTCCTGCTGGTGATTTTGAAAGGGATTTTTTAGGGAAACGGCGGCTTTTTTTGCTTTTCCCCTTGCTTTTTCTCCCAATCGCCGTTACAATGGCCTTATCATACCACGACAGATTGACTGGATAGGAATTTCATCTTATCCGGTCTTTCTCTGTGCGGATTACATGGGAGGTTGCTATGGCATCCAAACAACTGAAAAAGGACACCTTTTATTCCGAGCTCATGCGCCTGGTGGTGCCCATTGCGGTGCAGAGCTTTATGCTGGCGCTGGTCAGCGTCACCGACGCGGTGATGCTGGGGCGGCTGGACCAGCAATCCATGGCCTCGGTATCCCAGGCGGGCAATGTGCAGTTCTTCCTCAGCCTGCTGGTAACCGGCTTCAGCATCGGCGTGGGCATTATGGCCGCCCAGTACTGGGGCAAGGGCGACGGCAAATCCATTGAGAAAATCGCCCCCACCGGGCTGAAAATCATTCTCCTGCTGGGAGGCGCGGTGACCCTGGCCGCCCTGGTCATCCCCACCACCCTGATGTCCATTCTCACCAGTGACCAGGAGCTCATTCCCCTGGGGGCGGAGTATCTGCGGGTGGTTGCCCCCTCCTATTTCCTCTGCGGCATCACCCAGGTGTATTTCGCCCTGCTGAAAAACACCGGCCACACCACCGAGAGCTCCACCATCAGCTCCGTGGCCGTGGTGGTGAACATCGTCCTCAATGCCATTTTCATCTTCGGCCTGCTGGGCTTCCCCGCCATGGGCATCCGGGGCGCGGCCCTGGCCACGGTAATCGCCCGGCTGGTGGAGCTGGTGATGGCCGTGGTGGTGAACCGGCGCAAGGGCAACGTGCAGCTGCGCTGGAACTGGCTGTTTAAAAAGGCGGACCGGCTGCTCTATCAGGATTTCCTCCGCTACACCATGCCGGTGATCGGCGCCAGCCTGGTTTGGGGCATCGCCTACATGTCCTATTCCGTGGTGCTGGGCCACATGGACGGTGACGCCGTTGCCGCCAATTCCATCACCTCCGTGGCCAAGAGCCTGATTTCCTGCCTGATTCGGGGCGTGGGCGGCGGCGCGGGCATCATGATCGGCAACCTGCTGGGAGCCAATCTGCTGGACAAGGCCAAGTCCTACGCCCTGCGGCTGACCAAGCTCTCCGCCGTGGTGGGCATCGCCACGGGACTGCTGCTGGTGGCCCTGACGCCGGTGATTATGAGCATCACCCAGCTGACCCCCCAGGCCGCCTCCTATCTGAAAATCATGATCGTCTTTACCGGGCTGAACATCGCGGCTCAGTCGGTGAACCATGTGGTGCTGGATGGCATTTTCGGCGCTGGCGGCGATGCCAAGTTCGATATGAACACCAATATCATCTTCATGTGGTGCATCTGTGTCCCCCTGAGCCTGATGGCCGCCTTCTGGTGGAACCTCCCCGCTCCCGTGGTGTTCTGCCTGTGCAACATGGACGAGATCATCAAGCTGCCGGTGGTATTCCACCACTACCGCAAGTACATCTGGCTGAGAAATATCACAAGAGAGGTGGCATAACCCCCCCATATCCTTCCTTGGCGCCCCCAAAGGGG
>OBLI01003628.1_pt1 | contig 11686 bp, 6 predicted proteins | sample 1519701 | NCBI WGS metagenome assembly OBLI01 (sample SAMEA3663005, study PRJEB22513) | pig gut metagenome | biome: pig gut; feature: pig-associated habitat; material: faeces | place: France | collected 2012 | reverse complement strand
GCTGGAGCGAGGTCAAGCTGGAAAATGGCAGCGTGGCAGAAAAGCCGTTGGCTATCAATGGCTACAATACCCTGTCATTTAATCTGTACTTTAATCCGGCAGCCATGACGCAGGGGGGCTTCAAGCTGAAGCTGTATGCCAAGGCTACCGATGAGAGGGAGGTTATCAATGCCTGCCCTGACCTGGACATCAGTCAGGCCAAGGATGCCGGCAACGGCATGAAGTGCCTGCCGGTACAGGTGAATTTTGCACCGGCTGATGTCAGTGTCAGCTATCTGTGCCTGAGCATCGTGGGCTCCTGCACTGACTACAAGGGCGATTTGTATGTGGGGCAGCTGAAGCTGTCCACGGAAAAGGTGCCTGATGGCTATGTGGATGCCAAGGTGGCTGCCAAGAAGCAGGACAAGGTACAGCTGGGGCAGCTGGCCCTGCCAGGCCGGGCGGCCCTGACGGATGCCAAGGCAACCCCGGAGACAGCAAAGCTGTTTGCCTACCTCAAGGGCATCGCCCAGAGTGACAAGGTGCTCTACGGCCATCAGAACGAGCTGCACAAGAAGGTAGCCAAGAATCTGCCGGGGGCATCTGATACGGAGGATATGGTAGGCGACCATGCTGCGGTGATGGGGCTGGATTCCCTGGCACTGACCGGCAATGAGCTGGCATTGACAGACGATGAGAAGGCAAGAGGGGTGACTCTTTCTGAGAAGCTGGCAGGGATTTATATTCCGGCTGCCAAGAAAGGGGCAATCCTCACCATGTCCATGCATCTGCCGAATTTTGCCGAGGTGGCAAAGCGGCCAAAGATAAATGGCAAGTACGATTTCAGCGGCTATTCCCCGAACAATCTGGAGGGGAGCGTGGTGCAGCGCATCCTGCCGGGGGGAGACCTGAACGAGGTATACAGGGCATATCTTGATATGGTGGCTGAGTTTGACGGCAAGCTGCAGGCAGATGATGTGCCGCTGATTTTCCGTCCGTTCCATGAGAATAACGGCTCCTGGTTCTGGTGGGGGGCATCCAGCTGCACCCCAAGCGAGTACAAGAACATCTTCCGCTATACGGTGGAGTACCTCCGGGATGTGAAGGGACTTCACAACATGCTCTATGCTTATTCCCCGGGGGGGCCTCTGGTGGACGAGGCTGACTACCTGTCCCGGTACCCGGGTGATGCCTTTATTGATGTAATCGGCTTTGATATGTACCATCGGGATCCTGCCAAGGAGGATATGTGGATGGAGGGCTTTGCCCAGACCATGCAGGTGGTGGCCGATTTTGCCAAGAAGCGGGACAAGGTGGCAGCTGTTACCGAGTGCGGCATGCTTTACGGCAACAGTGCCCTGGTGGTAAAGGGCAATACACGTCTCGACTGGTGGAATGAGGCCATGGCGAGGATTGCACCGCAGGATATGGCTTATTTCCTGACCTGGTCAAACTTTGATGATACCAACTTTGACCAGCCGTACATGGTGGAGAAAAAGCGGGGCCAGGAGCTGATTAATGGCTTTATTGACTTTTATAACAAGCCTGAGTCCGTGTTCATGAAGGATTCCGCTGACTTCACTAAGGCCAGTGTAACAGCTGCGGCTGCCAAGGAAGGCTATGGCTACCTGCTGGCACCGAACTCCTACAGCCGGGTGCTGGAGAATCTGCCGCTGTCCGCCAAGCTGGGGGGCAAGGCAGATGATGTGAAGTTCGTCATCACCGACAGGCAGGGCAGGAAGCTGGCAGAGGCGGCAGCCCAGGTGAATAAGGGCACGGCCAAGGCGGAGTTTGCCAAGGATGTCATTAATGGCCTGGGGGCACTGGTGGCAAATGTGGAGGTGCTGGTGAATGGCGAAGTGTCCGATAGCGTGCCGGTGCTCCTGAACATGACTGCCCCGGCAGCCAATCCTCTGCTGGTGGATGATTTTGACGGCTATTACGGGGATAACGGCCTTTTGGGTGGCACCTACAATGCCAATACTGGCTCCGGCTGCACAGTGGCACCGCAGCTTTCTCAGGAGAAAAATGGCGGTGACTCAGGCCTTGCTTTCCGCTACAGCATCAACAAGGGGGGCTATGCCGGTATCGTCAAGAGCCTGAAGAAAGCCGACTGGAGCGGCTGTGATGCCTTGCAGCTCTGGGTAAAGCCGGACGGCAAGGGGCAGAAGCTGATTATCCAGCTGAACAGCAATGGCGAGGATTTTGAGGTGGATCTGAGCAAGCTGGCTGCCACCACGGAGGCACAGGTGATTACCCTGCCATTTGCTGACTTCAAGGGCAAGAACGGCGGCACCTTTGATGCTTCGGCGGTGAACCATTTCGGCATTTACTGCAACACCATCGGCAGTGAGACGGTGGATTCTGTAATGTACTTTGACTCCATTAAGGCCGTTAAGCAGTAATTAGCACATAATCTGAACGGAGATAAGCGGATTATTCAAGAGAATTATACGATATAATTGTGTAGGAAGACTGCTGCATCGAATCAGGTCGAACCTAGCGATGGGCAGTCTTTTTATTGCTTGTTTTTACTGTATATAATGAAAAATGTTGCCTGATTATGTAAAAATGTATGCTTTTATATGCAGCATATTGCATATAATTTTGCCACAATATATAATTTTCCTAGGAGATAAATACCAAAATGAGGGGGAATTAAGATGGACCAAATGACAATACGTCAAAAGCTGTATGCAGTATTTGGCGTGATTATTGGAATATTCGCCTGTGTAAGCGTGTATTCCGGGTACAATCTTTACCAGATTAACAACGGTGCCATGCGTATTGCCACAGAGCACATGAACAGCGTGCTGTCCCTGTCCCAGGCCAGCAGCTCCCTGTTCGTGTACAGGCAGTGCGAGTATGCCATGGCCTCGGCGCCGACCTTGTCCGGCCAGGTATATGCAGCTCAGGAGATGCGCAACCTGGGCAACCAGATGGATATTGCCTTTGACAATATTGCCGGCAGCATGGATGGTGAAAAAGAGGCTGTTTTCAATCAGATGCGGCAGAAGTGGGAGGCATACCGCAAGGGGAATGCCAACCTGGAGCAGCTGGTAGGCTCCGGCAGGGCACAGGAGGCACTTTTGCATATTGCTCAGACGGAGAATGCCTACAACGAGGTAAACTGGGAGCTGGGGCTGGTAGTGGACGGCCACAAGGATTTTATCCAGCAGGAGGTCAATGAGGCAGCCGCCCGCTATGAACAGGCAAAGGTTACCTTGATTGTATCAACTTTGATTGTGCTGGTGCTGTCCGGCTTTATGGCAGGCGCACTGGGCAAGTCCATCAATAGTTCCGTATCTTATCTGATGGGGATTTCCAAGGAGGTTGCCCAGGGCAATCTGACCGTGCCCGTTGAGGTAAAGACTCAGGATGAGTTCGGTATCCTGACAGGTGCCTACAAGGATACGGTGGAAAATCTCCACAAGCTCATCAAAAGCATTCAGGAGACGGCAGAGCAGGTGGCTTCTTTTGCCGGTCAGCTGACGGAGAATGCCAGCCAGTCTGCCCAGGCTACCCAGCAGGTGGCTGTTTCTACCTGCAAGGTGGCAGAATCCGCCTCCCGGCAGGGAGAGAGCGTAGGTACCTCCATGACGGAAATTCACGCCATGGCTGATGAGCTGCACGGCTTTGAGAAAAAAGCTGAGACTGCCAGCGAGGCTGCCAAGCATGTGGACGGCATTGCCCAGCAGGGGCGTACCTCTGTAATGGGGGCTGTGGACCAGATGGCGGAGATTGCAGATTCCGTAACGAAGTCGGCGGAGGTTATCAAGCTGTTGGCGGAGCGTTCTACGGAGATCGGGCAGATTTCCGATACTATCTCCAATATTGCAGGGCAGACTAACCTGCTGGCACTGAATGCTGCCATTGAGGCCGCCCGTGCCGGTGATGCAGGCCGCGGCTTTGCCGTAGTTGCCGAGGAGGTCAGAAAGCTGGCGGAGGATTCTGACAAGGCAGCACAGCAGATTGCCACCCTCATCAGCTCCATCCAGCAGGAAACCCAGCAGGCAGTGGAGCGCATGGAGCACGGCACCCAGAAGGTGGAAAGCGGCAGGGCGGTGATTGCCGATGCCGGGGAGGCCTTCAGGACTATTACGGAAGCCGTGGAGGATTTGGCTGCCCAGGCAGAGGGCATCCTCCAGGGGGCGCGCCTGTCGGCAGGCAAGGCGGAAAGGCTGGTAGGCGTTATGGAGAATATCCATGCAGCCAGCACGGATGTTGCTTCGGAGACGGAGTCTGTTTCGGCAGCTACCGAGGAGCAGTCTGCTTCCATGGATGAGGTGGCATCTGCCAGCCACAAGCTGTCAGAGCTGTCTCAGACCTTGCAGGATGAAGCGGCTAAGTTCAGGATTTAAGGAGGGCAGGATGATGAAGAAGTTTACAGTATGGATAGCTCTTGCCCTGCTTTGCCTGGGTGCGTTGTTCACTGCGGGCTGCGGCAGTGATAACGGGCAGAAGCACATTGCCATGGTATTTTCCCATGAGCCCAACCGCTGGACCCAGGGTGCCCAGATGATGAAGGACGCGCTGGAGCAGGAGGGCACGCATGTTGACCTGTATGTGTTTGATACGGATGAATCCCAGACGGAATGTTTGCAGAAGGCGGTGGATTCCAAGCCGGACTGCATTGTGCTGGCAGGTGGCGAGAGCAAGAATTTTACCAAGGCACTGGCAGATGCCAAGAGCCGGAATATCCCGATTATTGATTATGACAGCCTGACTGCCGATACGGATGCCATAAATTATTTCGTTACTTTTGATAATTATGGCGTGGGCGAGGCCATGGGCAAGTACATCGTGAAGAAGATGAATTTGCAGGCAGGTGCCGGGCCCTACAACATTGAGTTCTTCTCCGGCAGCGATACGGACAGCAATGCCAAGCTCATGTATCAGGGGGCGTATGACCAGCTGAAGCCGTATCTTGACAATGGACAGCTGAGGGTGCCGTCCGGACAGAGCGACTACAACTCTACCGCTACCAAGAACTGGGACAGCAAGAATGCCCAGGCAAGGGCGGAGCAGCTGATCAGCCAGTATTACCAGGGGCAGAACCTGGATATCATCGTGGCTGCCTGTGACAGCATTGCTTATGGCGTCATTGACGGCATGGGGGCATATCAGGGCAGCTGGCCGCTGATTTCAGGGCAGGATGCTGACAGCAAGGCATTGGAATACATTCAGCAGGGCAAGATGGGCTTCTCCCTGAAAAAGGACAGCGTGGTGCTGAACCAGAAGTGCATCCGCATGATTAAGGCGGTGGTGGATGGCTCCCAGCCTGATGTGAACGATGTGAAGACCTACAATAATGGTGTGATTACCGTACCGGCATATCTGTGCATTCCGAGGATTATCGACAAGGAAAATCTGGCAGATGCCAAATAAGTTGCTAATTAAGGTATCAACTTAGCTGAAAACAAATACTGATAAGGCTGAAAAATACTGAAAAGATTGACTGTACCTGATGGCTGCAACCGGCAGTTTCAGGTACAGTTATTTTTTTGTTATTAAAGATGTGTATAATTATATATAAAGTTATATCTTTTATTGACGGATGATATAAAATATTATATAATGGGAAGTGAAATGAGGGGAAACGAAAGCAAATATCAGATGCTTTTCGTTTTTGCCATTTAATCAAGGGGATTTTTTGCATGAAGGGGTTTTATTTTATGAACAAAAAGAAGTTTTTGAGTATGGCAATCGCTGGTGCATTGATGGTGTCTGCTGCTACGGCAGCCTATGCCAATCCTGTGACGGATGCTGCTGATCCGGCTTATGTGGAGCTGACGGCCGTGGCTGATAATGCCAAGGCAAAGGGAGAGGCAGTCAGCCCGGCGGAGCTGGAAAAGCTTGCCGTGCCAAAGGCTGATGTAAATCTGGTGGACAAGAAGGCTGATGCCGCTACGGTGGCACTGTACCGCTATCTGTCTGCTGTGCCGAAGGCTGGCAAGGTAATCTACGGCCATGAGAATGATGCCCATCACAAGATGTTCCGTCCTGCAGGTGGCTCCGAGTCCGATACCAAGGATGTGACCGGCTCCCTGTCCGGCATCGTGGGCTTTGATGCCCTGTCCTTCGTGGGGGATGAGCAGCGGCTGGATGACTGCGAGTGGAACACCGGTAAGACCTATGTGGACAAGATGGTGGAGATTACCAGGAAGGCAGCTGGTGAAGGGGCCATTATTACCATGTCCATGCATATGCCGAACTTCGACCTGGTGGAAAGGCGGGCTGCTGTAACAGGCTCTACTCCGGAGAACCGTGACCATTACATGAACTACACTACCCATATTTCTGAGGGCAATGTGGTGCACCGCATCCTGCCGGGGGGCGATCTGAACGCCAGCTACAATGGCTATCTGGACAGGGTGGCAGAGTATGGCAATCGCATGGCGGAGGATGGTATACCTGTTTTATTCCGTCCTTTGCATGAGCATAACGGCTACTGGTTCTGGTGGGGCAAGGCTCATAGCTCCGAAAAGGATTTCCAGCAGCTGTGGGAGTACACTGTAAAGTATCTCAGGGATACCAAGGGGGTACATAACTTCCTGTATGTATATTCTCCTAATGGGCATTTCAAAACTGAGGCTGACTATCTTGACCGTTATCCTGGGGATAAGTGGGTGGATATCATGGGCGTTGATACCTATGATGATGACCAGACCGGCCAGTGGTATACTGATTTATGCGGTGACCTGGATGTGATGCAGCAGGTTTCTGAAAAGCATGGCAAGCTGATGACCATCACCGAGGTAGGCGTGCGCAGGGGCGGCAGCCTGGCTGTTACCGGCAACGTGGACAAGCAGTGGTTCAGCAAGGTGGCAAAGATTGCCGTGGACCACAAGGTGCCGTATTTTATGACCTGGTCTAACTTCGAGAAGTTGACCAATAATTTCTTTGCCCCTTATATGGTGAGCAAAAATCGCGGTCATGAGATGATTAATGAGTTTGTGGATTTCTACAATGAGCCTGAGACCTTGTTTGCCGATGGGGTGAACTGGCAGTCCCTGAAGAAATAGCAGGGTGGCAATTAGCTGGCTGGCAGAATATAGAATAACATAGCAATAAAATAAGCGGGGCTGTATGCTGCTGAGATGAGCAGTATACAGCCCCGCTTTTGCTGTGGGGTAGTCAGTGGGTGCGGAGTGGATTAGAGCCACTGCATAATGGCTGCTACCTTGTCCTTGAGGTAAAGGGCGATTTTCCTGGCTCCCTCTGCGGTAGGATGGGTCAGGTCGTTGGCGTAGTCGGCTTCTTTCAGGAGCGGCTCCGGCACGTTCAGGGGGATGTAGTGGATGTTCTTTTCCCCCTGGGCTTTCAGCTGGTTGATGCTGAGGCAGATCCAGTAGCGGACGTCGGCACCCACCCAGTCCGGCACCGGCTCAATGCAGATGATGGCTGCTTCCGGGTTGATGCTGCGGACGGTGCGGAGGAGCTCCGTGTAGTTTTTGATGAACTCAGCCTGGGTGGGAATGCGGTTCCTGCCGTCCAGGTCGGCATAGGTTTCCACTTCAAAATCCGGCTTCTGGTCTATGAAGTCGTTGGTGCCGATGCAGATGAGCACCGCATCTACAGGGAACTGCTCCGGATCCCACAGCTGGTTGCCCTTGAAGCTGTCGGAGTACAATGTCCATTTGTACCGGTCAGCGGTGTGAACTCGGTTGTAGGGGCGGATTTCGTCCCACTGGTGAATGAGCCCCTCCCCGGATACGCCCAGTACGCTGTAGTCAGCCTCCAGCATCCTGGCCAGCTGGGGACCGTAGGCCATGTCGTTGTCCTCTATGTCATAGTAGCCGGGATTGGGGATGCCGGGAGCGGGGGAGTTTTTTGCACCGGCGGTGATGGAGTCACCGATGAACTCGATGCGGCGTGTTTTCAGAAGGTCAGGCCGGACGATATCAGCCCCCCAGTCCAGGATAAAGCCCTGAAACTGGGAGATGCCCTGAATGCCCTCGGTCATGCGCACCAGCAGCAGCTTGTGCACTCCTGGAAAGAGGTTTTCTGCCAGGGAAGTGGTGCCGATGGCAGGGCGGAACTTGCGGAAGGGGCCGTTGTCGATGCTGACCTTCCAGTAATTTGTCTTGTCCAAAAGCTTTGCCTTGATGCTGGTGCCGGTAAAATTCAGCTTGATGTAGATGGCACCCTGGGCACAGCGGTAGTTGTTGGCATCGGTTTTGTCCCAGCGGCCGAAGTACTGGATATGCAGCTTGCTGGGAGCTATGTGGATAGTGCGTAGTTGGTTTGTGGCTTCTAGCATCATATCGTATCACCCTCGTATGTTGCAAAATAATCTCTAATGGTATTATATAGTCGTAAAGTCCTTTTTGTCAATAAAAAGAAATGGGAAAATAAAATAAAAGATATATCATTTTATTGACATATAAAGCAATATGTATTATAATTGAAGCCACAATGATGCTTGTATCGATAATCGCATTAATACTTGTATTGTTGATATTAGTATTGGTATTGATGATGCTTGAACCAGGAAGCAGAGAGGATGAATTTAGTGGCAATTTTGGGGTTTGATGTAGGCGGCAGCAGCATAAAGTTTTCCGTAATGAGCGAGGAAGGGCAGATACTGCGGAAGGGGAGCATACTGACGCCGGATAATCTGGAGGATTTTTACAGCGAGCTGGTGGCAGCCAAGGAAGGCCTGGCTGCGGCATATGAGCTGGAGGGGGCTGCTTTCAGCCTGCCGGGGGCCGTTGATGATGAGGCCGGGGTGATTGGCGGTGCCAGTGCCCTGCCGTACATTCATGATTTTAATATAAAGAAGGCCTTGGAGGAAAAGCTGGGGCTGCCTGTGACCATGGAGAATGATGCCAACTGTGCGGCTCTGGGCGAGGTTTGGCAGGGAGCTGCCAAGTACTGCCAGGATGTGGTGTTCCTGGTAATCGGCAGCGGCGTAGGCGGTGCCGTTGTCAAGGGGCGGCGCGTGCACCATGGCTGCCACCTGCATGGGGGCGAGTTCGGTTTTATGGTGGTGGATGACAAGGGCACGGTGCTCAGTGAGGCTGCCTCCACCCGTGCCCTGGCAGAGCATGTGGCACTGGCCAAGGGCATGGACAAGGATGCCCTGAACGGCAAGGAGGTCTTTGAGCTGCAGGCCAACGGGGATAAGATTGCCCAGGAGGCGATTGAGGACATGTATAGCCAGCTGGCAAGGGCGGTGTACAATATCCAGTACAGCTTTGACCCGGAGCTTTTCGTGATTGGCGGTGCCATCAGTGAGCGGGAGGATTTTGTGGAAAATATTACCCGTCATCTCCATGCTATTTTGGACAAGGTCGGGATTGCCAGGATTCGTCCGCAGGTGACCAGGGCTGAGTTTGGCAATGCAGCCAATCTGATTGGCGCGGTATATCATTTCCTGCAGCAGAAGCAGTGATATTAATTTTTATAATTTTTGCTTTTCTCTTAAACGTACTTGAGAAATATGCTTTTTTGCTATACAATACTTTAGTGCAGTGTTATAGATGCTGCACTGAGGTATTGTATTTTTTTGAGGAAAGTGGGAAGGTATTATGGCTGAAAGTGTTTGGTCAGTGCTGCCGCCGATTATTACGATTGTGCTGGCGCTGGCGACAAAAGAGGTGTACATGTCACTGCTCATCGGTATTTTTTCCGGTGCGCTCCTGTACACTGAGTTCAATGTGTTGAATGCGATTATGACCATGTTTGAGGTTATGGCAAGCAAGGTTGGGGGTAATATCAACATTCTGGTGTTTCTGGTTATCCTGGGCATCCTGGTGGCGGCAATTACCCGTTCCGGCGCTACCCGCGCCTATGGCGAGTGGGCGGCAAGGACCATTAAGGGACGTCGCAGCTCCATGCTGCTGACGGCTCTTTTGGGGCTGGTTATTTTTATTGATGACTATTTTAACTGCCTGACAGTGGGTACGGTCATGCGCCCGATTACGGACAAGTTCAAGGTGTCCCGTGCCAAGCTGGCGTATATTATTGACGCCACGGCTGCGCCTATCTGCATTCTTGCCCCTGTGTCCAGCTGGGCTGCCGCTGTAGGCTCCTCCCTGCCTGAGGGCAGCACTATTGACGGCTTCAGCCTGTTCTTGCAGACGATACCGTTTAACCTTTACGCCTGGCTGACTATGGCGTTTATGCTGTTTATTGTCTGCTCCCAGCGGGATCTTTTTTCCATGGCGAAGTATGTGAAGAAGAATCAGGAGAAGTTTATTGTGCCTGACGAGTATCGGGACAGCGAGGAAGTGCAGCCGGGGGGCAATGGCAGGATTATTGATTTGGTGCTGCCGCTGCTGGTGCTGATTGGTGCCTGTGTATATGGCATGCTGTATACCGGCGGCATCCATGATGGCGTGGGTATTCAGGAGGCGTTTGCCAACTGCGATTCCAGCAAGTCATTGGTGTTTGGTTCTTTTATTGCCTTTGTGTTTACGGCATTTTTGTATCTGCCTCGTGGTGTTATCAGCTTTAGCTCCTTCTGCGAGACCTTTGTGCAGGGCTTCAAGGCTATGACTCCGGCCAACCTGATTTTGTGCTTTGCCTGGACCTTGTCCGGCATTTGCAGTGATAAGTACCTGAATCTGGGTGGCTATGTAGGGCAGCTGGTCAGCGCCAATGCCAGCGTGCTGGTTTTCCTGCCGGCAATCTTCTTTATTGTGGCGATTATTCTGGCTTTTGCTACCGGCACTTCCTGGGGTACTTTTGGCATCCTGATTCCGATAGCCATTGCTGTTATCGGTACCGGGGACCAGAATCTGCTGGTGATTACCGTGGCTGCTATCCTGTCCGGGGCAGTGGGCGGTGACCACGCTTCGCCGATTTCGGATACGACCATTCTTGCCTCTGCCGGGGCACAGTGCAGCCATATTGACCATGTGAGCACCCAGATTCCTTATGTGGCCATTGTGGCAAGTGCCAGCTTTGTCGGCTTTGTGGTGGACGGGTTTACCAATAACGGCTGGCTGGGGCTGGCAACTGCTGTGGTGATTATGGCTGGGATTATGGCTTTGATTTATGTGAAGGTACGGCCGGTGGACATAGAACATTGAGTTTCAGTTTTTCGTCGTGATTGTTTGTTACTTCGTGCATATACTGATGATGTAGTTTGAGAGTTTGTGGACTCTGTTCAGACATTATAAAGGGGTGAGCAGGGGCAATACCTATAGAAAACACGCTCGCGCTCCTCATTGTGCCTAGCGGATGCTAAGCTCTCGCTTCGCCTAACGGCTCGCGAATCGCTAAGCACCGAGGCACAACAAAGGTTTTCTATAGGTACAGCCCCAACTCGCCCCTCTCTTTGTCTGAACAGATATAAACAAAATGATAAAATGACATACATTATTTGTTACCATAGTGATTCATACAACTTGACGAGCAAGCCTGAAAAAGGTGGAGAAGCCTGTATCGCAAAAATTTTATAAAAAAGTGTTGACAGGCGATTGCTTTTCGTGTAATATATACATCGTTGTCGCTACTGACACAGAGTTGTAAAGAATATATTAAAAGTTCTATACAATTCAGTAGAGCGGAGATGACAAAAAATATTTCAAAAAAGTTCTTGACAAAATGAACGCTTTGAGATATTATATAAAAGCTGACTCATGCAGATAACTTAAAAAGTTAAAGGTGAGAAGGCAGTGTTCCTTGAAAACTAAACAATGTAATAAGAAATCATGCACACATGATTTCAAGCCAGATGTTGGATTCTGTGTCCGCC
>OBLI01003627.1_pt1 | contig 11689 bp, 12 predicted proteins | sample 1519701 | NCBI WGS metagenome assembly OBLI01 (sample SAMEA3663005, study PRJEB22513) | pig gut metagenome | biome: pig gut; feature: pig-associated habitat; material: faeces | place: France | collected 2012 | reverse complement strand
GGAAGCAAAGGAAAGTTTTTGTACGGAAGTATTGTTGGAAATTATACAAATATCAATATTGACCAATCAATCGAACTGCTTGATCATCCGATCATTATGATTCTTTCAAAGGATTATTTACAGGCAAAAGAGTATTTGAAATTAAATTCTAAGATAAAGCATTACAAGATCAATCACTGCGGATATCTTCCTCAATTGGAATGTCCGGATAAAATCTTAAAAATAATTGAGAATGAATTAGACAAATAACACGAAATATGCCGGATTGTTATGATAAAACAATCCGGCATATAATAATTAAAGTGGATTTTTTGTTGGAGTACCTGCTTTTCTCGGATAAGTCTTCGGTGTCTTTTTTATCTTATTAATCATCACAAAACTTCGACTGTTTTCTGAATCAGCTAATTGAAATTGAATCACATCCTGTACTTTTCCGCCAAGTAAAAACATTGCATTCTTTGATGCAGCAACTTCCTGTTCTACTTCTCCTGATTTATAGGAAATAAATGTTCCGTTCATTTTTACAAATGGAAGACAATACTCCGACAGCGTAGACAGATTTGCTACTGCACGTGAAACACACAGATCATATTGTTCCCGATAGTTTATATCTGATGCCAGATCTTCTGCTCTTCCATGTACGGTATTGATCTCACTAAGTTGCAACTGATCTATGACTTCATTCAAAAACAGGATTCTTTTGTTCAGTGAATCAGCCAATGTCATCTTCAGATTCGGAAACATGATCTTTAAAGGAATTCCCGGAAAACCTGCGCCTGTCCCAAGATCGATCACATTCATATCTTTTGTCAGATCACAATAATTACACAAAGAGATACTGTCCAGAAAATGCTTTACGATCACTTCGTCAAATTCTGTAATTGCCGTCAGATTCATTACCTTATTTTTTTCAATCAGCAGATCATAAAACATACCAAACTGTTTTTCTTTCTGCTCTGTTAATTCAAGATTCCATTGAGATAATATTTCTTTAAAATAAGAAAAGTCATAATTCATTGATAAACCTCTTAACTGTTTTTCTTTCCTTTTTCTCGTTCCAAATAAACCAATAAGACAGAAATATCTGCCGGTGATACTCCGGATATTCTTGAAGCCTGTCCGATTGAGATTGGCTGGAACTTATTTAATTTCTGTCTTGCTTCGATTCGCAGGTTCTGTATCTGATCGTAATCAAAATTCAAAGGAAGCTTTTTATTTTCCAGACGCTTAAACTCTTCTACCTGTTTCATCTGTCTGTGAATATATCCTTCATATTTAATTAGGATATTGACCTGTTCTCTCACCTGCGGATGCAAATTCGGACGCTCCTCATCTAACGGTGCAAGCAGATCATAATTCAACTCCGGTCGGCGGATCAACTCTACCAATGTCGTACCTGTATTGAGTGGAACACTGTCATGTTCCTTCAAAAAATTCTGTGTTTTTTCATTTGCTCCAATGATGATATGACTGACACGTTCAATCTCTTCAGCAATCAATTTTTCTTTCAGACAAACCCAGTCATATCTTTCCTGAGAGATCAATCCGACACGATAACCATAACGTGTTAATCGAAGATCGGCATTATCCTGTCTGAGCAGCAAACGATACTCTGCCCGGGATGTCATCATTCGATATGGTTCAAAATTTTCTTTTGTTACAAGGTCATCGATCAGGACACCGATATAAGATTCACTCCGATCTAATATCAATGGCTCTTTACCAAGAATCTGCATTGCAGCATTGATACCGGCAATAATACCCTGAGCTGCTGCCTCTTCATAACCGGAGCTTCCGTTTGACTGTCCTCCACTGAAAAGACCATGAATCTTTTTAAATTCCAATGTCGCATATAACTGATTTGGATCAAAACAATCGTATTCAATCGCATAAGCATTCCGAACGATCTTGCAGTTTTCCAAACCGGGTACTGTGCGGTACATCTCATACTGCACATCTTCAGGAAGAGAAGAAGACATTCCGGAAATATACATCTCATTCGTATGTAATCCTTCCGGCTCAACAAAAAGCTGATGTCTCTTTTTATCAGCAAACCGTACTACTTTATCTTCAATTGAAGGACAATATCTTGGCCCTACACCATCGATCACTCCGGAATAAAGCGGAGACCGATCAAGGTTTGCACGAATGATATCATGTGTCTCTTCATTCGTATAAGTCAGATAGCATTTCACCTGTTCTTTTTGAATCGAATCCGGATCTGTCGTAAATGAGAAAGGAACAATCCTCTCATCTCCAAGCTGTGCTTCCATCTTTGAGAAATCAATTGAATTCTTATCAATACGGGCCGGTGTTCCGGTTTTAAATCGTCGCACTTCAATTCCATGTTCGATCAGAGAATCCGTCAGATGATTTGCCGCCTGTAATCCATTCGGACCGGTATGTGTCACCACATCTCCATACAGACATCTTGATTTCAGATAGACACCGGTACAAAGCACTGCAGCCTTACAGTGATAGATCGCACCGGAAACAGTTTTCACTCCGGTCAGTCTGTCACCATCTGTTATGATCTCAGATACCTCTGCCTGACGGATCGTCAGATGCTCCTGATTCTCCAATGTCATTCTCATCTCGCGGCTATAATCTGCTTTGTCAGCCTGTGCACGAAGAGAATGAACCGCAGGACCTTTTGATTTGTTCAACATCTTTGATTGAATAAAAGTTTTATCGATATTGACACCCATCTCTCCGCCAAGCGCGTCAATCTCTCTCACCAGATGTCCTTTTGAGCTTCCTCCAATATTTGGATTGCAGGGCATCATTGCAATGCTGTCAACACTGACCGTAAAAATAATTGTTTCCAGTCCCAGTCTTGCACATGCCAATGCAGCTTCACATCCCGCATGTCCGGCACCAACAATACAGACATCATATGTTTCTTCTACATACTTCATTTTTTTCCTACTTTCCCATACAAAATTCATGAAAAATCTTATCAACTAAATCATCGGTTACTGATTCACCAATTACCAGACCAAGCTGTTCATACGCATTTAACAGATCAACCGTATAAAAATCTTCCGGAACAAGATCTTCAATACTCTGTTTTACCAATTTCAAGCTTTCTACAGAATTGATAAATGCTGATTTATGTCTGGCATTTGTCAGATACACTTCATCATTATATGACAGTTCACCATGAAAAAACAAATCTTTTATTTTATTTTTCAGGTTTTCTAAACCGGATTGTTCTTTTGCAGAAATAAGAATGATTGGCGCATCGATCTTCATTTCTAAATCTTCTTTTGAAATGACCGGATCAAGATCCGTTTTATTTAAAATGACGATCACATTTTTGTCTTTGATCATTTCAATAATTTCATCATCGTCCTCATCCAAAGCTCTGGAAGAATCCACAACATATAAGATCAGATCTGCTCTCGTCACATAATCTCTTGCACGATCTACACCAATCTTTTCAATCACATCTTCGGTACTTCGAATACCTGCTGTATCTACCACATTTAATTGAATTCCATCCAGATTCAGATGCTCCTCTAAAACATCTCTTGTTGTACCTGCAATATCAGTAACGATCGCTCTGTCATTTCCAAGTAAGACATTCATAAGAGACGACTTACCTGCGTTTGGTTTTCCTACTATAATAGTATGAATTCCTTCTTTTAACATTTGTCCATTATCTGAAGTTTCAAGCAGGTGATTCATGCGATCCAATAATTCATCTACAACTACTTGAAGCTTTTCACTGTATCCATCCAGATCATAATGCTCCGGATCATCCAATGCAGCTTCGATAAAAGCAGTTTCATGTAAAATCTTTTCACGAAGTTCCTTTACTTCGTTTGACAGATTACCATTCAATTGATTCATCGAACTTTTTAACGCAAACTCATTTTGCGCAGAGATCACATCCATCACCGATTCTGCCTGACTCAGATCAATCCTTCCGTTTAAAAACGCGCGTTTTGTAAATTCTCCGGGCTCAGCAGGTCTTGCTCCATGTTTTACCAGAATATCCAGTATTTTTCTCATGACCAGGATGCCGCCGTGACAATCGATCTCAACGGTGTCTTCTGCTGTATAACTTCTGGGAGCTTTCATCAGTAAGACAATCACTTCATCTATTTTTTCCTCGCCGTCATAAATATATCCATAATGACAGGTATATGTCTCTTCATTTGACAATTTTTTTCCGGCTTTTTTCGCTTTAAAAACCGTATCAACAATTGGAATTGCGTCGTTCCCACTGACACGAATAACGCCGATTCCTCCATGTGTCATACCGCTTGCAATGGCAGCAATTGTATCTTTACTCATAATACCCCCCTAAAAAATATAGAAGTCAGATGATTACTCACCTGACTTCTATCATACTATTTTTTTAATGTAACTACAACATGTCTGTTTGGTTCTTCACCTTCGCTATGTGTTTCTACATATTTGTCATTCTGCAATGTGGAATGAATGACACGACGCTCAAACGGATTCATTGGCTCCAAAGAAACGGTGCGTCTGCTTCGACGTACTTTATATGCTACATTCTTTGCAAGATTTTCCAATGTTTCTTTTCTTCTTCTACGATAATCTTCCGTATCTAATTTTACCTTTACATAAGAATCTGACTGTTTATTAACGGCAAGATTTGTCAAATACTGCAAAGAATCAAGTGTCTGTCCACGTTTTCCGATCAGCACGCCCATCTCCGGTCCTTTAAATTCAACGTCCATCACTTTATTTTCTTCATCCAGCTTTGTGATGATCTCAACTTCAAGTTCCATTGCCTTGAATACCTGAGACAGAAAATCTTTTACCTGATCTTCTAAGGAAAATTTCTTACGTACTTTAATGATTGCAGGCTTACTGTTAAATCCGAGGAAACCGGAGCTTCCCTTATCAACTACTTCATATTCAATCTGATCTGATGTGGTACCGAGCTGAACCAAAGCTTCGGTTACAGCATCATCAACAGTTTTTCCTTTCACCTCAATATATTCCATCATCTTCACCTCTATTTGTTATTTTTCTCATTAAAATCTTTTACCAGATTTGCTTTTGCAGTTAAACTGTTTGGATTTGTTTTTTTTGCGGTCTGTGCATAATCATAAGCAGATTTTACTTTTTCTGCCCGATCTGAATCATCAGAAGCAGGATTATTATAACTGCTTCTTGTATTGATCGAAGCGTTATTATAGATCTGATTCTGGGCGATACCCATTTTCTTGCGTTTCTGTTCAGCTTTCTTCTGATTTTTCTCAATAATCGCTTCAATATCAATTTTCTCAAGACGCTTATTGATGACTACCTGCTGAACACCACGAACCAATGCACTGGCTACCCAGTAAATACCAAGACCAACCGGAACGGTAAAACACATCACAAGTGAAAATAATGGCATTGTACGGTTCATAGTCTTCATCTGCTGTGCCATCTGATCATTGACATCACCTTCCGGCTGTGGCATCAATTTAATATTGATCACCTGAGTCAGATAAGAGCAGATCGGAATCATAAATGCAACAAATATATTCAGATAATTTTTCGCTGCAAATGAAGTTCGGATAATATTAAACGGTGAGTTTGAAATATTTAATCCTAAGAAGGAATTCAAATGGTTTGAATTTTGCTGTACAGTGGCAATTGTATCTGTCAATGCAGGGAAAGTATCTTTTAAAACAGTCCATCCGGAAGTATTCATACTATATAAAGCATCAATAATATAATTACCTCCATTATCACCTGCAAAATCCACACCTCTGAGTGCAGCAAGCTTCATCGTTTCCACAAAACCGGTCATGAGATCTACATAACCCTCTGTACTCATAATCGCAGTAACTGCCGGTTGAAATACCTCTTTGATGCTTGATACATATGCCGGTACATTATAGATCACACGGTACAATGCAAACAGAATCACCATCTGAACGATTACCGGCAGGCAGCTTCCGGTCGGAGAAACGCCGTACTTCTGATAAAGCATCTGTGTCTCTTCTGCCTGTTTCATCTGAGATTCCTGATCTTTTTTACCTTTGTACTTCTTCTGGATCACCTGCAGCTCCGGATTCATTTTCTTTGACATGATCGAGAACTTCTGCTGGCTGTAAGTGATCGGAAGAAGAATCGTGTAAATGACAATTGTAAATACAATGATCGTAAAACCGATGTTTTCAATTCCGATCTTTGAAAGCACATTGTAAACAAGGTCTAACAATACACCCAAAAGCTTCGCGATCGGACCGAGAATCTTACCGGAATGCTGAGTTAATAAAATTTCTGTCAATTGTTTTTCCTCCTAAAATTACAATAGAACTTTGAAAAGTCTATCTTGTCCGGGACAGGATCATATCCTCCTTTTGAAAAAGGATTGCACCTTAAAATTCTCCACGCTGTCAAGACGCTTCCTATTAGAGCACCATGCTTTTTGATCGCTTCCACTCCATATCCAGAACATGAAGGAAAATAAGGGCATTTTGTTCCTTTGTAAGGAGAAATATAGATTTGATAAAAACGAATCATACCCAAAAGTATTTTTTTCATTTTTCTTGTCCTTTATTATCAATACATAATATCTTGTGAAGATTTGCAAGATGGAGCAGTGAATTCTCCACCTCATAAAAGGTAACGTGCTTTGCAGCAACTCTTGCAATGACTACCACATCTAAACCACTATTAAATGTGTCTTCATGTAATCGATACACCTCTCGGATCAGTCTGGTGAGATGGTGTCTTACTACGCTGTTTCCAACTTTTTTGCTGACAGAGATACCCAGACGATTATGCTCTGTCCCATTTTGCATCACATACATGACAAAAAAACGATTGGCATAGGATTTTCCATATCCATAGACCTTTTGAAAATCCCGATTTTTCTTTAAAGATTCTGAAAATTTCATAGATCCATTTACTCCGTAAAAAAGAAGAAAGACCACAATCATATGTGGCCTAGCTTTTTTATGCTGATAATTTTTTTCTTCCTTTTAATCTTCTAGCAGCCAATACTTTTCTTCCACCTGCTGTACTCATTCTTTTACGAAAACCATGAACCTTAGATCTAGATCTCTTTTTTGGTTGAAATGTCATCTTCATCTGTATACACCTCCTTTTCTGTATAAAAGCGTCTTTCTAATTATATCAGAAAAAGATCAAAAGTCAACAAAAAGAATACGGAATAATTATACAAATTTTATCCACGAAATATCATCATAATTACTAACAATCCACATTTTGGTGGATAAGTTGTGGATAACTTGGTTATATCATGAGCAAAACCATGTGATTAACTTCCGGATCATCTCATAAACCCTCTATGCGCACTTTTTTATTGATAAATTTACAAAATTAGTTTATTATTATAGATAAGTATGGGGTAATTCGCATATTCACAAAAAACTGATAAGAAAAGGTATTTGATAATGGAAGTAGTTGAAACAAAATGGCAGGAAATTCTCACGACATTAAAAAATGAATTTGATTTATCTGAGGTTTCTTTTAATGCATGGATCGCACCTTTAAAAATTCATCATATTGAAGGTAACAAGCTGGTCATTCCATGCGAAGACCAAATGACGATCAATTACATCACCGGTAAATATTTAAAACCTTTAAAAGTAGTGATTGAAGAATTAACCGGTATCAATTATGAACTGGAACTGTTGATATCAAGTTCTATTATAAATAAAGAAGAAACTACTCAAAAAAACAATTCCAATGAAGAAATATTCGAATTGTCAGGATTAAAAAAGGATTACACCTTTGAAAAATTTGTCATTGGAAGCAACAATCGTTTTGCCAGCTCTGCTTCCTTGGCTGTTGCTGAATCACCGGGAGAGGTCTACAATCCTCTTTACATTTACGGTGGACCGGGACTTGGTAAAACACACCTGATGCACAGTATCGGACATTACATCTTAGAGCACAATCCAAATGCGAAGGTCATCTATGTCACCTCAGAAGAGTTTACCAATGAAGTGATCGAATCGATCCGTGCAGGTAATGCCAATGCAATGACAAAGCTACGTGAAAAGTATCGTACGGTTGATGTATTGATGGTAGATGATGTGCAATTCATCATCGGAAAAGAAAGTACCCAGGAAGAATTTTTCCACACCTTCAATGCGCTTCATTCCAATGGAAAACAGATTATCTTAACATCAGATAAACCTCCAAAAGATATGGAAACATTGGAAGAACGAATCAAATCCAGATTTGAGTGGGGTCTTATGGCGGATATCGGTTTTCCTGATTATGAAACAAGAATGGCGATTCTCAGAAAAAAACAGGAATCGGACGGATACCGTCTGCCGGATGATGTATTGGATTATATTGCTACAAATATCAAATCCAATATCCGTGAGCTGGAAGGTGCTCTCAATCGTCTGATCGCAATTGCAAGATTATCCGAAAAAGAGATCACATTAGCGATCGCTACCGAAGAATTGCAAAATTACATTAATCCGGACAAGCCAAGAGAAATCACATTACAGTTAATTGTTGAAATTGTATGTGATCACTTCCAGATTCCAATGGATCAGATGTTTTCAAAAGCAAGAAGCAGCGACATCGCAAAACCAAGAATGATCGCCATGTATCTTGCAAACAGTATGACAAATGCATCACAGAATGCCATCGGTGCATTCTTAGGCGGACGTGATCACTCCACAGTTATCCACGGAATTAAGAAGATAGAAAAAGAAATTACTGAGAATGAGATGTTGAAAAAACAGATTGATATTATTAAAAACAAGATCAACCCGAATTAGTTCACATTTTATTCTACCTTCATCCTCAGCTTTTTCACTTGGATTTTTTTCTTTCTCTTGATGTAAAATCTAAGAATATCAAGGCTTTGGAGACTTATACACTTATTCACTGCTATTATTAAGATTATGATGAATAAATATTATTTATTTTTATTTTACTTAGAGCAAACCGAACCGGAAAGGAGTCATTAGTCAGGAATGAAACTTATTTGTTCAAAATCAAATTTATTACAAGGTGTCAATATTGTTTTAAAGGCTGTTCCAACCAGAACCACAATGGCGATTCTTGAATGTATCTTAATTGATGCTTCCAATGGCGAGATCAAATTAATCGCAAATGATACGGAGCTTGGAATTGAAACTGTCATTGACGGTGAAATTGAAGAAGGTGGAATCATTGCTTTAGATGCAAAGATCTTTTCAGAAATTGTTAGAAAGCTTCCTGACAATGAAGTTGTGATAGAGACAGATTCAACTTTTAAAACAGTGATCACATGTGAGAAAGCAAAATTTAATATTATCGGTAAATCAGGTGAAGACTTTTCTTATCTTCCTGAAATAGAACATAGAGAGCCAATCGCAATTTCACAATTTACATTAAAAGAAGTGATCAGACAGACAATTTTCTCAATTGCTGACAACGACACCAATCATTTGATGACCGGTGAATTATTTGAGATCAATAACAATCAGTTAAGAGTTGTTTCTTTGGATGGTCATCGTGTTTCGATTCGAAATATTGAGTTAAAGGATACTTATCCGAACAAAAAAGTGATCGTTCCGGGTAAGACATTAAATGAGATCAGCAAGATCCTTCCGGGCTCTGTCGATGATGATGTGAATATTTTTATATCTGACAATCATATTGTATTTGAATTTTTAGATACGGTTGTCGTATCTCGTCTGATTGAAGGTGAATATTTCAAGATTGAGCAGATGCTGACTTCTGATTATGATACAAAGGTGAAGATTAATAAACGTGAGTTGTTAAACTGTATCGATCGTGCCACACTTTTAGTAAAAGAAGGAGATAAAAAGCCGATTATCATGGATATTCAGGATGGAGTGATGGAGTTAAAGATCAACTCCTTTATCGGATCCATGAATGAAGAAATTGATATTGAAAAGACCGGTAAGGATATCATGATCGGATTTAATCCAAAATTCTTTATTGATGCCCTTCGTGTGATTGATGAAGAAGAAGTTGTTTTATATATGGTGAATCCAAAAGCACCATGTTTTATCAGAGATGATGACAATCAGTTTAATTATTTGATCTTACCGGTAAACTTTAATAATTCCGGAAATTAAGAGGCATTTATGGAAATCATACAGATTCGTGATGAATTTATCAAACTTGGACAGGCATTAAAGCTTGCGGGACTCGTTAGTTCCGGTGTAGAGGCAAAAGTCGTGATTCATGAAGGACTTGTTCAGGTAAATGGTGAAACACAGTTGGCCAGAGGAAAAAAATTATATGATGGAGATGTTGTCAGCTTTGACGGCAAGACAATCCGGATTCAATCATGATCATAAAATCAATCGAATTAAAAAATTTTCGTAATTACGAAGAACTGGAAATTCATTTTGATGATCAGACGAACATTCTCTATGGGGACAATGCGCAGGGAAAAACAAATGTTTTAGAATCTGCCTGTGTCAGTGCTACGACAAAATCCCATAAGGGAAGCTTTGACAAAGAAATGATCCGTTTCGGACAACAGGAAGCACACATTCGTACTTTTGTTCAAAAAAAAGATCGTGATTTTCAGATTGATATTCATTTGAAAAAAAATCGTTCAAAAGGAATTGCCATCAATCAGGTTCCGATCAAAAAGGCAAGTGATCTTTTTGGAATCCTAAATATTGTATTCTTTTCACCGGAAGATTTAAATATTATAAAAAACGGTCCGGCAGAGCGTCGCAGATTTCTTGATTTAGAACTCTGTCAATTGGATAAAATATATCTATCGGATCTGGCAAATTATAACAAAGTACTCAAACAGAGAAATAAATTATTAAAAGATCTGTATTTTCGTCCGGATTTAAAAGAAACACTGTTTGCATGGGATGAACAGCTGGTTACCTATGGCAAACGGATCATCAAGAGAAGACAGATCTTTGTGCAGGAATTAAATGAACTGGTCTATGAGATTCACAAGAATTTATCCGGTAACCGGGAAGAATTGATTTTAAAATATGAGCCGGATGTGGAAGATATCTTTTTCCAGGATGAGCTTTTTCAAAACAAAGAAAAAGATATCAAAAATGCTCAGACTTCCGTCGGACCTCACAGAGATGATATCAGTTTTATTTTAAATGATATTGATATCCGTAAATTTGGATCTCAGGGTCAGCAGCGTACGGCTGCTCTTTCACTGAAATTATCAGAAATAGAACTTGTAAAATCCTGTATCGGAGATACACCGGTACTGTTATTGGATGATGTGTTATCTGAATTGGACAGCAACAGACAAAATTATCTGTTACACAGTATTCACGATATTCAGACAATTATTACTTGTACCGGCTTAGATGAATTTGTGAAAAATAATTTTCAGATTCAACGAATTTTTAGAGTAACAAATGGACAGATCAGTCAACAATCTTAGATTATATAAACATGATAAGGGAGGTAAAATATCATGGCAAACCAGGAATATGGTGCAGATCAAATTCAGATTTTAGAAGGATTAGAGGCTGTTCGCAAGCGACCGGGTATGTATATCGGAAGTACATCATCCCGTGGACTGCATCACCTTGTTTATGAGATTGTTGATAACTCAGTAGATGAAGCATTGGCCGGATATTGCAAAAACATTTCCGTGACGATCAATCCCGGAAATTCAATTACCGTTATTGATGATGGCCGTGGAATACCTACCGGTATCAACCATAAAACAGGAAAACCTGCGGTAGAAGTCGTGTTTACGGTATTGCATGCCGGC
>OBLI01003626.1_pt1 | contig 11689 bp, 12 predicted proteins | sample 1519701 | NCBI WGS metagenome assembly OBLI01 (sample SAMEA3663005, study PRJEB22513) | pig gut metagenome | biome: pig gut; feature: pig-associated habitat; material: faeces | place: France | collected 2012 | reverse complement strand
CGCCTACAACATAGACGATACAAATATAAACTATAATTCTGAAACATGCAATATAGAAACATAAAACTAAACAATTATAATCGTAAATAGAATTGCTTTAATTGTAAACAAACAACGAATTCGTAATTGTAAACAAGCCATTCCTCAGCTTAAAGTGCCACTTTGCAAATTCCGCTTATACTACTGATTTAAATACTATTATCTTATAGATTACTGGGCGATTTATTCCTAATTTACAAAAACAACCTGATCAAACATCCTCTCTTTTATGTAAAGCATGAAAAGAAATGGATTTATTGATTGGCTTTTCAGAAATTATACATATAAAAGTAATTACTACTGTTTTTACAAACATTTCGCTGTTTACATTTATATATACAACGCATTCACATTCTCATCATAGTTCTGTTCAATATTCTATCTGTTACATATCTAAACGATATAGAAAGCATCTGCCTATTTACAGATACAACTATCAAAAAGTATGTTTAGTTTGATAAACGATCATAGGAATAGACTCAACTTTCTTTTATCAATGACTGTCAAACTGACAGGGATCATAAAGACTCTTGGTATCCTAACCAAACTACAGTCTATTCAAAAAAGTCAAGTCGCCATTTTGGCGATTTTTCTTGATCCACTGGCCGAAAAGGCATAAAAATGAGATTCTCAGGAAGCAAAAATGAGACTAATTGATTGAATACAAAACAAGAAGGCCTCTTTTTCACTGTTCAACCTTTGGAACAAACAGGTAAAAAGAGACCTTTTACATCACTTGCCCTATCGCAAGCTCAGTGCATGATTTTATAGAGCAATTCCTTGAGCAAATCCGTATCGGAAGCCGACGCATTATCCACTCCCTTCGATGCAGCATCCGTTTTCCGAATCTCACCAATGGACAAAAAGACTTTCATTGCGGAGTAATGCTTCATTCCCATTTGGTAATCTTTCAGCTGAAAGGCACTGCGCAATCCCATCGCTGCCATTAAGCCAGACTCTGATTTGTCTTTGCTATAATAGGCAATCAGCAGATTGGAAAAGTAATTAAAAAGTACAGCAAGGGTCATCTGAAGCGGATTGTTCTTAGGGTTCTTCTCGAAATACTGCGCTATCCGATTTGCCTTCAACACATCCTTTGCGGAGAGCGCTTTGATCAACTCAAAGTTATTGTATTCTTTACTAATGCCAATGTTGCGTTCTATCAATTCCGGTGTGATGCGTTTAGAGCCCGTTTCAGCCATTATAATCGCCAATTTGTCCAATTCCTTGCTGAGACGGTTTAAATCGTTTCCAAGGAAGTCTGAAAGCATCTGAGCGGCTTTTACATCGATAGACAGGGAACGTTGCTGCAATAGTCCCGTTATAAAGCCTGGCATTTTATAGTCTGGAATCTTTTTTGACTCAAACAAAATTCCGTTTTTCTCTACGGCAGCCGCTAAGGTTTTCCTTCTATCCAATGATTTATATTTATAATTTATCACCAACACAGTAGAGGCTAACGGATGTTTTACATACGCAGTGAGCAACTCAATATCACGCATCAATTGAGCCTCTTTTACGACGATTAATTGATGTTCTGCCATCATGGGGAAACGCCTTGCTGCATTAATCACAGAAACAGCATCCGCATTGGCTCCATAAAAAATTGATTGGTTAAAATCTCGCTCCTCTTCTGTGAGCACATTATCCACCAATAAATCGGTGATCTGATCAATAAAAAAGGGTTCTTCGCCCATTAATACATATACAGGCGCATATTTTCTATCCGCTATATCTTTACATATCGACTCGTAAGTAAACTCTTTCTTTGCCATTTTATTACATACTTTACATTACCAACTATAGCGAATATGTTTAACCGTTCGCTTCTCGTCAATGATCTGCCTAAGGGCTTCTACTCCTAAATTCAGGTGCTCATTCACAAATAGTTTTGTGACCTTCCGATCGCTTTCTTCTGTCTTTATTCCATCAGCTTCGAGTGGCTTATCTGATATCATTAAGAGCGCTCCTGTTTGAATTTGATTCGCAAAACCAGCTGTCAACAACGTAGCTGTTTCCATATCAATACCCATCGCATGCGTACGAACCAAGTAGTCTTTGAAATCATTATCATACTCCCATACCCGTCGATTAGTCGTATATACGGTTCCTGCCCAGTAGTCCCGTCCATGGTCACGAATGGCCGACGAGATGGCCCTCAACATAGAAAACGCAGGCAAAGAGGGTACCTCCGGTGGCAAGTATTCATTGGAGGTGCCCTCACCCCGAATGGCCGCAATCGGAATCAGATAATCCCCCAATTGATTATCGGCTTTTAATCCACCACATTTCCCCAAGAACAACACCGCATGAGGCATGATCGCCGTAAGCAAATCCATGATTGTGGCCGCATTAGCACTGCCCATACCGAAATTGATAATCGTAATTCCTTCAGCAGAAGCATTTGGCATGGAGCCTTTCAACCCTAAAACAGGTACCTGAAAATACTCAGCGAACAGCTCCACATACTTCGTGAAGTTGGTCAACAAGATATGATTGGTAAAGTCTGATAATGGCCGTTCCGTATAACGGGGCAACCAATTCTCTACGATTTCTTGTTTTGTCTTCATAAATAACTAACTTTGAAGTCTGATTCATGCAATTATGAGTGACAAATATAAGCAAATGCTTCCATTAAATCTGCCAAATTTTGACATCAAAGTAAAAAAGACAACCGATCAACTCCTTGTCTGGGATGTGACACGACGCAAATATGTCACCCTCACTCCAGAGGAGTGGGTACGACAACATTTCGTCCATTTCCTGGTTGCCAATAAAGGATACAGGCAGGAGTTAATCGCCAATGAAGTTTCTATCAAGCTAAATGGTACAGCTAAAAGATGCGACACCGTTATCTACAACCAACAATTAGATCCTTTAGTAATCGTAGAATACAAGGCTCCGACCATCTCGATTACCCCTAAAGTGTTCGACCAGATTGTTCGTTACAACATGGTACTACATGCGCAATACCTTATCGTCAGTAACGGCATACGCCATTTCTGTTGCCAAATCAACTACGAAACTCAATCTTATCGCTTTTTGGAAGAGATTCCCGATGCCCAAGGAATTGGTCAGATCATCTAAGACCCTTATCGTTAGCTACTCACGCAGTCAACGGTAAGGGTCCAGTCAGCCCAACCAAACCGTATGAGGTAAAGTATATGCCCTTCTATGCTTGTTCATAAAAGGAATGGCCAATAGAACCGCATAGGCTGAAACAATTTCTGGACCTATTCCAGCCATTATGCCGTTAGGTCGTGAACCCTGGGCACCCATTCCTAATAAGGAGTTAACCCAACTGACGAAAAAAACAGCGAGCCAACGATGTGGCAATAAAAGAAGTAATGTGAATATGTTATTCATGATGATGCGATAAAAGATTTTATTGTGGCTGCAAACATAGCCATTTTTCTTTAACACACAAACCTTTCTACCACAAAAACTGAAGATTTCTTATTTCATGTACATAAAAACTCGCTTTTTCTCACCTAACGGATGAAAACTTGGCGTTATGCTCAGCCAGTTTACATAGGAGTAGGCAATTGAATCCGAATCACGAGGAGCCATCACATTTGAGGAGGTAGTCACCTCTTGTGAGTCCACTTTCGGCTTCGTCTCTTCTCGCTGATCAAAGAGTAACGAATAACCCAGCAACACTGCAAAAAAAGATAAGATCAATAGTCTCATGTTCCTACTAATTTTATAGATGATTCAATACCTATGATGTAATTAAAACGTAAAAAGCTGCACAATCGTACAAAAAAGGCGAGGAAAATTCATTCCTCGCCTCCTTTTTCTCTATTTGAATAAGATTAGCCTTATCCACCGAAGTTATCGAAGTGCAGCATCTCCATCGGAACGCCTAAGCTATCCAACATGTTCTCGACAGCCTTCGACATCGGACCCGGACCACACATGTAGTATTCGATATCCTCAGGAGCCTCATGATCCTTCAAGTAGGTCTCATAGATTACCTGGTGAACGAAACCGGCCACATACTTCACGCCCGCTGCGTCAGCCGCAGGATCCGGACGGTCAAGTGCCAAATGGAAGGTAAAGTTCGGGAACTCCTTCTCAAGCTGTAAGAAGTCCTCCAGATAGAACACCTCGTTCAAGGCACGAGCTCCATAGAAGTAAGACATCTTGCGGTCTGTCGTCTTCAACGTCTTCATCATGTGCATAATCTGAGCACGCAACGGAGCCATACCGGCACCACCACCTACCCACATCATCTCACGCTTAGAATCAAAGATCGGATGGAAGTCACCGTAAGGACCACTCATCGTTACCTTATCACCCGGTTTCAAGGTGAAGATATACGAAGAAGCAATACCCGGCATTACATCCTGGAATCCAACCTGAGGTTTCGGTTTGAACGGCGGTGTAGCGATACGCACGGTCAACATGATACGATCACCCTCAGCCGGATAGTTGGCCATTGAGTAGGCACGAATCGTCGGCGTGTCATTCTTACATTTCAAATCAAACAAACCAAACTTCTTCCAAGCCGGCAGATACTCGTCACCGATCAAGCTCTTATCAATATCCTTGTCATAATCCATAGAGTATGCAGGGATCTTGATCTGTGCGTATGAACCAGGGATAAAGTCCATGTGCTCGCCCTTCGGCAATGCCACGATAAACTCCTTGATGAAGGTAGCCACATTCTTGTTGCTGATCACCTCGCACTCCCACTCCTTCACGCCGAACACAGAGTCAGGCACCTGAACGGTCATGTTCTCTTTCACCTTGGTCTGACAAGCCAAACGCCAATGCTCTTTCTGTTGCTTACGAGAGAAGAAGCCCTTCTCAGTGGGAAGAATCTCGCCACCACCCTCGAGTACCTGCGCACGACACTGGCCACATTTACCACCACCACCGCAAGCGGAAGAGAGGAAAATATTGCCACTCTGCAAAGCGCCTAACAGCGTACCTCCAATGGGTGTCTGGATCTCCTTTTTCCCATTAACCTCCAGTTTCACATTTCCAGAGGGAACCAATTTCGCTTTGGCGAACAACAACGCACCAACCAAGATCAACGTGATCAAGAGGAACACTACGGCGCTGGCTGCGATGGTAAGTCCGCCCGACATTAATATCATCATTTTCTAATACTCTTTAATGCGTTAATACTTAAATCTTAAGACCTGAGAAGCACATGAATGCCATTCCCATTAAACCAGTGATGATAAACGTAATACCAAGACCCTTCAATGGTTTGGGCACATTGGAATAGGTCAACTTCTCACGGATAGCCGCCATACCTACGATAGCCAACATCCAGCCGAGACCTGAACCTAAACCGTAAACCGTTGCCACGCCGACATTGGCAAACTCCTTCTGCTGCATGAACAAAGAACCACCCAAGATGGCGCAGTTCACAGCGATCAACGGCAAGAAGATACCCAAAGAGGCATACAATGACGGAGAAAACTTCTCAACTACCATCTCAACCAATTGCACGAAAGAGGCGATGACCGCAATGAAAATGATGAACGAGAGGAAACTCAAGTTCACCTCGCCAAACTCCGGTCCTAACCAGCTCAACGCACCCTCTTTCAATACATAATTCTCAAGCATATAGTTAATCGGCAACGTACAGAAAAGCACGAACGTCACCGCCATACCCAATCCTAATGCAGTCTTCACATTCTTGGAAACAGCCACGAAAGAACACATACCCAAATAGTATGCGAAAATCATGTTGTCCACAAAAATGGAGCGTACAAATGTGCTTAATACTTGTTCCATTCTATTATTCCTTTAATCGTTAGCATTATTATTCCTGAAGGTCTTTGTTCTTCAAGCGGTGAACCCAGATAATCACGGCAATCGTGATCAAGGCCATCGGAGGCAGAATCATCAAACCGTTATTCGCATATCCCAACTCGTAGAATGCCTGCGGAATCACCTGGAAACCGAGCAATGTGCCGGAACCTAACAACTCACGGAAGAAACCGACAATAATCAGGATCAACGCATAACCCACACCATTTCCGATACCGTCCAAGAAGGACTCCCACGGACCGTTACCTAAGGCAAAAGCCTCCAGACGACCCATCAAGATACAGTTCGTGATGATCAAACCGACAAACACGGAGAGCTGCTTGTTCACGTCGTATGCGTAAGCCTTCAATACCTCGCTCACGATCGTTACCAACGCAGCGACAACCACCAGCTGCACGATGATACGGATACGGTTAGGAATTGTATTACGAATCAAGGAAATAATCACATTCGCAAATGCCACAACGGCAGTCACTGAGATACCCATCACAATGGCGGGTTCCAACTTTGATGTCACGGCCAATGCAGAGCAAATACCCAGCATCTGGACGACCACAGGGTTGTTTATGCTCAACGGGCCGAACAATACGTCTTTATTCTTTTCAGATAATAATCCCATCTTCTTGCTTATTTAGAAGTTAAAAATTGAACATAACTATTCAAGCTGTTATACAACATAGCGCTCACACCCTGGCTGGTGATCGTACCACCGGAGATACCATCCACATAGTCTTGTCCGTCTGCGCTCTTTCCCTTCTTGACAACGGCGATAGACTTGAACTCGTTGCCCTTGAAGAGCTGCTTGCCTGCGAACTGACCGCTGAAAGCCGGCTTCGTGATCTCAGCACCCAAGCCCGGAGTCTCACTGGCATGACTGAAGTCCGTACCATACACCGTGTTCTTATCCGCATCTACAGAAATGTAGCCCCAAATCGGACCCCACAAACCTGCACCATGCAAGGCCATGATGTATTTAGTCTCACCATTCACATTCGCTACGAATACAGGAAACTCCTCGGCCTCAGCCGCCGTGAAAGCGACATCCTTTCCAACCTGCTCAAATGCCGCACCCTTCTTGACGAAGCCATCCGTGATCAGCTCATTGAACTTTGCCTCTGCCTCGTTAGCCGCTACAGAGACATTGATTGAACGCAAGATCTGCTGACGCTTGTCGTTGTCCTCGTTCGCTTTTTGCGCACTCTTCAACGATTGAGAGGTGAAAGCCAACACAACGGCAACGACCAACACCATCACAGCAGCATACAGCACTGTGTAGATATTGCTATCGCGGTTCAAACCCTTCTTCTGGCCTGCCCCTTCCTCCTTGATCTCCTCAAACTCAGAAGCGGGAGCCTGACATACCGGACAAAAATCCGGCGCTTTATTCCCTTCGTGGATATATCCACATACTTTACATTTAAACTTTGCCATACTCCTACTACTTATTTGATTGCACGTTTCAAGCGGCGAGAGATGTTAGCCTCAACCACATAGTAATCGATCAGCGGAGCGAATACATTCATCAGCAGGATAGCCAGCATCATACCCTCCGGATAACCAGGGTTCAGCACACGAATGATAACCGCCATTGCTCCGACTAAGAAACCATAGATATACTTACCTGTCTCCGTACGAGCGGAAGTGACCGGATCCGTTGCCATGAAGACCGCACCGAAGGCGAAACCGCCCAAGCACCAATGGTCGATCGGGCAAACCGTCATGGAAACCGTAGAGCCAATCGCATTGAAGATCAAAGCCATCACAGCACCACCCACGAAGATAGAGCCCATCGTCTTCCAGCTTGCGATACCCGTGATCAACAAGATCACCGCACCGATCAAGATGGCCAAGACAGAGGTCTCACCGATAGAACCGGGGATCAAACCGAAGAAATAGTCGCAAGTGGAGATCGGTTGACCAATCGTATTCACTACGCCCTGGAAAGAATCCAACGAAGCCGTGGCGATCTGACCTAACGGAGTCGCACCTGAGAAACCATCTACTACCTGACCGGCACCCAAGCCGAAAGTATCAGCCGTACGTACCCAAACCTGATCGCCCGACATCGCAGCCGGATAAGCGAAGAACAGGAACGCACGTGTCACCAACGCTACATTAAATATATTGTAGCCCGTACCACCGAACACCTCTTTCGCAAAGATTACCGCAAAAGCCGTAGCGACCGCGATCATCCAAAGTGGCGTATCCACCGGTACAATCATCGGGATCAAGATACCGGAAACCAAGAAACCCTCTTGGATCTCCTCGTTACGCCATTGTGCTACCGTGAACTCGATTCCCAAACCCACTACATAAGACACGATGATCTTAGGCAGCACGGCCAAGAATCCATAAATAAAGGTCATCAAGAAACCAGGATCACTGCCGATCGCCAGGTTATGTTGATAACCGACATTGTACATACCAAAAAGCAACGCAGGCAACAAAGCGATGATGACAACCGTCATGGTACGCTTTGAGTCGATACTGTCATGAATATGAACGCCCGATTTTGAGGTCTCGTTCGGGACAAACAAGAAGGTCTCGAAGCCATCAAAAACAGAACGGAACATCGCCAGCTTGCCGCCTTCCTCGAAGTTAGGCTTAATCTTGTCGAGATAATTCCTTAACGCTTTCAAAGTATTATAAGTTTATTTGTTATTAATTCATTTCCTTATACAACAGGGTCAAACCGTCGCGGACGATCTTCTGCAACTCGATCTTGGAGGTATCCACGAACTCGCATAAAGCGAAGTCCTCCGGAGCCACCTCATAGATACCCAAGTTTTCCATCTTATCAATGTCGAACGCAATAATCGCCTTCAACAGATACTCCGGATAGATATCCAACGGGAACACCTTGTCATATTCATTCGACATGATCATGGCACGCTTACCACCTTTGATGCGGGCATCCAGCACATATTCTTTCTTGCCCATCAACCAGCTAAAGTAGCTATGGCTCATGCTATACTGATCCGTACGCGGCATGGCGAAGCCCAAAAACTCGTGCGTCTCGTCACCCTCAGGGATCACGGTGATCTGATTATCGTAAGCGCCCAAATAATCCTCCATAGTCACCTTCGTACCGGTCAACACATTACCGCTGATGATACGGATATGAGCGTCGGTCGCTACGCGGCCACCTATCAGGCTCTTGATCGTACAACCACTAATAGCCTGCACATAGCCCTGCTCCTTCGTCTCAGAACCAGTGATCACTACCTTGCGGCTGAAATCAGCGATACCCTTGTTAAACAGACGACCGATAATAATCACGTTAGCCGGATCTACGGTCCAAACCGTCTCACCCTTGTTGATAGGCTTAGTGTGGTTGATCAGCACACTGGCGTTAGCTGCTGGGTGCGGACCCTCGATCTCCACCAGCTCAACACCCTTCACTTGCTGAACGGCAGAGCCCTTGCGGATACCCACATACACTTTACCTGTTGTCAACTTCGCCAACGCATCCAGACCTGTCTGGAAGTCGGCCTCTTGCCCCTTCACGAGATAATTGAAATCAGGAGCCAACGGAGCCGAATAGAAAGCGGAAACGAAAATGTCGCGCGGTGTCTCGCCCGGGGTAGCGACGATGTCATACGGACGCTGCATGACGAACGGCCACATACCGGCGTTCAACATCGCCTCCTTCACCTCGTCTCCCTTCAGGGAAGCCACGTTCTTCTTTCCGAACTCCTCATACTCAATCTGAGCATCCGGCGTCACTACAATGCTTAGCACCTTACGCTTCGCGCCTCGGTTAACGGCTGTTACCTCACCACTCACCGGCGAAACGAACTTGATCTCGGGGCGGTTCTTATCGATCATCAATACAGAACCGGCTTTGACTTTGTCTCCTACTTTGGCAACGACCTTAGGAAGCACGCCGCTATAAAAGTCGGGAACGATCGCATAAGTCTCGCTCTTTCCGCCGTTTAACAGCACTTCCGAAGCCTTACCTTTCAGATTGATGTCTAAACCCTTTTTAATCTTAATCACATTTGCCATGATACAACTAAAATGTTTATATGTAATTTTCCCGCAAATGTAAACAATTTTTCATGCTTTGCGGTAGCCTTGGGCAAATAAATAGCGAAATAATTCCATAATTTTGCGCCGTCTAAAAGAGAGCTTGAAAAAATGAAACGATTTAGTATCTTTTTCGTATCGCTTTGTGCCGTTTTCATCACTACGACAGCACAGGAGCGTTATTTCACCAACATCAGCGATAAACACATCAAGACGTTGCAAGTGCGGATAGCCAACGAGCCCCTCTCCGATCCGTTGATCGAGTTAGGTAGCCCCCAACAGATCGAGATCAATTTTGATGCCATCGACCCCGGCTATAACCGCTACGCCTACAAACTCATCCATTGCGATGCGGACTGGCAACGTTCGAACCTTTCTCCGATTGAATATTTAGATGGTTTTCAAGGCTCAACCATCGAGGATTTCGCTACTTCGATGGGTACGACGGTGCAATACACCAACTACCGCCTGTTGTTGCCTAACGAGGATATGGCTCCCAAGGTATCAGGCAACTATGCCGTGCAGGTGTATGAGGAGGACCACCCGGAGCAGGTCGTTTTGACCGCCTGCTTCTCCATCTATGAGCCGATGGTCAGCATCGCCGCCCGTGTCAGCAGCAACACCGACATCGACACCAACCAGTCGCATCAGCAGGTCAGCTTCGTGATCAACCATAAGCAGTTGGACATTCCTCACCCACAAAGCGACCTGAAGATCTGGGTCTATCAAAACAACCGGCGTGACAACGCCGTGACCGGCCTGCTGCCCATGGGCATGCGCGAGCATGAGTTGGCCTACACCAACCTGCGCCAGCTGATCTTCCCCGCCGGCAATGAATATCGCCGCATGGAGTTCCTGAGCAACAAATACAACGGGATGCGCATCGAGGGCTTCTCGTTTCACAACCCCTACTATCACGCCGAGGTGATGCCCGACCAGGCCCGAAACCAACATCCTTACGAATACGATCAAGATCAGAACGGACGCTACTTGGTGCGCTGTAGCAATTGCAGCGATCCGGACACGGAGGCCGATTATTACATCGTCCATTTCACGCTGCAAAAGGGGCTAATTCCCGATGGAAACGTCTATTTGAGCAGCGAGATCTATAATAATGTATTGGATGAGAAGAGCCGGATGGGCTTCAATCCGGAAACGGGACAATACGAGAAGTCGGTGCTCTTGAAGCAGGGACTATACAACTATCAATACCTCTTCGTGCCCAATGGGGAGACGACCGGGCGGACCGCTCCCATCGAGGGCGATTTCTTCCAGACAGAGAACCAATACAGCGTCTATGTCTATTACCGCCCGATGGGCAGTCGCTACGATCGGTTGATCGGTGTGGCCATTATCAAGAACGAGATCCCGATGCTCTGATCCGCACGCAAAGGACTTGCGTCCCTACTTGCGTGTCTTTTGGATCACCCTCTTTCCATCCGCCGTTTCGATCGCCACGATATAGATGCCTTTCGGCCAGGCGGAGCCATCGATGCGCAGCGTGTTACCACTCGCCGATCCGGTTGCCATCCCATTTCCTATTACATTATATATATGGTAAGCCCGCAACGGCGCGGCTGACTCCACGCAGAGCGTCTGGCCTTGCCAAGCGATATTTATCCCGGCAACGGCGATTGCCTCGTTAGCCGTCGGTTTGTCGATGAAAACAACCTTTTTCTCAAACAACTCACCCGACTCTAAGGCAAGCGGCCAAGCCTTGTCTTGCTGCAAAGAGAGCACCACTGCGCTACTTGCGGAGGATTGGATGCCACCCGTATAGGTCTGCTCCTCGCCTACGGCAATCCGCATCGATTGACTGCGCAGGTAGAGC
>OBLI01003625.1_pt1 | contig 11694 bp, 11 predicted proteins | sample 1519701 | NCBI WGS metagenome assembly OBLI01 (sample SAMEA3663005, study PRJEB22513) | pig gut metagenome | biome: pig gut; feature: pig-associated habitat; material: faeces | place: France | collected 2012 | reverse complement strand
ATCCTGTGCAATGACGTGAACTTTTTTTGCAGTTTCCAAATTCACGATTCCTTTGGTTCCATCTGCTCCCATTCCTGTAAGTACAACACATACAATCTGGGAATAAGGACTCGTCTTCAGTGATTCATACATATAATTGGCACAAGGCTTAACGCCCTCTCTGGGTGGTTCATCTGAATAACGGATTGTACATTTCCCTCCGCGGGTATCTACGTTCATATGTTTACCCCCACGTGCGATGTATACAACTCCATTCTCCAGTACATCCCCTTCTGCTGCTTCTTTTACTTTAATTTTACTCAGTGAATTCAATCTTTCCGCTAATGATTGCGTAAATCCCTGCGGCATATGCTGTACAATCAGTACAGGTGCTGCAAGCTCCGCCGGAAGTCTTGGGATTACACTCTGCAAAGCTTTGGGACCGCCTGTAGAACATGCAATTGCTACAAGCTTCTGTCCATGGACTACCGGTGTGGTCTTTCTTACAATATCAACCAGTTTACGGGTACTTTCTTCACTTTTCTTGATAGATACTGCCGATTCCCTTGGAATATTGGTCTGTGGACTCGATACAACCGCTTTGAGAATATCCAAAAATCTTGTTTTAAAATCATTTCCTCTTAAATAGAGAATATTTGCTGGTTTCTCAATGAAATCAATTGCACCTAATTCCAGTGCCTCCATAGTGACCGATGCACCCTCTTTGGTATCTGTGCTGGCCATCATGATTCGGGCTCTTATCTTATCTTTCTGCAGCATTTGAAGGAGCTGAATACCATCCATCTTTGGCATATTCACATCAAGAACCACACCATCATAGGTGTTTTTCTTCAGAAGCTCATATGCTTTTTCTCCATCTGTTGCCTGTTCAATCACTTGAAATCGTTCATCTGAGTTGATTATATCACACATGACTCTTCTCATGAGTGCAGAGTCATCAACTACCAATATTTTTTTCTTATTTTTTGGTGCATTTAATGATATTGTCATACTTTTTATTAACCTTTTCCATTTTTTCTGTTTTTACGTTCTTCATTAAAAATGTACTTGATGATATCTTCCCGTGTTGTGGTATTCATATTTAAAAATTTCACACGATTCTGATATTCATCCGCGCGATTTGGTATCTGCTCTGAAGATAATACCATTGCTGCCATGTTGAATTCTTTTTCCTTGTCTGCAATCTCCAGTTTATACTTCAGATACAATACAGTGCCCTGACGATATGGTGTACGTGACACAAAGCGGAGCCCCCCTCCGCTTATATCTACAATAACACCTCTTAACATATCTGCATCGGATATCAGATATCCAAGATTCTTACTGAATGCCTCCACCTCAGCTTTATTCAGTTCTCTCATCTTCATCTCAATCACACAGTTAAAGCGATAATATTCTCTTCGCTGGAACTTATGCAGATTGGTGATCATTTCAGCGATCAATACATATGTATTATTAATTTTATCTCTGTCGAGAATGCGTACATTTGCACGATACATGCCTCCATGTGAGAAGAAGCAGACCTCGTATTCTCCATCAACCGGGAGCAGAACAAGCTTGCTCTGCTCCATAGGCATTACGATTTCTATTCTTCCATCATCCAACACATCATAAACTGTGGACTTGTAGAGTCGGACTCCTTCTGAGCCATCCGGCAGTTTTACATCTGTTGTGGATTTCATCTCCAGTTTATCTCCCGGAGAAATGAATTTCTCTATCATAGAATCCTCCTGATCCAGTTTTCTTGCTTCTCCAAAACTATACATATCCCCCCAGCCTTTCTGTTACCCCATTTTCTTATTGCCGGCTACAATATGGGAAAAGAACGCAGCCATACCTCTCTTGGTCAATGTTCTATCATATTCCTTATCCATCAGTGTATATGCCATCTTTTCATATGCCTTGGCAGACTTTGAATTCGGACTCTGCATGCTGACTGGCATCTGCTGCATAACTGCTGCTTCCAAGTGGGAATCCTGTGGAATAGCACCCAGATAGGTAATTGGAAGTTTTAAATATCTGTTTACTACAGAATTTAATTTATTGAACATGATCTCGCCTTCTTCTATGGAAGACACCTTATTGGCTATTACCTTGATTCCTGACTCTTCACGTGAATATCTCGGATGACTGTTCAACGCTTTCAACAGTGAATAGGAATCCGTGATTGATGTGGGTTCCGGTGTGGCAACTACAAGGATTTCCCCACTTGCTACCAGAAAATCCAGTACTGCATCTGAAATTCCAGCTCCGGTATCAATGATAATCACATCAGCGATAGCATCCAGTCTGGCAAGATTCTGTATAATATAATTCAGATAATCCCGACTCAGGTTAGATAAACCTGCAATTCCAGATCCTCCTGAAATAAATCCGATATCCATAGGTCCCCAGGTTATGATATCGGTAATACTCTTGCCCTGATATATTAAATCACATAAATTGTGTTTAGGAACTGTACCAAACATAATCTCAATATTAGCAAGTCCGAAATCAGCGTCAAGAATGATGACTCTCTGACCCAGCTTTCTGAATTGACATGCAAGATTAATGGCTGTATTTGATTTACCAACGCCACCTTTACCACTTGTTACGGTAATCACCCTGGCAAGTGGTCTTGGAGCAGGATTTAATTTTATTACATTTCTTAACTGTTCAGCCTGATCCATATCTTTTAACTCCTTCCTTTTAACGCTTACCACCGAGTAACTGCTTTACAGTAGACTGTGGATTAAAATACTCGATGTCGTCAGGTACATTCTGTCCGTATGTAACATAAGACAACTGTGCTCCTGTATACATCTTCAGGTTATAAATATTGCCTAAGGTAGAAGTTTCATCAAGTTTAGTAAAAATAAGTTTATAGTCTGCGATCTCCTTATAGGTGTCGGCAATTTTCATCAAATCTCTATATTTGGTAGAAGCTGAAAGAACAAGGAATATTTCCTTACGTGCAGTTGTCTCAACGGAGCTGACCAGTTCTGCCATTCCTTCTCTCTGCGCTTCATTATTAGGAGAATGTCCTGTAGTATCTACCAGAACATAGTCATAATCATTGAAATCTTCAATAGCCTGTGAAATTTCCTGTGCTGTATATACCACTCTGAATGGTACTTCAAGTATATTGGCATAAGTCCGTAACTGCTCAGCTGCTGCAATACGATATGTATCTGCTGTAAGAAGCGCTACTTTCTTATTCTGTTCAACTCTGAAAGAAGAAGCTATCTTCGCAATGGTAGTCGTCTTACCTACACCTGTAGGTCCCACAAAAAATACAACCTTGGGTCCTGTTCCTTCTTCCATCATATATGGTTTGCCGAGCTTTAATATCATTCTCTGATATATCTCGGACAGCATATAATCCATGGTAACGTCCTGCTTGCAGTTTTTATCTATCTCGTCAATGATCTCATTTGCATATTTCTCATTGACTTCATTATCAATCAGTTTGTTATAAAGCAAACGTAAGAAAGATACTCTTGCACGATTCTCTTCCTGTTCCTGCTGACTTTCTTCCTGCTTTGCTTTCTCACTCTGTGTATTTTTCTCTTCCTGTGCAGACAACTGTTTCTCCAGCAGATTCTGTAATGTATCAAGTTTCTCCTCTAATACAGTTCCCTTGCCTGCATCCATCTTGGCTTCCTGTGCTGCCTGCTGATTATGATTTTCTCTTGTTCCTGCCTTCTGATTCTTCATAGTCTGTGGGAAAGAGGACAGTACATCTGCAACAGTCTGTCCCATCGCTCTTGCTTCTTCCATAGAAGTGGCTTCCATGTCCTGTCCTACAGCCACCTTAACCGGCTGCTTCATCGGGATGATCTTGCCCTGACTTAAAGACAGCGCCACGCCATCCTTAACTTCCTTCTCGCTATGAGCTTTGGCTGATGCAATTCCATACTTCTCGTTTTCTTCCTCTTTTGCCACAGTTACTTCTATCTTGGTGCCTTTGAAGACACCCAGCAATCCTTTTGCTTTTACTGTTTTGACATTCATTTCTACAATGCCTTCGCCCAGTTCCTTCTTAGCGCACTCCAGTGCTTCTTCCTTTGTTTTCCCCTGAAATTTCTTAATAATCATTATGCCGTCACCATTCCTACCGATTGTAATTCTACATTTGCATCTATTTCGTTATACGAAACAACTATGAGGTCTTTGTAATAATCTTCTGTCAGTCGTTTGAAATACATTCTGACGATAGGAGAAGTTATTACGATAGGGTTCTTGCCAAGCTTCTCCAGCTTGCCAACTTCCGTTTCAACAGAAGCCATAATCGCCTTTGTCTTGTCCGGATCAAGAGTAAGATAAGCACCCTGTTCTGTCTGTTTGACACTGCTCATGATCTCCTGCTCCAGCTTCGGATCCAGCGTAACCACGCTGGTGGTTTCATTAGATGGGAAATATTTATTGGTTATTGCCCTCTTCAGGCTCTGTCGAACATATTCAGTCAGTATATCCGTATCTCTGGTAGTTGCTGCATGATCAGCAAGTGTTTCAAAAATAGTAACCAGGTCCCTGACAGAGATTCCTTCTTTTAACAGATTCTGCAATACCTTCTGAATGTCACCCAGTCCCAGAAGCTTAGGCACAAGCTCTTCCACAAGTGATGGATTGGATTCCTTGACATTGTTGACCAGATTCTGTACATCCTGTCTGGTAAGAAGCTCTGCAAGATACTGTCTGATGATTTCTGTCAAATGTGTTGCTATGATAGAAGGCGGATCTACTACTGTATATCCTGCACTCTCTGCTCTCTCTCTCTGACTCTCTGTAATCCAGATTGCCGGCAAATGGAAAGATGGTTCAAAGGTTGGTATACCGGAAATCTCTTCCTCGACAAATCCGGGGTTCATTGCCATATAATGGTCAAACAGGATCTCTCCTTCACTGACCTGAATGCCTTTTATCTTAATAATATATTGATTTGGATTTAACTGGATATTATCTCTTAATCGAATAATAGGAACAACTGTACCAAGTTCCAGTGCGATCTGACGTCTGATCATAACAACACGATCCAGAAGGTCTCCACCCTGATTCACATCAGCCAGTGGAATGATACCATATCCAAATTCCAGTTCAATCGGATCCACCTGTAACAGTGAATTCACATTCTCAGGCCGCCTGATTTCTTCTGCCGATTCCTCTTCCGTATCTGCCTGTGTCTCTATCTGCGCAGTCTCTATCGTGTTGGCTATCATTCTGCCGCAGATAATGAAGATTCCACCTAAGGGCAAGAAAATCAGATTGTTCAAAGGTGTTACGATACCAAGGAAAACCAAAACCGCACCTACCATGTAGAGTACTTTGGGCAGACCAAAGAGCTGTTTTACAAGCACTGTACCAAAGTCTGCTTCCTTGGAGCCTTTCGTTACCAGAATACCTGTTGATAAAGAAATCAACAAAGAAGGAATCTGGCTGACAAGTCCATCACCGATTGTCAGGATGACATATTTATCAAGAGCTGAGTTGATGTCCATGCCCTGTCTTAACATACCCATGAGGATACCACCGATGATATTGACACCTGTAATAATAAGACCTGCCGTTGCGTCTCCCTTTACATACTTAACAGCACCATCCATGGAACCGAAGAAGCTTGCTTCATCCTGTAATTTCTGTCGTCTCTCTTTTGCCTGTGCATCTGTAATAGCTCCTGTATTTAAGTCCGCGTCTATCGCCATCTGTTTACCAGGCATCGCATCCAGTGTAAATCTGGCTGTTACTTCTGCTACTCGTTCAGAACCTTTATTGATAACAATGAACTGCACCAGAATCAGAATGATAAATACTACAATACCGATTACCATGTCGCCACCGCCTACGAACTGTCCGAAGGTAGCAACCACGTTACCAGGATTACCTGTAGAAAGGATCAAACGTGTTGAAGATACGTTCAATGCAATTCTGAATATTGTTGTAAACAACAGGATAGTTGGATAATAGGACATATCCAGTACTTCCTTGGCAAACATGGTCGTGAACAATATAGTAAACGCCAGTGCCATATTAAATGCCAGCAGTATATCCAATAATGTGTTCGGTATTGGAACAATCAACATGACGAATGCTGCAAGTATATATAATGCTACTCCTAAGTCCTGCTTCTTCATCCTTTAAATCTCCCCTTTGATGTCTTATAGCTTTCCCTGCATTTTGTAGACCATCGCCAATACTTCTGCCACTGCCTGATACAGTTCAGGCGGTACTTCCTGGCCTACATCTACATTCGCATACAGCATTCTGGCAAGAGGCTTGTTCTCTACAATCTCTATGCCATTTTCTCTGGCTATCCCCTTTATTTTCTGCGCCAGATAATCTGCTCCTTTTGCTACTACCACAGGTGCTGAATTCGCCTCTGGCGTATACTTAATTGCTACTGCAAAGTGTGTCGGGTTTGTAATAACCACATCCGCCTGGGTCAGATCCTGCATCATTCTTCTCTGAGAGACTTCTCTCATCTTCTGCCTGATCTTACCTTTGATCTGCGGATCACCTTCTGCATTTTTATATTCATCTTTTACTTCCTGTTTTGTCATCTTAATGTCTTTGTTGAACTTGTACTTCTGATATGCAAAATCAGCAAATGCGATGACCAGAAAGAAAAGAGATATTTTCAGCCCCAGATTAACAGCAATACTGCCTATGAGCTCAATCGCCTGATTCAAAGGCATATCATATAACTGAAACAAATATTTCCATTCATCTTTTATTGTGCTATATACAATATAGCAGATCAGAATAACCTTTAATATGGATTTAAACAGCTCCATCAGTTTCTCTGCCGAGAACAGCCGCTTCATGCCGGATACCGGATTCAGCTTACTGAACTTGGGCTGTAAAGGCTTCGTGGATATCTGAAACTTGAACTGAACCATATTGACTATGAATGCTATTGCAACGCCTACTGCGAAGAACGGAAGCAACAGCTTCAATATATCTATGTATACATCCCGAAAAAGAATGCTGTAATCTCTTTTAGCGATATTGCCTCCCCAATATGTGGTATACTGTGGAAACTTCTCATATATGTTCTGGAATAATTCCAGAAATCCTTCTCCCATATTGCCAATCCAGAATTTCAATATCAGGAAAAGTGCTATCAGCTCTACGCCGCTGGATAATTCCTTACTTTTTGCTACTTTACCGTCTTTTCTTGTATCCTGTTTCTTTTTGGCAGTAGGTTCTTCTGTCTTCTCACCGCCAGGTCCTTCTGCTGCGAAGAACTGCAGATTTAATTCTAACATCACATCAGTCCTTTCACTACGGATACAACCATCTGCTGCATTTTCGTTGTAATAAAATTACATACACTGGGCAGCATACTTATCGTTAATACCAATACACTCAGACCTGCTAACAGCTTCAACTGAATACCAACAGAGAACATATTCATCTGTGGTGCCAGCTTTGCCAGAAGTCCCAACACGATATTCATCAGCATAATGCTTGCAAATACCGGTAAACATATGCGGAAACCTATAACAATATAATCACTCAGGAATCCTACTATACATGCCAGCAGATTATCCATATGGAATACTGCCCCGCCTATGGGAATCAGTGTAAATGTCTCTTTCAGAGCTGCCAGAAGATATCTGTGAAGCCCTGTTGCGAACAGAATCAGCATGACACCATACTGTAAAAACAATCCAGAAATAGATGATTGTTGATTGGTGGTTGGATCAAATACATTCGCCATGGATAATCCAATCTCCATATCTATGATTCTTCCCGCAAATAAAACAATGGAAGTACACAGTTGTGCTCCTGCTCCCAAGAACAGACCTACTGCTACTTCCTTCGCTATAATGACACTATAACCAAATACGGTACTGTATTCCGGATATGTGTGCGGCTGAACGAAAGCATACATAATATAGGCAACGAACACACTTAATCCAATTTTTACTTGATTGGGTACACCCTTCTGACTAAAAAACGGTGCTGCAAATACAAAGGTTGCAACTCTAGCAAACACCAGCAGGAAATATTCCAACTCCCGCACCGGAAAAGATAAGTCAACCATGCTGTCTAAGAGCTCCCTTCCGATTGTTGTCTTTTATCGAATATAGATTGTGAAATTTCTCCATAAATCTTCCATATAACCGGACATTTCATTTAACATCCAATGTCCCAGAATCATCAATCCTACGAACATTCCGACCATCTTAGGTACGAAGGTAAGTGTCTGTTCCTGAATTGATGTAACTGTCTGAAAAATACTGACCACCAGACCTATTACCAGTGATATAATCAAAAGCGGTGCTGACGTCTTCAATATCAGAAACAACGCTTCCTGCATCATATCTGTTACCATTTCTGTACTCATGCCGCACCTCCTAATAGAACGTTCTGACAAGATTTACTATGACTAAATTCCATCCATCTGCCAGTACAAACAAAAGAATCTTGAATGGCATTGAAATTGTCGTTGGTGGAAGCATCATCATACCCATACTCATCAGTACCGAAGCAACTACCATATCTATAACGATAAACGGTATGTAGATGATAAATCCTATTATGAATGCCGATCTGAGCTCGCTGATGATAAAGCTTGGAATCAATACCGATGTCGGTACTTCTTTCCAGTCCGTACCATCCCAGGGAATATCTGCTATCTGCATGAATGCATCTGCATCCTTGACCTGCGTCTGACCTGCCATGAATTCTCTCATCGGAGCAATCGCAAGATCCATCGCCTCTTCCAACTGTATATCCCCATTTTCAAAAGGCACTACAGCATCTGTGTAAATCTGACTGAAAGTAGGCTGCATAATAAAGAATGTCAGAAACAGTGAAATTGCAATCAGCACCTGATTTGGTGGCGCTGATGTAGTATTAAGTGCCTGTCTTGTAAAGTGAAGTACGATCAGAATTCTTGTAAAAGAAGTAATCGTCACCAGCAAAATCGGTGCCAGAGAAATTGCTGTCAGAATTAATAAAATTCTTAATGTTCCAGCCAGTTCTCCATTGCCTCCGTCATAAGAAACTGTAAGGCTGTTCGCTATATTTAATTGCTTTAAGTCATCTGCATTCTCTGACGAACCCGGCTCCCTGATGTTCGTTCTGTTCTCATCTACCGGCTGCTCAGAGAGAATGGAATTAGATAAAGCGTCATCATCACTTGTTGCATATGCGATTGTAGTCTCTGCCATAAACAGTACTGCAACCATTCCTATCATATACAATAAGGTTCTGACCTTATCCCGAAGTTTTAAATCTTTCATGAACCCACCTACTTCTTATGCTTAATTCCTTTTGCCTTGTCCAAAATCTCTTTAAAACTCACTGTCGTTCCAGTTCCCGTCTCCGGTATCGTAAGATCTTCACCGTCTAATTCTCCCAGCATCGTAATCGTGTCCTTGCAGACAGCTATGGAATAATATCTGGTGCCGACTCTTACAATCTGAATATATTTATTCTGCGTAAGCCGAAAAGTTTCAATAACTTCCACATTTGGGCTTGCCAGTTTACTTTTCTGGAAGCCCGCTGTGAATTTCGTCGTAAAATAAGCTAAAGCTAATACAAATATAAAGATACATACTGCGGTAATCAGTTGAACTATGGAGTCTAACCTGTTAGATGTCATTGATAACAGCATATTAACCTACTACTTTCTTTACTGCCTCTAATACTCTTTCTGCCTGGAAAGGCTTTACAATAAAGTCCTTAGCGCCGGACTGAATTGCTTCAATTACCATTGCCTGCTGTCCCATTGCAGAACACATGATTACATTTGCAGAAGGATCAATTGCCTTGATTCCTTTCAGTGCCTGAATACCATCCATCTCCGGCATGGTAATATCCATCAGTGTAAGATCCGGTGCTGCTTCCTTGTATTTATCTACAGCTACTTTGCCATTTTCTGCTTCTGCTGCGATTTCATAACCATTCTTAGTCAAAATATCTTTGATCATCATTCTCATAAATGCAGCATCATCTACGATTAGAATTCTTTTTGCCATTTAAATTCTCCTCCAAATTATTTGTGCCTGACTGTGACGTCTATTTAATAATCTCCATGATTCTGACGCCGAAGCTTTCTTCAATAACTACAACTTCGCCCTTAGCTACGAACTTACCGTTTACAAGAACATCAATAGGTTCTCCGGCTATCTTGTCCAGTTCAATAATTGTTCCCGGAGCAAATTCCAGGATATCAGAAATAGATTTTGTAGTTCTGCCAAGTTCTACAGTCACCTCTAATGGTACATCCTTAATTAATCCAATGCTTTCTGCACTCACCATTTCTGTATTGGCAGGAGCAAAGCTCTGGAATTGTGCCGGCTGAATATTTACATTCGGCATTCCATATGATGCTCCATACTGAGGCATTCCACCATTCATAGGCATTCCATTGTTCATCGGCATTCCTGTAGGAGGCATCCCCATCTGTCCACCCATCTGATTCATTGGCATTCCCTGAGGCATACCCATCTGCATCTGTGGTGCAGGTTGCGGTGTTGGAACAGGTTGTGGTGCAGGTGCGGGTGCGGGTGCCGGTGTTGGTGCTGCTGCCTGTGGTGCAGGTGGCGGTGTTGGTGTTTCTTCCACTGTTCCACCCATCTGCTGTTCTATAAATGTCTTGTAAATGGATTTTGCAAAATCCAATGGATACAACTGCATCAATGTAGAATCAACCAGATCTTCTATCTGCATTTTGAAAGAAATCTTAACGAATTTATCCTCCAGGAAAGGAGATAATTCTGCTGGTTCTTTTGTCTGAAGATCTACAAGACTAGCTTCTGGCGGGCTGATATCAATTGTCTTGCCAAGCATGGATGAAAGAGAAGTCGCCGAAGATCCCATCATCTGATTCATAGCTTCTGAAATTGCACTTAAATGCAATTCACTGATTTCTCCATCTACATTGGTACCGTCTCCACCCATCATCAAGTCTGTGATGACTTTTACATCATGTTCTTTCAGTACCAGAATGTTCGTACCATTCAAACCTACCGTATATTTAATCTGAATAAATACACATGGTTTTTCATAGTTGGCCATTACTTCTTCCCAAGTAGTCATTTCAACTACCGGAGTTGTAATATTGACCTTACGGTTTACTAAAGAATACAGTGTAGTTGCAGAAGTCCCCATACTGATATTGGCTACTTCCCCAATCGCATCTTTCTCTACATCTGTTAAACCTTCTTCACTACTATCCACTGTTGCAGTGGTGGCAGCCGCACTGCCTTTGTCATCAGCTGACAAGTCAACGCCATTAAGCAGCGCATTTATTTCATCCTGAGATAACATACCATCCATTGCCTTTACTCCTCCTCCCGTATCACTGATGTTACTCTCACAGCATAATTCTCTTTATTAGCTCCCGGCACTGCGGTGAATTTCTTGATATTGCCTACATAAACATCCATCTCGTCATCCACCTTGGAATCCAGTCTGATGATGTCACCGACCTGAATATTTACGAAATCATTTACTGTGATCACGCTCTTACCCAGTACAGCCTTAACAGGCACATCCACCTTACGTACCATAACTTCAAGAAACTGTTCATAATCTTCTTCATCCATTTTCTGTAGATTGGAATACCAGAATTTTGTATTCAATCTATCCATAACGGACTCTAATGTGAAAAACGGAAGACATACATTCATCAACCCTTCCACATCACCGATCTTAACATTCATGGTAACTAACGCTACCATGTCACTGGGTGAAATAATC
>OBLI01003624.1_pt1 | contig 11694 bp, 9 predicted proteins | sample 1519701 | NCBI WGS metagenome assembly OBLI01 (sample SAMEA3663005, study PRJEB22513) | pig gut metagenome | biome: pig gut; feature: pig-associated habitat; material: faeces | place: France | collected 2012 | reverse complement strand
GGCGAGCGCTTTTTTATAGATTTCTATAGTTTGCTATAATTATCTATAGCTTCCTTTTAGAGGGCGAGCGCTTTTTTATAGATTTCTATAGTTTGCTATAATTATCTATAGCTTCCTATAATGATCTAAAGCTTTCTGTCGCTTGCTTGGGCTTTCTTTCATCGCGGGGCGGGGAGCGGGGTGTAGAAGGGTCGGGTCGTAGAGTCGGCCAGCTCGGGGTGGAACAAGCCGATGAGCGATTGGAGCAAACGGTCGGGGTGGAAAGGCACTTCTTCGTAGAATGCCACCTGCAAGGTGTTGCATGCCCAAACGTGGCGCTCCTTCCAGGCGGCGAAACGGGTGTAGGCGGGGCAGTCTTTGGCCAAGCCGTCGTAGGTGAGCGGCGTGGTGGCGCCATACTTCACGAGCCATAGGTCGGCTCGGTGCGCACGGGCAAAAACACTCTCCATGTCGAGCGGCAAGCTGCCGCTTTCAGGTCGGTCGGCCCAGAGATAGTGTGCCCCGGCGTCGGTCAGGAATTGCCCCATCGTGCTGTTTCCGCCCGGTTGGTACCATGTCCCGCCCGTGCGGAGGTCGCAAAACACGGTGGGGCGGACGCTGTGAGCCCGGCTCGCCTTTTCCCGAAGTGATAAGTAATGGGCGGCTACAACCTGGAAGAGTGAGTCGGCACGAGGCCCTTGGCCCACGAGCCGACCGAAGAAGCGCATCCACTCTGCCCGGCCCAGTGGCGACGTTTCCATGTAGTCGGCACACTCAATGAGGGGTATGCCCAACTGTTCCAAGGAGCCGTGTCCGGCATTCTCGAACGGTGAAACGAACACCGCATCGGCGCACAGCGCACGGATGGTTTCCACGTCGGGGTTGAGGCTGTTGCCCACGCTGCACACGCCTTGGGCGAGCAGTTGGCGGAGTTGTGCCCCGACCACATAGGCCGTGTCGGCCATCCCGGCGATGTGGCTCGCTGCTTGGAGGTCGGCCAGCAACGAGGCGTGGACCGACGAGAGCAACACGACGCGTTGGAGCGGAGTGCGCACCACGGTGCCCGGGGGCAGTTGTTGCGGCAGGGGCTGATGGGAGGGTATGAGCAAATAAGTGGCCTGGATGCGTTCGGGATGCCAGGCATCTTTCACCTTCACGATGCAGCAGCTGTCAGTTTCCTCCATTTCTAACAACGAAGCGTAGTCCATTCCTCCGGAGGGCTCGTGGGCCGTCGGCGGGGTATGGGTGCAGGCTGTCAGCAACAGCAAGAGGAGAAGGGGCAGCAAGGGCATGGCGTATCGGGGAAGGGAAGGGTTGGGAGAGGGTAAGGAGGGGTGTCGGCGGTGCGTGGAGTGGTTTTCACACTGTTATCTCTCCGGCGATGCTGGTGTTCATCTTGTGGATGATTTCCTCGTGGGTATAGCCGTGGCCCAGGAGGAACATGAGTTTGGTTACCACTGCTTCCACGGTAGCGTCGTAACCGTTGATTACTCCGGCCTGCAGGAGTTGCAGTCCCGTTTCGTAACGGTGCATCTCGACGGTTCCTTTGTAACACTGGGAGATGTTGACCACGATGATGCCTTTGGACACGAGCTGACGGATGCGTTCGACAAACCAAGGCTTTTGCGGTGCATTGCCGGAGCCGTAGGTTTTGAGAATGACTGCCTTCAGTCCTTCCACGGCGAAGCACGTGTCGACCACCTCCTTCCTTATGCCGGGGAAGAGAGTGAGAATCATCACGTTGTTGTCGAGCAGGAAATGGGGTTTGAACGCCTCGTAGGGTTTGGGGCGGTGTATGAGGTGGTGGTCGAACTTCAGGTGGATGCCGGCCTGGGCCAGCGGTGCGAAGTTGAAGGACCGGAAAGCATTGAAGCCCTCTGCGTTGATTTTGGTGGTGCGGTTTCCGCGCATGAGGCGGCTTTCAAAGAAAATACAGACCTCTGGCACCATGGGGTGGCCCTGGGCATTGCGCGCAGCAGCGATTTCGATACTGGTCAGGAGGTTTTCTTTACCGTCGGTGCGGAGCTGGCCGATGGGCAGCTGCGAACCGGTGATGACCACGGGCTTGCCCAGATTTTCAAGCATGAAACTGAGTGCGGAGGCGGTAAATGCCATCGTGTCTGTGCCATGAAGCAGCACGAAACCGTCATAATTGTCATAGTGTTCGGCAATGATGCGTGCCATCTTCACCCAATAGCGTGGCTCCATATCGCTTGAGTCGATGGGAGCGTCGAATGCCAGCGCATCAATTTGATAGTTGAAACGCTTTAGCTCCGGCACATAGAGACGGAATTGCTCAAAGTCGAAGTTCTCAAGCGCACCGGTTTCCGGATTCTCTATCATTCCGATAGTACCGCCGGTATAGATGATGAGTATGTGGGGAATGCGGCTTTTATCCATGGATGCAAAACTACTGAAAAATGTTTAATTGTTCCTATATAGTAAGGGAAAAGAGCAACCTCGGGTTTGAAAGAATGTAAAAGAACGTTGGACGCTATCCAGCGCCGGAAAGTGGCAGGCGGAGCGGCGCTGGGCCATCCGTTTGGTGGGCTGTTCCCATGGGCGTGCGGACCGGGGGGCACAAGTCCGCCACTTGTGATGAAAAAGTCCAGGACTATTTTTTTCTACTCGCCGAGTTGTGAAAAATAGTCCTGGACTTTTTTGCCGGGATGTTTCGCTTCCTTTTGCGCCTGCTCCCTGCGGCGGTCTGCAACCAAAAAGCAGCAACGGAAATCCCGTTGCTGCTTGATGAGGTGTGTGAGAAAAATCGTTTAGTGGCGCAAGCGTTTGAGAATGCCCGACTTGCGTTTTTGCGAGCGTCCGTAGCCGTAACCGTAGCCGTAGCCTGCACCGTAGGTGCTGCCGTAGCCGCTTCCGCTCTCCTTGACGTCGTTGAGCACGATGCAGAGGTTTTTCAGACGGTCGTCCTGATACATGCGTTCCAGCTCGGGCAGGAAATCGCGCTCCTGCACTCCGGCCCTGACAACGAAGAAGGTGATGTCCACCACGCGGTTGACGATGCCTGCATCGGCTACTGAGAACATCGGGGTACAGTCAATGATGATTTGGTCGTAACGGTCGCGCAACTTTTCGATGAGTTCTTCCAGACGTTCGCTCATGAGCAGTTCCGAAGGGTTGGGGGGCAACGAGCCGGCCGGTATAAAGTCAACGCCCTCCGTCAGTCCGTCTTTCACAATGATGTCTTCAATCTTCGTCAGCTCGTCCGAGAGGTAAGCGGTGAGGCCCAGATGGTGGCCGAAGTGGGAGCTGAGCGTACGCTTGCGGATGTCGGCGTCAATCAGCAGGGTGCGTTTTCCCATCATGGCAAAGGTGATGCAGACGTTGCGCGAGATGAAGCTCTTACCCTGCCCGGGGGTGGTCGAAGTGGTCATGATGACCTGGGTGGCGTGGCGTATGTAGTTGAGGCTGAAGCGCATGATGCGGAAAGCCTCCACCAAGGGCGCGTCGTTGGACAGTTCGTTGATGAGCGTCTTGCCGGTGGCATTTTTCATGTGCGGAATCTCGCCCAGCAAGGGGATGGTGGTGGCATTTTCAATGTCCTTGCGCGAGTGGACGGTGACGTCGAGCGTCATGAGCAGCCAGATGATAAACGCCGGTATAGCAACGCCGATGCAGAGGGCAATGAGCATGATGACCATGCTGCGAGGGCTGACCCGTTTGTTGCCGATGGGTCCTTCCACCAAGCGGACGTTGGCTTCGTTGATGGCCTGTTGGAGCGCCACTTCCTCGCGTTTGTTGAGCAGATAGGTATAGAGCGTTTCCTTGAGTGCCTGTTGGCGTTGGATGTCAATGCCCTGTTTCTCCATGTCGGGTGCTCCGGCAATTTGTCCCGTGAGGAGGTTCTCATTGTTGCGGGCGTCACGCAGCTGCAGGCGGAGTGCGCTGATGTGGTTCTGGAGTGAGGACGCAATAATCTTGCGTGTTTGTGCGAGTTGGCGGTCCATTTCGCGCACCACGGTTTGTTGCTCGCTGGAGTTGTTGGCCAGTGAGTTGCGTTGGTTCATGAGCGTGTTGAAAGCCGTAATCTGCTGATTGACAGCCGCATCTTCCAAATTGAGTGTGGGGATGAGGTCATTGTCGTTCGTATGGTTTCCGAGATAATCGTTGAGAAATTGCGCCACATTGAGCTGTGTTTCGATGGCCAGCGTTTGTTGGCGTGCGGTGGACGTTTCGTTGAGCACCGCCTGCGACGTCAGTTTGAAATCAATCAGCTGGTTGCGCTTCTTGAAGTCGGCCAGCTCGGTTTCCACGGTGTTCAGCTCGTTGCCAATGATTTGTAGGCGTTCGTCGATGAACTTTGCGGTGCTGAGAGCCACCCGGTTTTTGTTTTCCACGACGTCTTCTTTATACGTGTCGTAGAGTGTGTTGAGGATGTCGTCGGCTCGTTTCGTGTGCGTGTCCTGACAGGTGAGGACAATGAGCGATGTTTCCTTGTTAAATTCCGATGCTGTGAGCTTGGACTGGTACACGTTTGCAGCCAAGGAGACTGGCATTCGCACCACGCGGATTTCTTCGTTGGTCCACTGGTTGAAGCTTTTACCTCTCAGCACGGAGAGCTTGCCCGCGGGGGTTTGGAGTGTCTGTCCCAGCTGTGCGTTGATGTCGGGCAGCTTGTTGCCTTCTTCGTCCTTGAAGTTGGTGAGTTTCACGGTGTTTCCGTTTACCTTTTGCACCTCAAAACTGATGGAGGGCTTTTCTGCTTTGGCCGCCATCTCTTCGGTGTAGGGCGACTGGAAGATGATTTCAACGGGACGCTCGTCTTTGTAGAGCGGCACATGGTGCAGCCCCTCGTCGATGAGGTAGTCCACGTCGAGGTTCAGCTTCTCCACCACGCGTTGCATGAGTCGCTTGGAGGAGATGATAAAGATTTCGTTTTTTAGGTTGTCGCCTACGCTCACACCGTTGAGTTCGAGCAAACTTGTCATGTTGCTGCGATTGGCACGCCGCAGGCTGGACATGCTACCGCTCGTGCCGTTGCCCTCTTCGATGAGCATGACCGACTGACGCTCGTATATGCGCGACTGTCGTTGCTGATAAATCCAACCTAAGGCCACGCATACGATCACAGAGAGCGTAAACCAATACCAGTTCTGCATAAATTTGTGGTAACACAGTTTTAGCAACGGAATAAGCTGCATTTCGTTGTTACCTTCCATGTTGTTGGAAATGTTCTCCATCTGAATATTGTTAAAGTATGATTAAAGATGTCGGCAAAAATACGACTTTATTTTTGATAACGACGATTTTCAGCTTCTTTACGTGTTGTGTTTTGGGACAAATGGCGACAATTATGCAATATGGGCGGTTCTGGAGGGGGAAGTGGAGGATTTGGACGTGTTTGTTCAGGATGAGTGTACACGGCTCGTCGATGGGGTGCGTACCCATGCGAAACACCATCCGCAACATGCCGGGTGGGCGTTGCGGATGGTGCGTTGCTATATATAATAAGGTGTGTCTATATATATAAGTAGGTGTTTAAAATTAGTTTATATTTATATGATTAATCAAAGTTTGCATATATCATCTGTCCCCTCTTGGGCGCATTTAGTTCCTTGTTTTTTCGGTCACATAGCCCGCTATGCTCCCTCAAAAAAAGAAACTAACTGCATCCCAATAGAGCACACATGATATAAACTAATTTTAAACACCTACTTATAAGGAGTGTTCGTTGTCAGAGGGGAAGGGTTGTTATGCCTTCTCGCCTTATCCTTGACACGCGGTGCGGGGCTTGATTTGCTGGAAGAAGTCGTTGCCCTTGTCGTCAACGAGGATGAAAGCGGGGAAGTCCTTCACTTCAATCTTCCAGACGGCTTCCATGCCCAGTTCGGGATATTCTACGCACTCAATGCTCTTGATGCTTTGCTGCGAGAGGATGGCTGCGGGCCCGCCTATGGAGCCGAGGTAGAAGCCGCCGTGTTTCTTGCAGGCATCGGTCACTACTTGCGAGCGGTTGCCCTTGGCAATCATGACGAGTGAGCCTCCGTTTTCCTGGAAGAGGTCTACGTAGGGGTCCATGCGGCCTGCGGTGGTCGGTCCCATGGAGCCGCAAGGCAGTCCCTGCGGAGTCTTGGCCGGTCCGGCGTAGAGCACGGGGTGGTTCTTGATGTATTCGGGCAACTCCTCACCCTTGTCGAGGCGTTCCTTGAGTTTGGCGTGAGCAATGTCGCGTGCTACGATGATGGTGCCGTTGAGGCTGAGGCGTGTGGCGACGGGGTATTTCGTGAGCTCCTTGCGCACTTCGTCCATGGGGCGGTTGAGGTCGATGCTGACGCCTCCGCCTTCGCCAGCCTCGCGCAGTTCTGCGGGGATGAGCTCTGCGGGATTGTCATCCATCTTTTCAATCCAGATACCGTCCTTGTTGATTTTGCACTTGATGTTTCGGTCGGCCGAACAGCTCACTCCGAGGCCCACAGGGCAGCTTGCGCCGTGGCGGGGCAGACGGATGACGCGTATGTCGTGCGCATAATATTTTCCTCCGAACTGTGCGCCGAGCCCGATGCGGTGAGCTTCTTCGAGGAGCTGCTTTTCGAGTTCCACGTCGCGGAAGGCGCGTCCCGTTTCGTCGCCGGTGGTGGGCAGGTTGTCGTAGTAGTGGGTCGAGGCCAGCTTCACGGTGAGCAGGTTCTTCTCTGCCGACGTGCCGCCAATGACAAATGCCACGTGATAGGGCGGGCAGGCTGCTGTGCCCAGGGTTTTCATTTTGGCTACGAGGAAGGGAACGAGCGTGGCGGGGTTGAGGATGGCTTTGGTCTCCTGGTAGAGATACGTCTTGTTCGCTGAGCCGCCGCCTTTGGTAACGCAGAGGAATTTGTACTCCATTCCTTCTGTGGCTTCGAGGTCAATTTGTGCCGGCAGGTTGCAGCGTGTGTTCACCTCGTCGTACATGTTGAGCGGAGCGTTTTGCGAGTAGCGCAGGTTCTCCTGTGTGTAGGTGAGGTATACGCCTTTGGCGATGGCCTCTTCGTCGCAGAATCCCGTCCACACCTGTTGTCCTTTTTCTCCGTGCACAATGGCGGTGCCGGTGTCCTGGCAGATGGGCAGTTGGCCTTTTGCTGCCACTTCGGCGTTGCGCAGGAAAGTCAGGGCCACGTATTTGTCATTGTCGGAGGCTTCCGGGTCGCTGAGAATCTTGGCTACTTGTAGATTGTGGGAGCGTCGGAGCAAGAAGTTGACGTCGCGGAATGCCTGGTTAATCATTCGTGTGATGCCTTCGGCCTCTACTTTGAGCATAGGCTTGCCTTCAAACTCGCTAATCGAAACATAGTCTTTCGTAAGCAGGTAGTATTCCGTATCGTCCTTGCCGACTTGGAACATGGGTGCATACTTGAAATCGGGTACTTGTGCCATATAAATTAAGGTTTTTGGTTTTGCAAAAGTAGTGCAAGGCGAGCGCAATGCAAAACGAAAAGCTGAAAGTTTTTCGTTTTGCATTGCCGAGCCGCCGCCTACTTTCTCTAAAAGTAGTGCAAGGCGAGCGCAATGCAAAACGAAAAGCTGAAGTCATAGAGTCCCAGTTCGTTAGGAGCCAGTTGTGCCACCGGGTGCGTTTCGAGCCGGCTATTTCCTTCGTACCAGGCTACTTGGTTGATGTCATTGCTTCCGGCAAACTGAAATCCTCGGGAAGCGTTGCCGCCTCGTGCGGCAAATTCCCATTCCGCTTCAGTAGGCAGCCGGAATTGGCGGAGCCGGGGCGGCTATGTGGAGAGCACGATGGCCCGCACGTCGGAGAAATCGTGCTGTTCGAGCTTTTCCGGCGCGATGAGGAAGTCCAGCACGCCGCAGTCCATGAAGTTGAGCTGGAAATCGTCGCCCTCGAACGAGTCCACCTGCAACAGGATTTGCCAGTCCTCGAAAGGCGGGTCCCAGGTCTCCCACGGGCGGTAGGTGGGTGGGGCAAAGAGCGCGTGGTCGTCGAGTTCGTCGGCCGCTGCGCCAAATTCCACTTGCAGTTCGTGGGGTGAAAGCTCGTTGTCGTCGTCGTCCACGAGCACCACCTCCCTCATGTTGTCCGTTTCGGGAAAGTAGAAAACCTTCACGGCGTCAGGGTCCGACACTGTGCCGCCAATGTCGTAGCACCCCGTGCAGTAGCCTAAGAAGTGGTCAATTTTGGCGAAGAAAGCGAGCAACCCTTTGTGGGGCAGCCGGCCTTCGGGGTCGCACTCGGCCACTTCCTCCAGATTGAGCTGGCAGACGAAGCAATAGGGGTAGTCTTCGCCGTCCTCGTCGGTGTACATCGGGTAATCAACGCCTTTGGGTAAGTCCGGGTTGCCCCAGAAGCGGGATGTGCCGCAGGGCAGTTTCTCTGCGGTCGGCGACAGTTTCAGGTGAATGGGGTTCATGATGTAGCAGTTGAGAGTTTGGTATGCGTTTCCGGCCCGGCCGGTGTCAGTCCTCCTCGATGATTTGTTCCGGTTCCCAAATGGTGTTCATCAGGTTGAGGGCGATGTTGTTTCCCGCTTCGGCTGCGGTGCAGAGAATGTCGTAGTAACGTTCCATGTCCGTCATGAAAAACGTCGGGTCGTTGTTCACAGCCGCCGTGTCGAGCCATTCCCACGCCACTTCCTTGTCCGGTGCCAGGCAGCCCTTCTCTATGCCTTCGAGCAGTATGTTCTGGAATAGTCCCCGGCGGACAATCAGACCTGTGGCCCAGTTGTTCGATGCCGCGAGCAAGGCTTTGAGCGGGTACACCTCCACCATGCCGCCGTTGATGGCCTCGTTCAGGAGGTCGAGCACGCATTGTTCCGCCTTGGTGGTCTCCCGGTATACCGTCTGTTGCCTTTGTTCGTGCACCTCGGCGATGTCCCGGAGCAAGTCGCGCGCCTGTTCGTAGGGCGTGAGCCGATAGTAGCTGAACACCAGCGTTACGAGGTCCGAGCTCAGGTACGGGTTGTCCACTAAGAAGGAGGGTGCTTGGAAACTCTCTTCTATCTTCACGCGGTAGAGGTCGTTGCCGCTGCGCAGCGCAATGGCCGTTTCCGACACCTCCTCCACGCGCAGCGGTCCGCACCGCAGACTTTCCGTTGGGAGCATTTCGCCTACTTTCAGCGCGCCAAACGGCACATACATCCGCTCTGCGTAGTGGTTGCCCACGGACATGTCGCGCGTTTCGTGGTGCGCCACGATTTTCAGTTCAATCGGCACTTCCGGCAGGCGGAGTTTGCGTTCGATTTCCGCCCTTTCGGCTTCGAGGTCGCGGGGCGGCAACAACACCTCCAGCTGTTGGATGAGGGGAATGCAGTCCAGCAGCACCCCTCTCACCGTTGGCAGGTCCTCCTCGTCCATTTCGTACATATCGCACGCCAATGCCAACTGTTTTCGCAGGCGGTCTATGGCCGGGTCGTCGGGTCGGAGACACGTGGCGGCGAAGTCGCGCACCTCGTGCTTGAGGTTGGGCAGGATGAAGGGCCACGGCGTGGCGGCATCGTCGTCGTGCGTGACTAATCGTTGAATTGTTTGGTACAGATTGGCCAAATAGCGGCTCTCTGTGCTGACGTGTTGGTCGTCAATGTCGGCCTCGAAGCGGCAGATGTAGGGAGAGGGGGCAGGGGTGTGCGACATGGAGGTGAGGGTTGTAAGAAGAGGAAGAGAGAAGGAGGAGTGGGGCGGACGGCGAGCAGTGTCAGTCGAACATCACCCTGGGATTCATCGCCGAGGGGCTGTTCCATCTGATGCCTCGGCGGGCCAGTGACGTTTCCTTTTGATGCCAATAGGCGAAGCAGAAGCCCATGCCGCGGCGGTGCCACCTTAGTTTCTTGGCACACTCGGCTTCAACTTCCGCAATCACCGCTTCCCATTCGGGTGTGCGCTCCACGGGGTCGAACTTCAGGGAGCGGCGGTATTTGCGGCAATACTCCTCCATCGGCAGGTCGGGATTGATGAAGTTGCGCAGTTTTTGCAGCGTTCGGAGGTTGTGCTCGTTGTCCGGAGCCAACGTTTCGATGTATTCACGCACCTCTATGCAGAAGCGTGGCGTGAGGGTTTCCTCCATCTGTTCGAGCATGTTGTTCAGGAGGTCGGCTTTTTCTTCGGGTGTGTTGAATTCTTCCGGCACGATGTCGGGCAGTGTTTGCATCAGGTTGAATGCTTCTTTTCCTGCGGCTATGTTTTTCCACAGGTTGCCGTCATCCTCATAGTTTTTCACCATCTCTCGAAAGAGTTTTGCGATGCGTTTCAGCGTTTTGTCCATTCTGCGTGTTTTAAGGTGACATCCAAGCTTTTCTTGCTGCTGTCTGGTGCGAGTGTGTCGCAGTGGCTGCAGTGGGTGCGCCCCTGTTTCGTTCTGGCTGCCGGGCAGCAGGCAATGCAGAGCAAAGGTAGGGATTTTTTTGTGTTTCATAGTTTGTTGCAAGAAAAGTTTATCTCTTGCTCAATGAAATGCTCGCACGGGCTCTGCGTAAACGCCTGTGGGGGGCATCAGTCGTGCAACGCAAAGTAGTCTTAGGTTGTCCAAGTTGTCGTCGTCATTTCACAAGTCCGCCACTTGTGAAAAAAAGTCCCGGACTATTTTTTCCTACTCGTCGAGTTGAAAAAAATAGTCCGGGACTTTTTGTCGCGCAATGTGCGACGCTGCCGACGCACCCTGGGAGGGGATGGCTTATTCCTCGGTGTTTTCGTTCACAAGCTCCAGGTATTTCAGGCTTGCGTAGCCCGTTCGTCCGTTGTATTCGATGCGGAGGAAACCGTTTTCGCTTTCTTCAGATTTCACGCGGTCGCCTTGTTTCAGTGTGCCGATGACGCGGCTGGTCTTCTTGGGTTTGCTGCGCACATTGAGGTAGGCTGCGGTACATTCGTAGGTGGGGGTGGTGTCGGCCACGACTTCTGTGGGCTCGTCAGCATAGCGATCGAACCATTCGGGATGTTGGCTGCTCACACAGACGCCTGCCACCACGCCGATGGCCAGCAGCAGTGTCCAGCCGTTCCAGAAGAGAAGGCGGAAGCCGTACATGATGACGTTGACCCCCACCACAATGGCGAAGGCGGCGATGTACCACATGATGACACCGACTATGATGGCGCCGATGAGGGCAAAGATGCCCGCTACGATACCATGTTGAATGAATGTGCTCACCACGAAAATCAAACACCCGATTCCGATAACGACCATGGCCGCCAAACTGAACCAGCCCAGCACGTCTTCCGTCTTTTCCGCAAACCAGTTGCCAATGTCGGCCACCGTGTCGTTGAACCTTGACCACAGCGAGCGCCGCCGGAACGTGCCGGAGGTTCGTGGGGTGAAGCTCTGGGTGTTGCGGGGAATGTTGATGACCGGTCTGGCTGAAGTCAGATTGCCAAACGACATGTTGTTAGGATTAAACCCTTCGGGTAGTGCCATAGTTCGTAAGTTGGTTGTTAAGATGCAGTGAGTGAATGAATGGATAGGGAGGTTTTGTGGCGCGCCACGGCGGTCAGCAAGTTATGCAGACGTATGCAATGAGGCCGATGACCAATAGCAACGTCCAGCCATTCCAGAAGATGAAACGAACGACATATGCGATGATGTTGACCAAAATGGTGACGATGGCTGAGATAATCTTCCACATTATATAGCCCGCAACAACGGACGCAAAGAGAGAAATGATGGCCTCCGCGAAACCATGTTCGTTGTATTCCTCTATGATTAGTTGGATGTAGAGGATGACGATGGGGATGATGGCCAGCAGGCGTAGACAGAGGATGATGTTATCCGTATTGTCG
>OBLI01003618.1_pt1 | contig 11711 bp, 7 predicted proteins | sample 1519701 | NCBI WGS metagenome assembly OBLI01 (sample SAMEA3663005, study PRJEB22513) | pig gut metagenome | biome: pig gut; feature: pig-associated habitat; material: faeces | place: France | collected 2012 | reverse complement strand
AACACGAAAATAGGAGATAAACACCCTATGATTAGTGTTTACCTCCTACTCGATTCAGTAGGTTGGTGTGATGAAAGGTTGGGTCAGTCTTCTTTCAGATGGCGCACGATGCCGTTCTTCGCTCCCTTGATGAAGTCGAGGATTTTGTCGATTTCATCGCTCATGGGTATTTGCTCGGGAATCTTGATGACGGCGTCTTCGAGGCTGAAGTTGCCGGTGTAGATGATGCGGTAGGTGTTGGCAATGTGGCGCAGCACGCGGTCGGTCACGTTAAAGTGTTTGAGCACGACGGAGTTGACACCATGGTAGGAGGCGGGGTTGCCGCCGAGGATGACGTAGGGGGGTACGTCCTTCGCTACACGGCATCCGCTCTGGATGAGCGAGAAGCGGCCCACGCGAACGTGCTGCTGCACCACTACACCGTTGCTTTGGATGGAATAGTCATGCAGTTCGCTTTCGCCGGCAATGCAGCTGCCGATGCCCACAACGCATTTGTCGTGTATTTGAACGTCATGGCAGATGTGTACACGGTCCATGATGAAGTTTTCATCTCCAATCCGGGTGGCTTTTTCGGGATAGGTGCTGCCGGCAATTACCACGTTCTCGCGGATGTGGTTGTTGTTGCCTATCACTACGTGGGTGGGCTGTCCCTGCACATAGTGAAAATCCTGGGGAGTGGAACCGATGACAGCATTTTGGTAAACCGTGTTGCCGCTGCCCATGGTGGTACCTTTGAGAATGGAGACATGGGGCTTGATGACGCAGTTGTCGCCAATCACCGTATCGGCTTCGATGTAGGCGAAGGGGCCTACCTCAACATTGTTTCCCAACTGGGCCTTGGGGTCAACGTATGCTAAAGGAGAAATCATAAGGGGAAAGGTATTGTTGGCTTCTTAAACAGGCTAAAGCAGGCGGTGGAATTGGCACGTCGAGCCTCTCCTTCCGCCTACTTGGATTAAAAAGTCGGGTTAGTATGCCATTCTATATTATATGGTGTGACTGGGGTAGGGGCGGTTATTGTTCCCGTCCGCCACCCAAGGCTTGGTACAGGCTGATGGCAGCCTGCACTTTGTCGAACTTGTCCTGAATGAGGTTAAGCTGTGCTTGGATAAGGCTTTGCTGAGCGGTGAGGATTTCAAGGTAGGTGGTGCTGGCACTGCGCTGGAAGAGTTCTTTGGTGTTTTCCAACGTGGTAGTGAGCGTCTCCACCTGCTTCAGGCGGGTAGCCTGCCTGTTTCCTGCCGCCTGATAGTTGGTCAGCGCATTGCTCACTTCCTGTCCGGCATTGAGCAGAGCCTGCTCGAACTGAAGTTGCGCGTCTTCATACTTCAACTGCGAAACCTTGAGGTTGGCTTTAAGCTGTCCGTTCATGAAGATGGGTTGGGTGAGCGATGCAAAGGCGGAAGCCAAGATCTTTCCGGGGTTGACGATGATGCCGGCGTTGTTGGTCCATGCGGCCTGCGCACCTATGTTGAGCGAGGGATAGAATGAACTCTTGGCAGCATTGACATCGTAGAAGCTGGAAGCTAACTGCATCTCGGCAGCGTGTACGTCGGGGCGGTTGGCCAGCAGCTGGAGGGGTACGCCTGTGGAGAAGGAGGAGGGAAAAGCATCGGCATTGAAAGTGCCACGGGCAATGGCGTGCGGTGCTTCGTGCAGCAGACTGCACAGCGCGTTCTCTGTCTGCGTGATGTTTTGCTTCAGTGTAGGCACGGAACTGAGCAGGCTATAGTAGTTGGCCTTGGTCTGTCCCACAGCAGCCTCGTTGGTCATGGCCGCCGTTTTCATCAGTTCCATGGTTCTGACGTTCTCAGCCCAGATGTCCACCGTGGCTTCCGTGGTTTTGAGCTGTTCGTCGAGCATTTGCAGCGTGTAGTAGAGGTTGGCTACGGATGCGATGATGGCGGTGCGCGTGGCCTGCTTGGCCGCTTTGCTCATTTCCAGGGTGGCTTCGGCCTGCTTCTTCACGTTGCGCAACTTGCCGAGTGAGCCAATCTGCCAGCTGGCACTGACGGGGAAATTGTATGTTTTGGTGGCTTTTCCAAAGTCCCAGCTCGAAATGTTCCCTTGGGGGCTGAATGTTACGGTGGGGTAATAGGCCAGGCGTGCCACGCTCAAACCGGCTTCTGCCTGTTGGATGGTAAGGTCGGCACTGCGCAGGTTGGTATTGTTCTCCAACGCCTTGCTGATGAGTGCCTGCAGATGCGGGTCTGTGAACACTTCCTGCCAGGGGGTGTTGCCGAAGTTGGCAGTATCGGCCTGCAGGGCGGTTTGTGTTTCGGTTGTGTCGCGGTAGAGTTTGTTCAGTCCGCTTTCGATGCTTTGCGGCCGCTCGTAGTTGCTGTAGAGGTGGCAACCGGTGAGCAGGACGGAACAACCGATGATATAGATGATGTGTTTCATTTTCTTGTCTGTAGGGTTGCGAGTATAGGGAGGTTCGGAAAACCGGTGAAAGCGTAAACCTTGGAAAACAGATTCCGACGGTTTTGCGAACCACCCTTATCTCAGCTATTTAGAGTATTGTTCAATGTCAGAGTTGGCCTCGCCTGTTTCGATGTCCTCCCATGTCATCGGCTTCACTTTCTCTTGCAGATACTGGAAGACGACAAACAGTACGGGCACGATGAAGATTTGGCAAATCATACCAATCAACATACCGCCAATGGCCGTGGTACCGAGTGAGCGGTTACCGTTGGCACCTACGCCGAAGGCGAACATCATTGGGAGAAGACCGATAATCATGGCCAAAGATGTCATCAAGATAGGACGCAGACGGGCACCGGCACCCAGCACGGCTGCCCACGAGATGCTCATACCCATCTTGCGGCGGTCAAGGGCGAACTCTACAATCAGGATGGCGTTCTTGGCCAACAAACCCATCAACATGATGAGAGCAATCTGCACGTAGATGTTGTTGGACGCGTTGCCGAATATCATGTTGAAGAATTGTCCTGCCGCTCCGGGCAACAGGCTGAGGCTGCCCATACCCTGGATGAAGAGGAACGAACCGGCCAAACCGAAGGGTACGGAGAGCAATACGGCGAAGGGCAGGAGGTAGCTTTCGTATTGTGCCGAGAGCAACAGGTAGATGAACACGAAGCAGAGCAGGAACACGAGGGCCGTGGTACTGCCGGCATTGGCGTTCTCTTCGCGCGACTGTTCGGAGAACTCGAACGAGTAGCCTTGCGGCAGACTTTCGGCAGCTACTTCCTTAATGGCCTGAATAGCCTGTCCGGAGGTGTAGCCCGAGGCGGGGTTACCGTTCACGGCGATGGCAGTGTACATGTTGAAGCGGTTGATGTTGTCCGGCCCGAATGTAGGCTTAATGCTCATGAACTCGGTGATAGGTGCCATTTCGCTGCCGTTGCGCACCTTGATTTTGTAAAGGCTCTCGAAGTTGGCGCGCTCGCTTTGTTCGCCCTGTACCATTACACGGTAAATCTTACCGAAACGGTTGAAGTTGGAGGCGTACAGACCGCCGTAGTAACCCTGAAGTGTGGAGAGAATTTCAGAGGGGGAGATACCGGCACGCTTACATTTCGCCGCATCAATGTCGATGATGTATTGCGGGAAGTTGGGGTTGAAGGTGGTCTGCGCCGATTCTATTTCGGGGCGTTGCTGCAGATTGGCCAGGAAAGTTTGGGCCACGTCAAAGAACTTGTTGAGGTCGCCGCCGGTGCGGTCCTGCAAGTTGAAGGTGAAACCGTTGGTGGCACCGTAACCGGTAATCATAGGCGGCTGGAAGAAGAGCACCTGCGCATCCTTGAACACATCGCGTGAGCGAAGGTACAAGTTGGCAAAGATAAGTGTAGAACTCTCCATCATGGAACGTTCTTCCCAGTCTTTCAGCTTGATGATGAACGAACCGTAAGAAGGACCTTCTCCGCCGATGAAGCTGTAGCCGGAAATCACGGTACTCAGTTCCACGGCAGGTACAGAACGTACGAGGCTGTCAACCCGCATGAGGAACGATTCCGTGCGGTCCTGCGAGGTGCCGGGAGGCATGGTCACGACACCCATGATGGTGCCGGTGTCTTCATTGGGCACCATGGCGGTAGGCGTGATGTTCATCAACCAAACAAGCAGGGCGATGGAGCCGGTGGTAAGTCCCAGTGAGAGAATGGGGCGTTGGATGAACTTCAGCACCGCTTTCTTGTAGCGTTGCAGAATGCGCTCATAGGAGTTGTTGAAGGAGTTCATGAACTTCTTCGTCGAGAGTCCGATGAGGCCCAGCACTGCGATGATGCTGAAAATAACAGTGATGACGGGGTGACTTTCAAAATTGAAAGCACCGAAAATCATGCCGAGAATGGCAATGATGATAAAGAGAAGTGTGATGCTGGGGTGCAGGATGCGTCCGATGGCCTCGGCATAGCGTTGAATGAAAGTCTGTCCGGCAGCCTTATAGGCAGTGCCCATGCGTTCGCCCAGTGAAGGTGTTGCCCCGTCTTCTTTGGGATGCGGTTTCAGCAGGATGGCACAGAGAGCCGGTGACAGCGTCAGGGCGTTAACGGCCGAGAAACCGATGGCGATGGCCATGGTCAGACCGAATTGGCGGTAGAAGGTACCCGCTGTGCCCGACATGAAGCTTACGGGGATAAACACGGCCATCATGACCAAAGTGATGGAGACGATGGCACCGCCGAGTTCACGCATGGCATCGATGGAGGCTTTGCGCGAGGAGGTGTAACCTTGGTCAAGCTTGGCATGCACGCCTTCCACCACCACGATGGCATCGTCCACCACAATGGCAATGGCCAACACCATGGCCGAAAGCGTTAGCAGGTTGAGCGAGAAGCCGATCATGTAGAGCAGGAAGAAGGTACCAATCAAGGCTACCGGGATGGCAATGGCCGGAATGAGCGTGCTGCGGAAGTCCTGCAAGAAGAGGAACACCACGATAAACACGAGGATAAACGCCTCAATAAGCGTCTTGATCACTTCGTGGATAGAGGCAAAGAGGAAGTCGTTTACGCTCTGGGCCACTTTGATTTCCATACCTTCGGGCAAATCTTGCCTACAGTCTTCAAGCAGGGCTTCGATGTCCTGTACAATCTGTGTGGCGTTGGAGCCGGCAATCTGCATCACGATACACGATACGGAACGGTGTCCGTTCACGCGGCCGGAGAAGGAGTAGGTGCTGCGTCCCAGTTCCACCTTGGCCACATCCTTCACCCGTATCACATTGCCGTCAGCCGTGGAACGGATAACCATGTTCTCAAAGTCGGATGCTTCGCTCAGGCGGCCTTTGTAGCGCAGGGTATATTGAAAGGTTTGGTTTTCTCGCTCACCGATGGCACCGGGAGCCGCTTCGATGTTCTGTTCCGCCAAAACGCCGGTAATGTCCGAAGGCACCAAGTGGTATTCCGCCATTTTTTCGGGATTCAGCCAGATACGCATGGAGTAGTCGGCACCCATCACCATGGCATCACCCACACCCTTGATACGCTGCACTTGGGGGATGATGTTGATTTTGGCGTAGTTCTCGATAAAGTCGGGCGTATATTTATCGGCCATGTCCACGATGGAGAAAATTACCAACATGGAGCTTTGGCGTTTTTCCGTAATCACACCGACCTTGGTAACTTCCGAAGGCAGCAAGCCTTGTGCCTTGGACACACGGTTTTGCACGTTCACCGCAGCCATATCCGGGTTGGTGCCCTGTTTGAAAGTAATTTCGATGGTGGCGTTACCGGTGTTGGTGGCTGAGGACGACATATAGTCCATGTTCTCCACACCGTTGATTTGCTCTTCCAGCGGAGCAATCACAGAGTTCAGCACGGTCTGCGCATTGGCACCTGTGTACGAGGTGCTTACCTCCACGGTAGGCGGTGCAATGTCAGGATACTGGGTGATGGGCAATGAAACAAGGCCCAGTGCGCCCAATATGACAATGACCACTGAAATCACAGTGGAAAGCACGGGGCGATTGATAAATCTATCTAATTGCATGGAACTTAATCTTGAATGGTTGTAATAGGGTTTGCGGGTTAAAGCAGTTGTTTTCCGGCACGTTATGGTTGTATGGCTTCGCTGCGTAAGTTACGGTGGAAGTCCACACCATTCCGTAGCCGTGCGCCGGAAACACTATATTATTCTTGTCCCGGCATTTTTCCATCTTTCAGTGCCTGCTTAGCCTTTTGTTCGGCAGCCTTTGCCTGCGCTGGCGTGATGGGGTTAATCTGCATATCGTTCTTCAGGCGGTTCACACCGTCAATCACAATGCGTTCGCCAACTTTCAGACCGTTGGAAACCACGTAGTTTTGTCCGTCATTTTGTACCAACACTTCAATTTCGCGGCTCTGCACCTTGTTGTCTGCGCCTACTACGTAAACAAATTTCTTGTTCTGGATTTCATAGGTAGCCTTTTGCGGTATCATGATAGCATCCTTTTGGTGGATAGGTATCAGGATGGAGCCGGTTCCGCCGGAGCGGAGCACATGTCCGGCATTGTCAAACGTGGCGCGCATCTGCACCGAACCCGTGTTGGAGTCAATGACACCGCTCACGGTGCTTACCACACCACTTTGGCTGTATTCCGTTCCGTCAGAGAGCACCAGCGAAACGGCCGGCATCTTGCTGATGGCAGCAGAGAGGCCGCCTTGTTCGCGTGTCAGCCCCAGCAGTTGCTTTTCCGTCATGGAGAAGTAAACGTACATCTGGCTTATGTTCGACACCGTGGTGAGGGGCTGTGCGCTTGATGCGCTGACCAGGCTACCCACGCGGTATGGAATCATGCCTACCACACCGTCCGAGGGACTCGTAACGGTACACCAGCGCAGGTTGTCCTGTGCGCTTTGCAGACTGGCCTGCGCCGCAGCCAGCTGTGCCTCATAGCTTTCGAGAGTGTTCTTGGCCATCTGCAGGTCGTAGCTTGAGATGATTTTCTGGTCAAACAAAGCCTGCTTGTTCTCCACGGTCAGTTTTTGCGTGGCAATGTTGGCCTTGCAGACACGCACCTGGGCTTTGGCCGAGTTGACAGCGGCTTGGTATTGTTCGGAGTCGATAAGGAACAACGGCTGGCCTTTGCGCACCGTAGCACCTTCGTCAACCAGCAGTTTCGTCAGATAACCCGACACCTTCGGGCGGATTTCGATATCCTGCATACCCTTGATGGTGGCGGGATATGAAGTTTTCAGGTCGGCTTCAGTGGTCTTCACTGTTTCTACTGCGAAGTCCTTGTTGGCTTCGGGCATTTGCGACGACTTGCTACCGCAGGCTGTGAGCAGTGCGGCGGAAAGCATCCATAAAGCGATTTTCTTCATGTTGTTGTATTATTATTTGTTTTTTGTTTTCTGAAATATGTGCTTCGGCACTTCGTGTAAGAAGTCATGGCTTGGTAAGGCCGTTTTGCCCTTAAAACACATCTACAAGCGTGCGCAAAGTTACGGTAAAAAACTTTTGCAGTCCTTATAGTTTCTCGCTAAAAGTGGTTTATTATGTTTTTTTAGGGTAATATGTACGCTGTATGGTTGATTTTTCAGATGAAAAATGGATTGTTTAGGCTGGTTTTTAGGGGATAATGATTATGAGGTTATAAAGTTTCTTTGGCAAATTCCGGATTTCCAGCCAGTTACTTTATAACCTCATAACCCATAACCCATAACCTTATCCCTCATACTTTTCATTTCAGATAGTAGTTTGCAGCCTTTTCCTCGCCGATGGTTGTAGCATCGCCGTGTCCCGGCAACACCTGCACGTTCTCCGGGAGGGTGAGGATGCGCTGGCGAAGCCCCTCAATCAGCTGGATCTCGTTGCCTCCGGGCAGATCGCAACGGCCTATTTCGTGGCGGAACAGGCTGTCGCCACTGAACAGCACCCCTTCCTCTTCTATGTAGAAACAGACCCCGCCGGGTGTATGACCCGGGGTAGGGATGACACGGATTTGCAGGTTGCCTACTTCCAGCTTGTCGTCGGGATTGAAATAGCGGGATTCTGCCGGCAGTTCCAACGGCAGTTCCCTGTGCAAGAAACGCTTCATTTGTTCGATGGAAGCCTCGTAGGTTTCTTGTTCCGCGTGGCAAAGCTCAATGGGCACACCATACCTATTATATATGTATGATGCACCGAAAATGTGGTCGAAATGCCCGTGTGTGTTGAGTAACCGTGTCAGTTTCAGTCCTTTGGATTCAATAAAATCACTGATGGCCTTTTGTTCTTCCGGATAGAATGCACCGCAGTCCACCAATGCCGCCTGCCCTGTTTCGTCCCAAAACAAGTAGCAGTTTTCTTCAATCATGTTGACAATGAAACGGGTGATTTGCATGGCTTTAGAGAGGGATATAAATGGCTTTTTTTGTTTCAAAAAACGGTTCGTCGAAGAAGTCGGTAAGCTCCCATTGCATGGCCGTCCGGCGGAACGGTTCCAGTTCGGCGGTGAGATCGCCGCCTTTGAGACAGATCAAACCGTTGGGAAGCGCGTTACTGTGCCGGTGATGAATGTTCTTTTTGATGAGTTTGACCAACTCCGGTGCCGTCATCACCGCCCGGCTCACCACAAAGTCGAAGGTTGTTTTTTCTTCCATCACGTTGCGATGTTCACACGTTACATTCTTCAGCCCGATGGCCTCCGCCACGGCCTGTGCCACCTTTACCTTTTTCCCGATGCTGTCAATCAGTTTGAATTGGCATTCCGGGAACAGGATGGCCAAGGGTATGCCGGGGAAGCCTCCTCCCGTGCCGATGTCCATGATGTGTGTGCCGGGTCTGAACCGTATGATTTTGGCAATGCCCAGCGAGTGGAGCACATGGTGGAGATACAGGTTGTCAATGTCCTTGCGTGAGATGACATTGATTTTCGCATTCCACTCGCGGTATAATGCGTCCAACCGTCCGAATTGCGCCTTTTGTTCGTCGGTCAATCCGGTGAAGTATTTTATGATGATATTGCTCGACATGGTGAAGTAGTGAGTTAAGAAAAACAGCCTTTCTTTGCCGAACCGCAGCCTGGTTTATGAAAAGGCAGTGCAAGGCGAGAGCAGCGAAAACAAAAAGCCGCCGGTTTTTTTGTTTTCATTGCCGAGCCGTAGCCTGTTTATGAAAAGGCCGTGCAAATGTAACAATATTCTGCCGTTTTCAGCACATCCGCTTCATATCCCTCGTTTACAACCTGTACAAAACCTCAAGAACCGGGCATCAAAGCCGTGTATGCCTCCTCTATATACGTGATTATCTCCTTGAAAAATCATTCAATCCTTCAGGCCAGTCTTTTTCTCTGTGAGAATCAATTGTTTCCAGATGAATGTTTCGTAGGTAAATAATTCATGCCAAATATCCCTCTCCACCGGTCATTCATCCATGTTTCATGGCATAATCACTTGAAAATCAGCAAGAATGAAGGGGATTATGAAGGTTTGAACGATTTTTTCAAACGGAAAACAACGTATAATATAGGCGTGTATGTGCGTATGCGAAGGAGTGGGGATGATGTATATCGCTTCGTGTGGTGGCACATACAAAGTCGGGGACTTGTGCTTTCAAAGTGGCGGACTATTTTTTCTACTCGCCGATTAGAAAAAACAACTCCAGGACTTTTGGGAAGGTAGTTGCTTGCTCGCCAATGCCCTCGCAATGTTCCCGAGGAAAAAGACAGGAGGGGCAAAAAGTAGTCACCGCCATCGTGGGAAGAGCGCAGCACGTGGAACTTCGCGGCAAGGAGTGCCGGAGCCAGCCTCTCATTCCTGCCCTCCAGTTTCCCCGGCTCTCCAACTCTCCTTTCCTCCCGCTCCCCATGTTTCAGCTCACCGACTCTCCTCCTCCATGGCAGACCATGGCAGAGCAGTGTGCATGCCCTATGCCGAAACTTGCGTCAAATCTATGCCTTATTTTTCCGTATTTCACTTTTTGTCGTAATTTTGCATCGCCAAATTGTGCAATTTTAATGTTTGCTTTCAACAGATGTCCTTTAGTCCCGTTCCGGTTCCGCTCCATTCGCTATAGACGTGGTGCCCGGTCATTTAGAGGACGTTGATTATACCCAACTAAAAACCATATCATCGTGGCAGAAACTAAGTACATTTTCGTTACCGGCGGTGTCGCCTCCTCGTTAGGAAAGGGCATTATCTCCGCTTCGGTCGGCAAATTGTTGCAGGCCCGTGGCTACAACATCACCATTCAGAAGTTCGACCCCTACATCAACATTGACCCCGGTACGCTCAACCCCTACGAGCACGGAGAGTGCTATGTGACGGACGACGGACAGGAAACGGACTTAGACCTGGGCCACTATGAACGGTTTACCGGCATCCAGACCACACGTTACAACAACTTCACCACCGGACGTATCTACCAGAGCGTTATTGACAAGGAACGCCGGGGCGACTATCTGGGAAAGACCATCCAGGTCATCCCCCACATCACGGACGAAATCAAGCGCGACATGCTGTACCTCGGCAAGAAGCACAAGTACGATTTCGTCATCACGGAAATCGGCGGCACCGTGGGCGACATCGAAAGCCAGCCCTTCTTGGAGGCCATCCGCCAGCTCAAGTGGGAGCTGGGTCGCAATGCGGTGTGCGTTCACCTGACCTATGTGCCGTATCTCGCTGCTGCCGGCGAGCTGAAGACCAAGCCCACGCAGCACTCCGTGAAAGAGCTGCAGAGCTTGGGCATCCAGCCGGACATCCTCGTCCTGCGCACAGAACACGACCTGAGCTCCGGACTTCGGCGCAAGATTGCCAATTTCTGCAACGTCTCGCCCGACGCGGTGGTGCAGAGTCTGGACCAACCCACCATCTACGAAGTGCCCCTCCGCATGCAGGAGCAGGGACTGGATGCCACCATTCTCCGCAAGCTCGACATGCCCGTGGGCGAGACTCCGGGGCTGGGCCCGTGGCGTTCCTTCCTTGACCGTCGCCACAAAGCCACGGAAGTCATCAACATCGGCCTTGTGGGCAAGTACGACTTGCAGGATGCCTACAAGAGTATCCTGGAAGCCTTGTCGCAAGCCGGAACCTACAACGACCGGAAGGTGAAATGCCATTTCATCAACAGTGAGAAGATAGAAAAGGACAATGTTGCCGAAATGATGAACGGCATGGACGGCTATGTCATCTGTCCCGGATTTGGCCAGCGTGGCATCGAGGGGAAAATCCTGGCCGCCAAGTACTGCCGCGAGCACAACCTTCCCACCTTCGGCATCTGTCTGGGCATGCAGATGATGGTCATTGAGTTTGGCCGGAGCGTGCTGGGCTACGAGGATGCCAACTCCATCGAAATGGACCCCAAGACGGCCCACAACGTCATTGACATCATGGAGGACCAGAAGAACATCACCAACATGGGCGGCACCATGCGTTTGGGCGGTTACGAATGTGCCCTGCGCGAAGGTAGCTGCGTGCGTGAAATCTACGGCAAGGACATTATCCGCGAACGCCACCGTCACCGCTACGAATTCAACAACGACTTCCGCGAGGAGTACGAAAACGCCGGAATGCACTGCGTCGGCACCAATCCCGACACCGATTTGGTGGAAATTGTCGAAGTGCCCACCCTCCGCTGGTATGTCGGCACCCAGTTCCACCCCGAATATTCCAGCACGGTGCTGAAGCCCCATCCCCTTTTCCTCGATTTCATCAAGACGTGCAGCGAGTTGGCAGCCCAATAAATTCCAACGATTTCGTTAAGCCAAATGAGCAAAGCCAAACTTGTTTGAGCTTTGCCATGGCGAGAAATTGCACTTTTAAGAACGATTTCGTTAAGCCAAATGAGCA
>OBLI01003616.1_pt1 | contig 11712 bp, 7 predicted proteins | sample 1519701 | NCBI WGS metagenome assembly OBLI01 (sample SAMEA3663005, study PRJEB22513) | pig gut metagenome | biome: pig gut; feature: pig-associated habitat; material: faeces | place: France | collected 2012 | reverse complement strand
ACGAGCCACGAGCCACGAGCCACGAGCCACGAGCCACGAGCCACGAGCCCTTGCGGCCCGCCCTTCTTTGCTGGTATAATAAACTTGATAAATTATGCATTGAAGTTTATTTTTTACCCTGCAAAGGAGGGTTTTTTATGAATATTGCGCAATATACGAAAGCGGCATCGCTGGAAGAAGCGTGGAAACTCAAGCAAAAGCGGTCCGCTGTCGTCTTCGGCGGCTGCTGCTGGCTCCGCTTGTCGCCGCAGCGGCGCATTGCCCAGGCCATCGACTTGTCCGGGCTGGGGCTGGACCAGATCGAAGAAGGAGACGATGTCTTCCGCATCGGCGCTATGGTCACGTTAGGGCAGCTCGAAGGTCATGAAGGGCTGGCCGCTTTTACCCAGGGGGCTATGAAAGAAGCTGTCCGCCATATCGTTGGGACCCAGTTCCGCAACATGGCGACAGTCGGTGGCAGTATTAGCGGCCGTTTCGGCTTTTCCGACATCTGGACGCTGTTCCTGGCCTTGGATGCCCGCGTCGAATTGTACAAAGGCGGCACAGTCAGCCTGACAGACTTCGGTCAGAACGGACCGGGTACGGATATCGTCACGCAGGTGGTCATCCCGAAAAAGGCCTGCCAGACGGCGTACGCTTCACTGCGTCTCAATGAAACGGATTTCCCGATCATCGCCGTAGCCGTGTCGGCCGACGCAGAAAACGTGCGCTGTGCCATCGGCGCCCGTCCGGCCCGGGCCCAGGTTGTCAGCCTGCCCGTAAGCGATGTGCGCAGCCAGGGGATGGAAGGGGCCGCTGCGTCGATAGCCGGCTCTTTGAGTTATGAAAGCAATATGCGCGGTTCTGCCGATTATCGTCACGATATGGCGGTCGTCCTTTGCCGTCGCTTACTGACGAAAGTACTGGGAGGTGACCAGTGATGACCATTACGTATTGGCTGAACGGCCAGAAGGCGACGGCTGACGTCGCGCCGGGCCTGATGCTCTATGATTTTCTTCGCAGCCAGGGCTGTTACAGCGTCAAATGCGGCTGTGAAACGACGAACTGCGGCCTCTGTACGGTCTGGGTCGATGACGTACCCGTCCTGTCCTGTGCCATGCTGGCCGTCCGCATCGACGGCTGTCATGTGACGACCCTGGAAGGCTTGCAGGACGAAGCCAAAGAATTTGCCCTCTATATGGGCCGTGAAGGCGCCGACCAGTGCGGTTTCTGCAATCCCGGTTTCGTCATGAATGTCCTGGCCATGGTCCGCAAGCTCGATGCGCCTACCGAAGACGATATCAAGGAATTTTTGTCGGGCAATCTCTGCCGCTGCACGGGCTACGTGAGCCATATGCGGGCCATCAAGGCCTATTTCAAAGCCAAAGGGAAGGAGGTCCGGGCATAATGGAATACAAAGTTATCAACCATACTGTTGCCAAGAAGGATTCCCAAGCCCTGGTCACAGGCCAGCCGGTCTATACAGATGATCTGCGGCCCAAGGACTGCCTCATCGTCAAGGCCCTGCGCAGTCCTCATGCCAGAGCCATCGTCAAGAAGGTGAATAAGAGCGCTGCCGAAAAAGTGCCGGGCATCGTCTGCATCGTCACGGCCGATGACGTACCGCAGTCGCGGTTCACCATTGCCGGCCAGACCTATCCGGAACTGAGCCCGTATGACCGCCTCATCCTGGATAAGCAGATCCGCTTCGTCGGCGATCCCGTCGCCCTCGTCGCCGGTACGAGTGAAGAAGCCGTCGACAGGGCCCTGCGCGTCCTCCGAGTCGAGTACGACGTCCAGGAACCGCTCCTGGATTTCACCAAAGCCTTGGATAACGATATCGTCGTCCATTCCGAAGACAACTGGAATCCCCTCGTCGACGTCGGCGGCGACAACAAGCGTAATCTCGTCGCCCAGGCCTGTGATGAACACGGTGACATCGATGCCGTCCTGGCTTCATCGGATGTCGTCATCGACAGGACTTATCATACGCGCCAGAACCAGCAGGGCGCTATGGAAACGTTCCGGGCCTATGCCTATAAGGACGCCTTCGGCCGCCTGACCATCGTCAGCTCGACGCAGGTTCCGTTCCACGTCCGCCGCATCGTTGCCAATGCCCTGGAAATCCCGAAATCGAAGATCCGCGTCATCAAGCCGCGCATCGGCGGCGGCTTCGGCTCCAAGCAGACAGCCGTCATGGAAGTCTATCCGGCGTATATTGCCTGGCTGACGGGAAAACCGGCGTATATGATTTACAGCCGGGAAGAATCCATGACCGTATCGACGCCGCGCCATGAATCGCAGATCCGCGTCGTCCTCGGCGCCAGCAAGGACGGCCATATCCGCGGCATCTTCGTCGATTCCCTGTGGAATGCCGGTGCTTATGGCGAACATACGCCGACGACGGTCACGTTGTCGGGGCATAAATCAATTCCCTTGTATAATGCAGCCGAAGCTTTCCGCTTCAGTTATACCTGCGTCTATACCAATACCATCGCCGCCGGTGCCTATCGCGGTTACGGTGCGACCCAGGGCTTGTTTGCCCTGGAAACGGCTGTCAATGAACTGGCAGCAGCCCTGCACATGAGCCCTGTGGCCCTGCGCCTGAAGAACCTGGTCCGTCAGGGACAGGTCATGCCGGCTTATTTCAATGAAACGGCCCTGAGCTGTACCCTCGACAAGTGCCTGGAACGGGTGGTCCAGATGTCCGGCTGGCACGACGACTGCCCGCGTCAGGTCCTGCCCAATGGCCATATCCGGGCTATCGGCATCGCTGCGGCCATGCAGGGGTCGAGCATTACCAACGTCGACGTCGCCTCGGTCACCATCAAGGTCAATGACGACGGCTTCTATTCCCTCAATATCGGCGCTACCGATATGGGGACGGGCTGTGATACTATCCTGGCCCAGATTGCTGCGGAATGTCTTCTCTGCCCGGTCGACAACATCGTCACCTATGGCGTCGATACGGATACGTCGCCGTATGACAGCGGCTCCTATGCGTCGTCGACGACGTACCTTACGGGCAATGCCGTCGTCAAGACCTGCCAGAGCCTGATACAGCGCATGAAAGAACGGGCTGCCGTCAAACTCGGATCGGCCGGTATCGACAATCTGGAATTTGACGGCCAGGCCATCACTGACCTGGCGACAGGGAAGAAAATCACCATCAAGGACCTGGGCAACGACGCCATGTTCATGAATGACATCGCCCTGGAAGCGACGGAATCGTGCTACTCGCCGACCAGTCCGCCGCCGTACATGGCCGGTGCCGCTACCGTCGACGTCGACCCGGAAACGGGCCATATCTCGCTGGTACAGTATGACGCCGTCGTCGACTGCGGCACGGTCATCAATCCGGCCCTGGCCAAAGTCCAGACCGAAGGCGGTATCGTCCAGGCCATCGGCATGGCCCTGACCGAAAATATCCAGCTTACGCCGTCAGGCCGTATCCAGAACAACTCCTTCATGCAGTACCGCATGCCGACGCGTATGGATCTGGGCCAGATCAACGTCGAATTTGAACCGAGCTACGAACCGAACGGACCGTTCGGGGCAAAGTCCATCGGCGAACTCGTCATCGACTCGCCGGCGCCGGCCATCGCCCACGCCATCTATAATGCCACCGGCATCTGGCTGCGCGACCTGCCCATGACGGCAGAAAAACTCTACAAGGCGATGAGAAAAAAATAGTGGCTCGTGGCTCGTGATTCGTGGCTCGTGTAAGGGCGCCCGCAGGTCGCACTCCGCAATGCAGGCGCCGTCCTGTACGGCCTGCCCTGGCTCCCTTTATAGGGGAGCTGTCAGCAACGCTGACTGAGAGGTTGCTTTTTCTCAGAAATTTCAATGGAAAGGGGCTATCCCATTAAGTATTTTTGCTTAATGGGATAGCCCCTTTTTCTGTATTCGGGTGTATTCGGAGAACTACGGCCTGCGTTATCCCCATCATTCAGGGCGGGCCGCCTTAGCAGGACGGCCCATACAGACGGCCCAGGGGACCGTTGCGGTCTACGAACCACGAACCACTAGGCCGCAGGCCGAAGCCACGAGCTCATCATTTTACGATCATGACGGGCAGGCCCGAATGAGTCGTGATGTAGCGGCTGACGCTGCCCAGGAGAATCGAGGTCAGGCCGCTGCGGCCGCGGCTGCCCATGATGAGCAGGTCCGAGCCGTCTTTTTCGGCTTTTTTGAGAATTGTCGGACCAGGGCGGCCGATGTTGGCGACGAAGTGGATGTCCACGCCGCCTTTATGGTCGGCTACGGCAGCCTTGCACAGGGCAAAGACGCGGTCGGCGCTCTGGCGCAGGCGGTCTGTCAGGTCTTCCAGGCCGTGTTTTTTCTGGTCCAGTGCCGTTTCTTCGGCAATGAGGTCGCGCATGTTGGCGACGTGGAAGACCGTCACCGATGCGCCATCGGCCTTGGCGAATTCTACGGCGTAGCGGACGGCTTTCAGCGATTCTTCCGAGCCATCGGCCGGGACGAGGATGCGCTGATACGGGCCTTCTTTTTCATTATGTGCCAGCAGGACCGGGCATTTGGCATGGGCCAGGACATACGTGCTGGCGCTGCCCAGAATCTGTTCCGACAGGGAATGGCTGCCGCGGCGGCCCATGACGATGAGATCGGCGTCGCATTTTTCCGCTTCGCTGAGGATGCCGATTTCCGGTGTGCTGACCAGCTGGACCGTGTGGACCATCAGATTTTCCGGAACGGCTTCCATGGCTTTTTCCAGGACGTAGCCGCTCTTGTCCTTGGCCAGCTTGGTCAGGTCCTTGACTTTTTCGTCCGTCATGTCTTCGAAGACATCGAAGCTGTCCAGAACGGCATCGGCATTGGTGATATTGACGATGGTCAATTCAGCGTTGTAGACGTTGGCAATGTCGATGGCATGCTGCAAGGCGTTGTGCGACGGATGGGAACCGTCAATGGGAACTAAGATGTTTTTCATGATACATACCCCCTTTTTATTGGAACTATTTTTCCAGTGAGCTGTTGATGCGGACGCCGCTCATGAAGGGTAGGACCGGTTTCGCATCTTCCTGCACCGGTTCGCGGATGCCTTCAAAGGTCGTCGTCAGCATCAGTTTCAGACGGTTTGTCTGGTTGACCGAGCTGGCACTGGGATCATAGTCGATAGCGACGATATTCGTTTCCGGGAAGGCAGCCTTCAAGGTCTTGATCATGCCTTTGCCCGTAACGTGGTTCGGCAGGCAGGCCCAAGGCTGGAGGCAGACGATGTTCTTGGCTCCCCGGTGGATGAGGTCGATCATATCCCCCGTGAGGAACCAGCCTTCACCGGCTTCATGGCCTAAGGACAAGTATTTTTTCGCCTCGTTGGCGATATCGTAAATGGATGTGATGGAATCGAAGTGGCGGCTCTTGGCGACGGCCTGTTCATAAGGCTTGCGGTACCATTCCAAGAGGCGGACGGCAGTCTTGCTGAAGAAGGAGTCTTTCCAGCTGCCCGACAGGTACTTGTGCCGGAACTGGCTGTCCAGCTGGCCGTAGAGAAAGAAATCGGCCAGGCCGGAGACGATGATTTCGCCGCCTTCTTCTTCAATCATGCGGACGATGTGGTTGTTGGCGATGGGGTGGAACTTGACGTAGATTTCCCCGACCAGGCCGATACGCGGCTTCATGGTTTCGCTCATATCGATATGGTCGAATTCGTCGACGAGGTCGCGGATATTTTTCTTGAACGATTTGAAATCGGCTTTCTTCAGTTGTTCGGCACATTTCTTCTGCCACTTGTGGAAGAGGGCTTCGGCCGTGCCCTTGACCTTTTCATAAGGCCGTGTGCGGTACAGGACCTGCTGCAGGGCGTCACCGTAAATCATGCCCATGACCAGGCGGTGCCAGAAACCGATGCCGGGCTGGAAGCCGGGCTGCTTGTTCATGCCCTTGAGGTTCAGCGACAAGATGGCGACTTGCGACATGTTGGCGTCGTTCAAGGCCTTGCGGATCATGCCGATGTAATTCGTCGCCCGGCAGCAGCCGCCGGTCTGGGAAATCATGACCGTCGTGTGGTCCAGGTCGTATTTGCCCGACTTGAGGGCCGTAATGATCTGGCCCAGGCTCATGATGGCTGGGTAGCAGGCGTCGTTGTGGATATAAGCCAGCCCCGTATCGATGGCTTTCTGGCCCTGGTGGGGCAGGAGTTCGACGCGGTAGCCTTCGTGTTCGAAAGCGGCCATGAACAGCGGGAAATGGATCGGCGTCATCGACGGGGCCAGGATGACGTTCTGCTTGGCGTCTTCCTTGGTGAATTTCGTCTTTTCGTAGGAATACGGTTCGATGACGTAATCTTCTTTGGGCCGGTGATTCATGACGAACAGCAGCGAACGGAGGCGGATGCGGATGGCGCCCAGGTTGGACCCTTCGTCGATCTTGAGCAGGGTGTGGATTTTGTGACCATGGGCCAGGATGTCCTGGACCTGGTCGGCGACGATGGCGTCGAGGCCGCAGCCGAAGGAATTGAGTTCTACCAGTTCCAGGTTCGGATGCTGCGTGATGTACTGGGCCGCCCGGTAGAGGCGGGAATGGTACGACCACTGGTCGACGACGCGCAGGTGGCCCGGGAACTGGCCCAGCGGTGCCACGCCGTCTTCGGTGAGGACGGCCAGGCCCAGGCTATTGATGAGTTCCGGTATGCCGTGGTTGATTTCCGGGTCGATATGGTACGGGCGGCCGCAGAGGACGATGGCCCGCTGACCGGTCTTTTCCAGGTTGTCCAGGATTTTCTTAGTCAAATTATAGATTTTCTGTTTATACGCTTCTTCTTCGTCCCAGGCGGCAGCGGCAGCGGCTTTGATTTCGTGAGCCGGCAGGTTCCAGGCCTTGAGTTCTTCCGCCAGGCGCTTGCCGATGCGCTTCTTGTCGTGGAGCGGTAGGAAGGGGCAGAGATAGGGCGTATTGGTTTCGGCCAGGCGTTCGCCCATGTTGTTGCGGATGACTTCGGGATAGCTCATGACCATGGGGCAGTTGAAGGTATTGTCTTTGCTGCCTTCGCTGGGGCCGTTCTGGATGCAGGGATAGAAGATTCGGTCGACGCCTTTTTCCAACAGGTTTTCGATGTGGCCGTGGACCAGTTTGGCCGGGTAGCAGGCCGAATCCGACGGGACCGTGTCCATCGCCTTTTCAAAGAGGGGTTTTGAAGACGGGTCGGAAAGGACGACGGTATAGCCGAGTTTGGTGAAGAACGTGAACCAGAAGGGATAGTCTTCGTACATATTGAGGACCCGCGGGATACCGACGGTGCCGCGCGGCGCATTTTCTACGGGCTTGTAGCCGAAGAGCAGGTTGTATTTCACCTTGTACATATTGGGCAGGGGCTTCTTGCGAGCCGATGTCGAGCCGGCGGCGCCGCGTTCGCAGCGGTTGCCCGTGATGAAGGACCGGCCGTCGTTGAAGGTATTGACTGTCAGCAGGCAGTTATTGGTGCACAAGCCGCAGTGGCGGATGGACGTCGTGACCTGCAGTTCTTCCAGGGCCTTCGGGCTGACGATGGTCGACTTGGCGTGGTCCTGGTGATAGGCCGTGCGGCAGACGAGGCCCATGCCGAAGGCGCCCATGAGGCCGGAAATGGCCGGACGGATGACCTGGCGGCCCAGGAGCTTTTCGAAAGCCCGCAGGACGGCGTCGTTGTAGAAAGTGCCGCCCTGGACGACGATGTGCTTGCCGAGCTTGGCCGGGTCTTTGACCTTGATGACTTTATACAGGGCATTCTTGATGACCGAGTAAGAGAGGCCTGCCGAGATGTCGGCCAGTGTAGCCCCTTCTTTCTGGGCCTGCTTGACTTTGGAGTTCATGAAGACCGTGCAGCGCGAGCCCAGGTCGATGGGGCTCTTGGCCAGGAGGGCGGCCTGAGAGAAGTCCTGGATGGACATTTTCAGGGATTTGGCGAAGGTATCCAGGAAGGAACCGCAGCCCGACGAGCAGGCTTCATTGAGCAGGATGTCTTCGATATGGCCGTCCTTGATGCGGCTGCATTTCATGTCCTGGCCGCCGATATCAAGGAGGAAGTCGACGTCCGGGCAGAAGTGGGACGCTGCCTGATAGTGGGCAATGGTTTCGACTTCGCCCAGGTCGAGGTGCAGCGCTTCCTTGAGCAGGGCTTCGCCGTAGCCGGTGATGCCGGCTTTGGCGATGAAGGCCTTTTCCGGCAGGCGGCGGTAGACTTCGGCGACGATGTTCTTGGCCGCTGTCAAAGGGCTGCCTTCATTGTTCTGGTAGTGCGAATAAAGGATCTTCATGTCTTCGCTGAGGACGACGGCCTTGATGGTCGTCGAGCCGGCGTCGATGCCCAGGTAGCACGGGCCGCTGTAGGTGGTGATGTCCGCCTGCGGGACCGTGTGCTGGCTGTGGCGGGCCCGAAATTCGTCGAGTTCGGCCTGGTTGTTGAACAGCGGTTCGACGCGGTCCGATTTGGCCAGGGTCGATTCGTCGACGTTCTTCAGCTGGCCCATGAGGTTCATGAAGGAAACGGGCTTCGTATCTATGCTGCCCAGGGCGGCGCCGATGGCCACGTAGACCTGAGCGTTTTCCGGGGCAATAACCTGTTCCGGCGTCAGATGGAGGGTCTTGGCGAATTGTTCCCGAAGCTGGGACAGGTAGGTCAGCGGACCGCCGAGGAAGCAGACCGTGCCTTTGATGGGACGGCCGCAGGCCAGGCCGGTGATGGTCTGGAAGACGATGGACTGGAAGACGGAAGCGGCGACATTTTCCTTGCTGGCCCCTTCGTTGAGCAGGGCCTGGATGTCCGTCTTGGCGAAGACGCCGCAGCGGGCAGCGATGGGATAAATGGTGTCGGCTTTCTTGGCCAATTCATTGAGGCCGCTGGCATCGGTGTCGAGGAGGGTCGCCATCTGGTCGATGAAGGCCCCGGTCCCGCCGGCACAGTTGCCGTTCATGCGGTGTTCGTTGCCGCCGGTCAGGTAGGTGATCTTCGCATCTTCACCGCCGAGTTCGATGATGACGTCCGACTGGGGATAATAAGTGCGGACGGCTTTGGTACCGGCAATGACTTCCTGCAAAAAGGGAATGTGCAGGTAGTCTGCCAGGGCGATGCCGCCAGAGCCGGTGATGGCCATGGTGATTTGACGGTCGCCAAAGATTTCATAGGCGTTTTGGAGTAAATCCCAAACTTTTTGGCGTATATCCGTATAGTGGCGGACATAGCATGCGTGAAGGCATTGTTTGGCATGGTTGAGGACGGCAATCTTTACCGTCGTCGAACCGATGTCGATGCCGATATGTAAGAGATTTTTCATGTTTTGTCACCCTATCGGTTTACCAACCGATTCTTTCTTATAAATTTCTATATTATAAAGACTGTATATAAAAAGTCTACTTTATATTGTACCATAATCCCCTTGTTCTGTAAGGGGGTGGGAGAGAGGATTTTTTGCTGCGCCATAAAATGAGTTACGACAAATCCTGGCAAATATGATAGAATAAAGGTGTCCCTGTCTTAATGAAAGCTATATTTTTATCATAAAGGAGCCCTGTCATGAGAAAATTCGTAAGCGAACACCAGTCCCCGTATTTGGATTTGACGACGGAAGTGTCGGATATCCTCTATCGCGGTCACTCGCAGTTCCAGGACATCATCGTCGCCGATTCCAAGGAATTTGGCCGCATGCTGGTCCTGGACGGTGTTTTCCAGACGTCTATCAAAGATGAATTTATGTATCACGAAAGCATCGTCCACATCCCCCTGTTCCTCCATCCCAACCCGAAGAAAGTCCTCATCATCGGCGGCGGCGACGGCGGCGCTGCCCGGGAAGCCGTCCGTCATCCGGAAGTCGAATCGGTCACCATGGTCGACATCGATGGCCAGGTCATCGAATTGTCCAAGAAATATTTCCCGGAAATCTCTAAAGCCATCCTTGAAAAGAATCCCAAACTGACCGTCAAAGTCGGCGACGGCATCGCCTTCATGCGGGAAGCCGAAAACTATTACGACGTCATCATCGTCGACTGCTCGGACCCCGTCGGCCCTGGTGAAGGACTGTTCTCGTATGATTTCTATAAGGACACCTTCAAGGCCCTCAAAGAAGACGGTCTCTTCGTCCAGCAGACCGAATCGCCTTTCATGCACCGCAAACTGGTCAAGGACATCTTCGACTGCGTATCGGACATCTTCCCCATCACCCGCCTGTACACGGCCTTCATCCCGCTCTACCCGTCGGGCATGCACTGCTTCACCATGGGCTCGAAGAAATACGATCCCTTGGCATGGGAACCGAACCGCAAACGGACCTTCCCGACCAAATACTACAACGAAGGAATCCAGAAGAGCGCCTTCGTCCTGCCGAACTTCGTCAAGGACTTATTATACGGAGAAAAAGAAAGATAAAAAAGTTTGAAAAAGTGCTTGACTTTGTGAAGGGTTCATGATAAGATTATCTACGTTGACGGCGCTAATACAGCGCGGCCGACGCAGATAATCTCATATGGCGGGTATGGTGAAGTGGTTAACACGGCGGATTGTGGCTCCGTTACGCTAGGGTTCGAATCCCTATACTCGCCCCATAGGGGTATAGCCAAGTGGTAAGGCATCGGACTTTGACTCCGCTATGCGCTGGTTCGAATCCAGCTACCCCTGCCAGCCATGATTCATTAGCTCAGCTGGTAGAGCACCTGACTTTTAATCAGGGTGTCCCGAGTTCGAATCTCGGATGGATCACCAGTTAAAAAAGCTGTCGCATTTGCGACAGCTTTTTTGTGTGTTTGTAGTGGATGGTTAAAAAATTAAAACCATTGCGGCTGCAGCCGCAATGGTTTTTTTATCGCCTGCATGCGATTTCGTAGGGGACGTCCTGATAAGGCGGCCCGATACGCGCTGAGGGTTATCCCGAAGCGTCGTTGTCACTTTGAATCCATCGCCGCATAGCGGCATCTGAGTCCATAACGAGCCACGAACCACTAGCCACGAGACACTAAATTTTCCAAATACCTCTTCAAGGCATCTTTCCAGTCAGGCAGCGGCCGGAAGCCATTGGCAACGAGTTTGCTTTTATCCAAACGGGAATTGGAAGGACGTTTAGCTTTGGACAGGCCGTATTCTTCCGTCGTGACAGGAATGACTTTCGTCGTATAGCCGGCTTGGCGATAGATTTTACAGGTAAAATCATACCAAGAAATATACCCGCCTTCATTGGTCGCATGGTAATAACCATATTTATCGCTTTCCATCATATCCACCAGCAGCCGAGCCAAATCAAAAGTATACGTCGGCGTCCCAATCTGGTCATTGACGACGCGGACCGTATCATGAGTCTTACCGACATTGAGCATGGTCTTGACGAAATTCTTGCCATTCTGACCGAATACCCAGGCAATGCGGACGATGAAATATTTTTTCAGCGTCTGTGATACAGCCAATTCCCCTTCCAGCTTCGTCTGACCATAGACATTGAGGGGCTGGTAATCCTTACAATCCGGCTGCCACGGCTCCGTCCCCTGGCCGTTGAACACATAATCCGTACTGAGATAGAGCATCTTGCAGTCCAGTTCTTTGCAGACATCGGCAATATGCTGCGTCCCGCGACGGTGTCAACATATTGTGGGAATTTTTTTGAGTGAGAAAAAAGACCTTGGTATAAGTGTTACATAATATGCTGATAGCCCCCATTTTCTATGAGTCGCATCCATTCACGCCCCGGCATATGAGCTGCTTCATCGGGAACGTACGTACAATACGGCAATTTTCGGCGACTCCATTCTTTC
>OBLI01003615.1_pt1 | contig 11713 bp, 11 predicted proteins | sample 1519701 | NCBI WGS metagenome assembly OBLI01 (sample SAMEA3663005, study PRJEB22513) | pig gut metagenome | biome: pig gut; feature: pig-associated habitat; material: faeces | place: France | collected 2012 | reverse complement strand
CCTCTGCTGCTGCATCGTCTCCTGCAGCTGCGTCATCAGTTGTTGCTGCAGCATCGTCTGTTGTTGTTGCTGCGTCATCTGCTTTGCTTCCACATCCTGCGAACATGGTTGCAACCATTGCTGTTGCAAGTAATGCACTTAATACTTTTTTCTTCATATTCTTTTTCCTCCCATATTTTTAAGAATCTAAAGTATTTTATATTTAACCTTTTTTAGAAAGGTAAATATCAGTTTAATTGTTTCACAGTCTCTCCGGGAAAGACCTCACCGCCGATGATGATCGGTCGGACAATTGTCGATTTCGGATCTTCAATCAGTTGAATCAGATTCAATGCTGCCTGATGTCCGACCGCCTCTGTGTCCTGCTTCAAAGTAGTAAGCTTCGGCTCTATATGCCGCCCGACCCTGATCCCGTCGTATCCTGCAATGGAGATGTCCTCCGGAACCCGAAGTCCTCTCTCTCTGACTGCATTGATTCCACCAAAGCTGGCGAAATCGTCCGGATATATGATGCAGGTAGGCGGATCACTCAGATCCAGAAGTTCAAATGTTTTTTGTGCTGTCTCTTCCGTATTTCGATAAGCTGCTTCTTTGATATAAGAATCCGGAACCTGAAGTCCGAGTTCCTTTGCCGTCTTATAAAAGGAAGATAACCGGGCCTGCGTAACTGCCGAATCCTCTCCGTGTATATAAGCAATTTTCCGATGTCCCTTTTGATATATGTAAGTGACCAGATCCTTCATGCCGGTTACATTATCTGAAATGATCCCGATGCGATTATTGAAGATATGGTCGATGGTCACCACCGGTAAGTTGCTGTTCACAAGTTCGACGACCTGAGGATCGTTAAAATCGATACATGCGATCACTACTCCGTCAAACCCTCTGTATCTGGCATGTTCCAGATAACTCAGCTTCGTCTTTCGACTCTTTGCACAATTAATAAAGGTAAGATCGTAATTATGCTCTTCGGCTGTCCGCTTGAAGCTGTCCAATACATAGGAAAAGAAATCATGTGTCAGACCGCTTTGAGCTTCATCGGCAAATAACACTCCTATATTATAGGTTCGATTTGTCTTCAATGCCTTGGCTGCCGAATTTGGAAAATATCCCATCTGCTTTGCCATTGCACGAATCCGTTCCTTCGTGTCCTCACCGATATCACGGTGGTCGTTTAAAGCTTTACTAACAGTCGCCACGGAAACGTTGCAGGCATTTGCAATATCCTTCATGGAAACCATTGGCTTTAACCTCCGTAACCGTTTCGAAAATTATTTCGTGTGTCTTAATCGTTTTCGCAGTTTTATAGTACAACGTTTTGTCCAACTTTGCAAGCCTATTTTTACATTTTTTATTCACTTTGACCAGTTTTGTGAAATTGTACCAACTATTTTACCTGGATTTTGAACTATTTTACTAAAAAACAATCGAAAAAATTAAGTTTTGCTTGACTTTTACTTAATCGTTTTCTATACTAAGGTTAAGTTACTCGTGAACACTATAAATTTCATTATGATTAAGGAGAATGGTATGCAATTCGGACATTTTGATGACCAAAACAAAGAGTATGTAATTACTACCCCGAAGACTCCGTTGCCATGGATCAACTACCTTGGCTGCAACGAGTTCTTCACCTTACTTTCCAACACCTGCGGAGGCTATACCTTTTATAAGGATGCCAAGCTTCTTCGCCTGACACGTTACCGTTATAATAATGTACCCGGCGATATCAACGGAAAATATTTCTATATTAAGGATGGATCTACCGTATGGAACCCGGGTTGGAAACCGACCCAGACGGAACTGGACAGCTATGAATGCCGTCACGGTATCGGCTACAGCCGTTTTGTTTCTTCTAAAAATGATGTAAACGCTGACTTGTTAGTTTTCGTTCCTATGAATGATAATTGCGAGATCAGCCAGATCAAACTCACTAATAATAGTAAGGACACAAAAAATATCAGCCTCTTCTCTTATGTAGAGTGGTGTCTGTGGAACGCAGATGATGATTCCAGAAACTTCCAGCGTAACTTAAGCACCGGTGAGGTTGAAGTGATCGGCTCAACGATCTATCACAAAACCGAGTATCGTGAGCGTCGTAATCACTATGCAGTCTATTCTGTGAATGCTCCGGTGGATGGCTTTGATACCAGCCGTGATGAATTCCTTGGTGCATATCGTGGTGCAGACAAGCCAATCGCAGTGGAAGAGGATGCCTGTAGAAACTCTATGGCAAGCGGATGGTCTCCGATCGCTTCGCACCAGTTAAAGATCACACTTGCACCGGGCGAGACAAAGTCCTTCGTATTTGTTTTAGGATACGTAGAGAATCCGGAAGATGACAAGTGGGAGTCAGCCGGCATTATCAATAAGAAGCCTGCCAATGCAATGCTTGCAAAATACCAGACAGATGCAGACGTGGACAAGGCTTTTTCCGAGCTTCAGGCTTACTGGGATGGACTTCTTTCAAAATATCATGTGGAATCTGAGAATGATAAAGTCAACCGCATGGTAAATATCTGGAACCAGTATCAGTGTATGGTTACCTTTAATATGTCTCGTTCTGCTTCCTACTACGAGTCAGGTATCGGCCGCGGAATGGGCTTCCGCGATTCCTGCCAGGATTTACTTGGTTTTGTTCATTTAATTCCTGACCGCGCAAGAGAGCGTATCATCGATATCGCTTCTACCCAGTTCCAGGATGGTAGTGCTTATCATCAGTATCAGCCACTTACCAAAAAGGGTAACTCTGATATCGGAAGTGGATTTAACGATGATCCGTTATGGTTAATTGCAGGAACCAGTGCTTACATCCGTGAGACCGGTGACCTTTCAATCTTAAAAGAGATGGTTCCGTTTGATAATGATGAATCCGTCGCTCAGCCACTGATGGAGCACTTGAAACGTTCTTTGGATTACATTATCAATCACAAAGGACCTCATGCACTTCCTCTCATTGGACGTGCTGACTGGAACGACTGTCTGAACTTAAACTGCTTCTCTGAGCATCCGGGTGAATCCTTCCAGACCTTTGGCCCAAGCGAAGGACCGGTTGCTGAATCTGTATTTATCGGCGGTATGTTCGTTAAATACGGTGAGGAATACGCACAGTTAGCAGAGCTTCTCGGAGATGACGCAGAAGCTGCAAGAGCAAGAGCTGAAGTTGAGAAGATGACACAGGCACTGTTGACCGATGGCTGGGACGGCGATTGGTTCGTTCGTGCTTACGACGCATACAGCAACAAGGTTGGTTCTAAAGAGTGCGAGGAAGGTCAGATCTACATCGAGCCACAGGGCTTCTGTGTACTTGCCGGTGTCGGCGTAGAAGACGGAAAAGCGAAGAAAGCACTGGATTCCGTAAAAGAAAGACTGGATACCAAATATGGCGTAATGATCCTTCAGCCTGCTTATACCAAATATCACCTTGAGCTTGGTGAGGTTACTTCTTATCCACCAGGATACAAAGAGAATGCCGGAATTTTCTGCCACAACAATCCTTGGGTTTCGATCGCAGAAACTGTTATCGGACGTGGTGACCGCGCATTTGAGATCTACCAGAAGACCTGTCCTGCTTATGTGGAGGAGATCAGCGAGATCCACCGCACAGAGCCTTATGTATATTCTCAGATGGTTGCAGGTAGAGATGCCAAATTCCACGGCGAGGCAAAGAACAGCTGGTTGACCGGTACTGCCGCATGGACGTTTGTAAATATCTCTCAGTACATTTTGGGATTGTATCCGACTCACAAAGGATTGTCTGTAAATCCTTGTATTCCGAGCGGATTTGGTGATTTCAAACTGACCAGACAGTTCCGCGAGGGCATGTACAACATTGAGGTGAAGAATCCTTCCAATGTGGAAAAGGGAATCAAGAGCATTACGGTTGATGGTGTTGCCATCGATGGTTGTGTCATTCCTTATGAGGCCGGCAAGAAAGAGTACAATGTGGTTGTGACCATGGGCTAGTCCTTAAAAAGATTTTTATAACAAAACTCCGGATAAGATTTGCTCCGATTGCACTTAAAGCCGCAAATGCGGCACGTGCAAAAGTCGCAAATCTTATTCCGGAGTTTTATTTTAGTTTCCATGCTCTAAAAGAATAATCCCAAATAATAACACATAAACTGTCAATACCACTAAAAATCTATTTGACAGCTTTCGTCTTCAATGTTATATTTGTTTTAGTGGTTGTGCTGCGTTGCTTGCGAGGCGCGCGGCCGGTGGAGTTCCATGCGTGGGCTCCACTTTTTTTATACCACGAAACAAAGAAAAGGGGGCTATATGGCAAAAACTTTTTTTACCTATAAACAACAATTAAATAAGTTACAGTTGGAAAAGGATCTTATTATTCCGGATACTGATGCTGCCATACAAACATTAGAAAAGATAAGCTATTATTCCCTGATCGGAGGATATAAAAAGTTATTTAAGCATACACCATCACAAAAATACATATATGGAGTAACCTTTGACGAACTTGTTGCCTTCTACTACTTTGATGAAGAATTGCGTTCACTCTTTCTAAAATATATTCTGCATGTAGAAAGGCATATGAAGTCACTACTCTCGTACCATTTCTGCGAAAAATACGGAGAAAATGATAGAGAATATTTGGACATAAACAACTATACGTTAACGCAAAAGAATTATTCACAAATTAATCGTCTGGTACACTCCATGCATAAGGCATTTGCATTGCCAAGCCAATACACCTACATTTCCCATCACGCCAACACCTATGGCAATGTTCCGTTATGGGTGGCTATGAATGCATTTACTTTTGGACAAGTTTCTAAAATGTTCCAGTACATAACAAACGATGTTCAATACAAAATCAGCCAGAAATTTGAGCATATTACAGAGCGTGAATTGCATCAGTTCATAACCGTGCTTGCACGCTGTAGAAAAGTATGCGCCCATGGAGAAAGACTGTTTTCTTTCCGCATCCACGAGACAATACCGAATACAATTTTACATAAAAAGCTACAAATTCCTCAAAAAACGGAAGTTACATATACGGGAAGCAGGACTTATTTTCCATTGTACTCGCCTTACGATATCTTATCAGTAATGAGGATTTCAAAGTATTCAAATCCAGCTTAATAAAACTTATCAATAAGGTTCTTAAACAATGCCCACACCTCACTCGTGTACAATTATTACAGGAAATGGGATTTCCTGAAAACTGGAAAAAAATGACTCGATACAAGAAATAGCTTCGTCCGCCAGGACTTGGATAAATATGTACATCGACTTTGGACATGCAAGTGCGAGACCTACCAGGCGTGTAGCGCCACGTCCGGGCAAACAACACAACTCCCGATACGATACACTCGAGACACGAATGTCCATCGGAGATGTACAATTTATGCAAGTCCGGCGGACGCCAAAAGAATTAAAATGATAAATACAAAGAAAGAGTCTCTATCCGACTTTTGTGCGACCAAGCCTGACGAGGGCAAGCACAATCAGAGAATAGAGACTCTTTTGCTATATATAATTGTAATTCTACAGCACCTTCGATAAGAAATCCCGAAGTCTCGGATTCTGTGGATTTCCGAAAAACTCCTCCGGCGGATTTTCCTCGAGGATCTGTCCGTCTGCCATGAAAAGCACGCGGGATGCCACCTCTTTTGCAAATCCCATCTCATGAGTGACAACCACCATCGTCATACCCTGATGTGCCAGCTCGCCCATGATCTCCAATACTTCGCCAACCATCTCAGGATCTAATGCTGATGTCGGTTCGTCGAACAGCATCACCTCCGGATTCATCGCAAGCGATCTGGCGATTGCGATACGCTGCTTTTGTCCGCCGGACAGCATGCCCGGATAAGCATCCGCTTTGTCCGGTAAACCAACACGCTCTAAGAGTTCCATTGCTTTTTTATCAGCCTCTTCCTGGCTCATCAGCTTCAGTTTCACCGGAGCGATCGTGATATTTTCTTTGATCGTCAGATGCGGAAACAGATTAAAGTGCTGAAACACCATTCCCATCTTCTGACGATGCTTATTGATATCCGTTTTCTTATCACAGATGTCTGCATCGTCAAACAGGATATGTCCGCCAGTGGGCTCCTCCAAGCGATTCAGACATCTTAAAAATGTACTTTTTCCCGATCCGGATGGGCCGACAATAAATACGACCTCTCCCGGATAAATATCAGTGGAGATCTCTTGAAGCACGCCCAGCTCCCCGAAACTTTTTGACAGGTTCTGCACCCGGATCAATGGTTTATCTTTGCTCACTGTTTCGCAATCTCCTCTCTAATAGTTTTACCAGATAGCTAAATAACATGACGATGATCAAATACACTGCCGCTACAGACAGAAGCGGAATATATGCATTGTATGTCTGGCTTCGGATGATATCGCCGCCCTTGGTCAGATCCTGTAATGCGATGTATCCGCAGATAGAAGTCTCCTTCAGCAGCGCAATCGCCTCATTTGCCAGTGCAGGGAGCACGCTCTTGAACACCTGTGGCAAAATAATATACCACATCGTCTGAATATAATTAAATCCCAGACTTCGTCCTGCTTCAAACTGTCCGTTGTCGATGGACTGGATCCCACCGCGGACGATCTCTGCCACATATGCACCGGAATTGATTCCAAATGCCAGTCCCGCCACAACGATCTTGCTTCGTACACTGGTCAGAACGATATAATACATGATCAAAAGCTGTACCATCACAGGCGTTCCTCGAATGACGGTAAGATAAAGCTGACAAACAGCATTCAAAACCTTCATATTTCCGGTTTTATCATGCGTAGAACGGACAATTGCAACAATAAATCCAATGACGACACCGATCGCGATCGCCATCAGTGTAATCTCCATTGTAACTCCCAGACCGCGCACGATATACATGTACCGGTCTTTCTCTATCAGATTCTGATAAAGTGCTCTTGTTAACTGCTCCATAGCTATCTGCCTTTCAAAAGATTAATCTTCAGTGATGTATTTTGCAACGATCTCGTCTAATTTTCCGGAAGACTTCAGACTTGCCAACGCTTTATTGACAGCCTCAACCAGCTCGGTATTATCCTTTGCAATTGCTGCTGCATAATCCTCATCCGTAAATTTCTCTTCTAAGATCTTGATTCCCTCATTCTGGGAAACGAAAGCTTTTGCCGGCTGCTCATCGATGATCACCGCGTCAATCTTTCCGGTCAGAAGAGACTGTACTGCCTCAAATCCTTTGTTGTAACGCTCAAGGGTAACTCCCTCGATGTCCTCTGCATAGATATCTCCGGTGGTTCCAAGCTGAACACCAACGGTTTTGTTTGCCAGATCGTCTACCGTTGCGATCTCACTGTCATTTGTTACGATGACAACCTGTGACGCATGTGCATATGTATCTGAGAAGTTGACGTTCTCCAGACGATCCTCAGTAACAGTCATACCTGCAAGACCCATATCTACTTTACCGGCCGTTACCGCACCAATGATTCCGTCAAACTCCATATCCTCGATGACAAGCTCTAATCCCAGCTCATCGGCAATTGCCTGTGCGATCTCAGCATCGATACCGACAATGGTATCTCCCTCATAATACTCATACGGCGGGAATGCTGCATTGGTTCCCATAATCAGTTTTCCTTCTTCAACGGTCATACCGCTTTTTTTGCTTCCGCATCCTACAACGAGCATTGCTGACATAGCAACGAGTAAAAGGACGCTTACTACGCGACTCAAATTCTTTTTCATAGATCATATCCTCCATAAATATATATTTTTCTGCAACTGGTTCACAGTCACAATTTCTTAAACATTGTACACGGTTTCCCTTTTAATTACAATCCGTAAAATGCATAAAAACACTTGATAAATGTATGTTTTTACAGTTCTTTTGTTGAAATAAAAAGGTCATTTTTCGGTTCAATCTCAAAATCCATCCGTTTTTTGCTCCCGGGATGAACAAAGGAAAGATGATTTGCACACAGGGCAAGCGGCTGTCCATTTAACGGTTTTGCGCCGTATTTTTCATCTCCCAAAAGAGGATGACCAAGGGCTGCAAACTGGACACGGATCTGATGATGCCTGCCCGTATCTAACTGAATTGCTAATAAATATGCACGCGCCCGTTCTTCTAACACCTGAAAAGACAGCCTTGCGGGCTTTGCGCCGGCTGTTCCTTCTTCCACCACAACAGATTGATTTGATTTCTCGTCCTTTTTTATGTAATGGCAAAGATTGTGTGCGGATGTCAGAGGCCCGTTTTTTTCAACAAGTGCCAGGTAATCCTTGGACATCTCCCCTTCTTTTAGTTGTTTTGACAACACAGCCGCCGCATCCCTTGTCTTTGCAAATACGATCAGCCCCTCCACCGGCTGATCGATCCGGTGGATCACACCGATGTATGGCTCCTCTCTCTTTGACAGCCTGCGGTTTTTAAGCAGGCTCACCAGATCCTGCTGCCTGACGTTGGCGGATTCAACCGCCAGATAAGGGCATTTATGGCAGACGATCACCGCTTCATCCTCATAGACGATCATATGCTCCAGATCCTGTCTCGATACTCTCATGATTCCTCCTTTGTTTACAAACGAGCCTTCTTTTTTTCTGCAGAGGACGCATCCCTTCCACCGTCTTCCTCTGCGTCGTCCTGCGATCCGCTGCTCTCTTTTGCTTTCATCAGCTGCCAGATCAAAAACGCACTGATCGGTCCCAGCAGAAAGCCGCCCCGGGAATAGACCTTGATTCCGATGTAGATACTCATCAAAATCGCCAGCGGATGCACGCCAAACCGTTCTCCGATCAGCTTTGGCTCCAGTGTCTGTCTCGTCAGTGTACACACAATATAGATCAGGACCAGCCCCACTGCCGAAAGCATTTTTTTGCTCAGCAGCTGAAACAGTGCCCACGGGAGAAGACAGATTCCTGTCCCCAGAAAAGGCAGTGCATCACAGATCCCGATCAGGATGCCGATCACCACCGCATGCTTTTGACCGATCAAAAAAAGTCCCGCCACACAGATACCTGTGATCGTCAAAATGATCAGCAGCTGTGCTTTGATATAGGAGCCTGCCACTCGTTTGATCTTTGTTCCGAAGCCTTTTAACTTCAACCGTTCTCTTGCAAAAGTCATCAGATTTTCATAATCGCCGACAATGATGAGCGCTGACACCAGAATCACCATCATCGTTGCCAGCAGTCTGAGTGTCTCTCCCCCTAGCATTTTCCAGCTGTCCAGCGCCTGATGGGAATCCAGTGACAACAGATTGTCACGGATATTGGAAAAAAATTTCACAAAATCCCTGGGACGAAACACCCATGTTCCGGTCAGGTCGTGCAATGCCTCGCAGCATTTTCCCCACAACACAGTTCCTTGCTTCTGGCAAAATAAAAGCACGCTTCCACCGCACAGATCTCGTCCCAGATAGCACAGAAACAGGAAAAAAAATGATAGAACAGCTGCAATCAGCCCGATCCCCAGAAAAAAAGCCGCAAAACAAGCAAGGCTTTTGTGAAAATGGCATCTTTCTTGCAAAAATCTGCGGATCGGAACAAGGAATGCCGCCAGTACAAAGCCCACACAAAAAGGGAATACCTTTGGCAGAGCATATTCCATCACCAGATATACCGCCAAAGTAATCCCTATCAGCTTAAACCATCGTTGTATTGTTTTATACCGCGTAAAAGTCATGTCTTCCATGACAATAGTATGTTCAGACCAGACCAAACTATACCGCACATCCCATGACAAACCTGCCGGAATGATCCAATTTTAACCAAGAACCGCTGCGATACCGGCAAGCATCTCCTCTGCTACCAGCGGTTTTCCCATAAAACCTTTTGCGCCGAGTGCCAGACCCTTGTTTTTGACTTCCTCTCTCTCATCTGCAGTCAGAAAGATCACCGGGATGTCTGCGTAATCCGGATTGGCCTGCAGCTGCTCCATCACCGCAAATCCATCCATATCCGGCATCAGAACATCCAGAAGGATCAAGTCCGGTTTTCCCTTTTGCAGATAATTCAGCGCAACCTTTCCACCCGGAACCGGGACAACCTTATAGGTTGGTGACAAGATTTTTAATGCGTTGTTCAGATTCATTTTGTCGTCGTCTACGACCAGAATTGTTTTCATACATGCCTCCATTATACATTGAACCGGTATCCCAAGCCCCATACGGTCTCGATATGCCTCGGATTTGAGGAATCCGGTTCAATCTTTTCTCTCAATTTGTTGATATGTACGGTAACTGTTGCAAAATCCCCTGCAGGTTCCATTTCCCAAATTTTACTAAATAATTCGCGTTTTGAAAATACTTGATTCGGATTTTCCGCAAAAAATACAAGCAGATCATACTCTCTGGCAGTGAAATTCTTCTCTTCATCGTTGATCCACACACGCCGCTGCACCCGGTTGATGCGGATTTCTCCGGCAACGATCTCTGCTTCGCGCATCTGCCTCCCCAGCGTGAGCGCATCAAACCGATCGATGTGTGCCTTGACTCTCGCTACCAGTTCTCGTGGTGAAAACGGCTTGCAGATATAATCATCCGCTCCCAACCCGAATCCTTTCACTTTATCTATATCGTCCTTTTTGGCCGAAACCATTAAGATCGGTACATTTTTTTCTTTGCGAAGTCGCTTTAAGATCGCAAATCCGTCGATTCCCGGCAGGATCAGATCCAGAATATACAGATCATATGCTTCGGTCAAGGCCCGCCTGAGCCCTCGTTTCCCATTGGTCTCAATGGTGACCCGAAAGCCTTCTGCCTGCAGATAATCCTTCTGAAGCAGTGCGATCTCACGTTCATCCTCAATGATCAGAATCTTCTTCATAACAATCCCCCCGGTACTTTAAAATGGTCAAAGAAAGTTTTGTTCCTCTGCCCTGTTCACTTTGTGCCCGGATCGTGCCGCCATGGTCTTCAACAATCTTTTTTGCGATAGAAAGTCCAATACCCGTTCCTTCTATTTTGGATGCCGACGCAGCCTGTGCCCGGTAATACCGATCAAAAATATACGGCAGCTCCTCCGGCGCAATGCCGCAACCATTGTCCTCGATCTCAATCTGTACAAAATCACCGCTATCAGTTCTTCGAATCCGGATCACCCTTTCGGTCTTATCCATATATTTGACACAATTGCGGACAATATTACTTATGACGCGACGAAACTGCGCGGCATCGGCATAGATCTCTGCGTCAGCTCCCACCGTGTTTTCATCCGTTATCTTGATATTCTCCGGCGCAAATTCCGTCCGAAGCGTCTCGATACAGTCGTCAAAAAAAGCGTTCGCATTGATTTTTTGAAAATCATACGACGGGTCATGCGCATCCTTCGTGTAACACAGCAGCTCATCCACCAGCTGTGTCAGCTCATTCGTCTGATGATAGATGGTCCGGATATAAAGTTCCCGCTTCTGCAGACGGTCTGCGATTCCGTCCATCAGTCCTTCGGCATAGCCTCGGATGGCTGCCAGCGGCGTCTTCATATCATGCAGCAGATTCCCAAGCCATTCGCGCTCCCGTCTGACCTGTTCCCTGCGCTCAAGCGCATCGGTCTTTTCCAGCCAGTCGATCAGCATATAGGCCGTAAAGATCAGTATCAGCAATGTCGAAATAAGCAGATCACAGGTCAGGCTCTGCCAGCCTGCCGCTCCCAGCCCACACAGATTCTGCCGTATCCTCCAGATCGCGATATAAAATACCAGGACCGGCACCAGGACAATGGTACCAAAAGCAATCACAAGTCTTGTTT
>OBLI01003613.1_pt1 | contig 11717 bp, 10 predicted proteins | sample 1519701 | NCBI WGS metagenome assembly OBLI01 (sample SAMEA3663005, study PRJEB22513) | pig gut metagenome | biome: pig gut; feature: pig-associated habitat; material: faeces | place: France | collected 2012 | reverse complement strand
GCTCTTTGCCGTGGGCCAGAAGATGAAAGAAGAAAACGACCTTACCATATAAACAGTACCAATCATGGCAATCATAGTAAATGTTGATGTGATGATGGCCCGGCGCAAGATGTCGTCGGGCGAGTTGGCCGAGCGGGTGGGTATCACTCCCGCCAACCTCTCGGTACTCAAGACGGGCAAGGCCAAAGCCATACGCTTCACCACCCTCGAAGCCATCTGTCAGGCTCTCGACTGCCAGCCCGGCGATATACTCGAATATCGTGCCGACGATGACGGTCAGCATGCCCCTTGAGGTCAAGTCAGGTGATGTATTCACCAGTTGGCCGCCGGCTGTTGGCTCAAGGGCTTTTCTCACCACGCCGACCACCCCGTCAACCATCATTTCCGCCAACTGAGGAAGCGAAATCGCGCCAACTGAGGAAGTGAAATTGCGCCAACTGAGGAAATAAAAATGCGCCAACTGAGGAAATAACAGAAAAAAGATGTATATTTGCAGCTGTAAATCAAATCATTTGAAGATATGGAGTACAAACATAGAATAGCAGACCAAATGCTTGCAAAGAAGTTGGCAAGCAAAGGAGCCATATTGATAGAAGGTCCCAAGTGGTGCGGGAAGACCACCACCGCCGAACAGCAGGCAAACAGCATCTTGTATATGGATAATCCTACGTCGTTGGCAACCAATCTGGAGATGGCGGAGATTGACGCTTCCGTGTTGCTGGATGGCGATACTCCGAGACTGATTGACGAGTGGCAGTTGGCGCCGAAGCTGTGGGATGCCATAAGGTTTGAGATTGACCATAGGCGCGAGGTTGGGCAATTTGTCTTGACAGGTTCTGCCGTTCCCGCGGAAGAAAAAGAGATACACCACTCTGGCACAGGACGGTTCAGCTGGTTGACCATGCGTCCAATGAGCCTCTATGAGTCAGGAGAGTCAAATGGCGGTGTTAGCTTGGCTCATCTGTTTGGTACTCCTGAAAAAATCGTCGCCGTAAACAAGCTGAAGATAGATGACATTGCCTTCTTGATTTGCCGCGGTGGTTGGCCCTTCGCATGCAATTTGCAAGGCGAGGCTGCCCTGGCGCAAGCGTTCGATTATGTGGACGCCATTATCAAAAAAGATATTTCCCGAGTGGATGGAGTTAACCGCAATAGTACGACAACGAGGCTGCTTTTGCGTTCATACGCCCGTAACCAAGGTTCGCAGGCAACCATCGGAACTATAGTGGCAGACATGATGACCAATGATGAAAATGAAATAAGCGTAAAGACGGCAGGCGGTTATTTGGAGGCATTGCGAAAGATATTTGTCATAGAGGACTCTGAGGCTTGGAACCCCAACCTCCGCTCAAAGACAGCCATCCGCACGGCCAACACCCGATACTTTATAGACCCTTCGATAGGCACCGCAGTATTGGGACTTGGTCCAAATGACCTTATTGGCGACCTCAACACTATGGGGCTCTTCTTTGAGACCCTGTGTATCCGTGACTTGCGGGTATTTGCAGATGCGCTGGATGGTGCGGTGTATCATTATCGAGACAAGAACGGGCTGGAATGTGACGCCGTGATACATCTCCGTAATGGAAAATACGGACTTGTTGAGGTTAAGCTGGGTGGTGACAGGCTCGTCAATGAAGGTGCTGCCAATCTTTTGACTCTTAAGGAAAAAATAAATACAGAAAAGATGAACGAGCCCTCCTTCATGATGGTGCTTACAGGTACAGGCGATTATGCCTATCGAAGAAAAGATGGCGTATTCGTAGTTCCCATTGGATGTCTGAAAGACTGAAGCAGACAAGAAAACAATCTCATAAAGGCCCACCCTGACGAGGATAGCCTCTACCATCATCGTGGCACTCTGGACGGAAACAATTAATCAACAAAATAACCCTACAAATGAAAATTAAAATGTTAATCGCGGCACTCGCCATCTCAGGTATGACCTCTGCCCAAACACTCAAAAGCGGCATTGACAAGGCCAACATGAACCTTGAAGTCAAGCCCGGTGAAGATTTCTACCAGTTTGCTGCCGGCGGCTGGCTCAAGAGCCATCCACTCGACGCCGTACACCCCATGAACGGTTCGTTTACCGATTTGGACGAGCAGAACAACGACCGCATACGCGACCTCGTGAAGGAGTATGCCGAGAAGCACATGCCCCAGGGCACAGTGGGCCAGAAGATAGGTTCGCTTTACCGTATGTATATGGATACGGTGGCTCGCAACCGTATGGGCTACGAGCCCATCAAGCCCGCCCTCGCCAAGGTGGCTGCCATCAAGAACCGCAAGCAGTGTGAGCGCGTGATGTACGAGCTGGGTGCCAAGGGCTACGGCACCATGCTCTTCGGCTTCGGACTGGGCCAGGATGCCATCAACTCTGACCAGTACATCTTCGGTGCCAACCAGGGTGGCATCGGTCTTGACCCCGAATACTATACCCAGCCCAATGAGCAGCAGAAGGCAGTGGTGGCCGCCTACAAGAGTCTGATGAAAGACCTCTTCAAGATGGTGGGCAACAGCGAGGCCATGGCTGAGAAGAAGATGCAGGCAGCCTTCGCCATCGAAGACCAGATAGCCCGCCAGAGCTACGACCAGGTGAAGAGCCGCGACCCTCAGGCCAATATCCACAAGATGAGCTGGCAGGACCTGCTGCGCGACTATCCCGGCATCGACTGGAAGCAGCTCTGTCTGGCTTATGGCTATCCTTCCGACATTGACTCTGTCGATGTGGGTCAGCCCGAGCCCATCCACGAGGTAGAGAAGATACTCGCCACCGCCGACCTCTTCGCCCTCAAGGCCACTCTTGAGGCCAGCGTCATCAGTTCGTCTGTGAGCCTGCTCTCCGACGACTTCGTCAACCGCCGTTTCGAATACACCAAGGCCGTCTATGGCGTCAAGGAGCAGCAGCCCCGCTGGAAGCGCGGACTGGGATTTGTCCAGGGACTCATGGGCGAGTCTATCGGCAAGCTCTATGTCGCCAAGTACTTCCCCGAGAGCAGCAAGCAGAGAGTGGTCGAGATGGTACACAACCTGCAGGACGCCTTCGCCCAGCGCATCGGCGAGAGCACATGGATGACCGATGCCACCAAGGCCAAGGCCATAGAGAAGCTGCGCAGTATGCGTATCAATATAGGTTATCCCGACAAGTGGCAGAACATGGAAGAGTACGTGCAGATAGACGAGAGCAAGAGCCTGCGCGCCAACTACGACGAGATTATCCCCGCCCTGCGCCGCCGCAGTCTGGAGAAGAAGTGGCGCAAGCCTGTCGACAAGACTGTTTTCGCCTGCAATCCCCAGATGGTCAACGCCTTCTATGCCCCAACCTTCAACAGTATCAACTTCCCGGCAGCCATCCTCCAGGCTCCGTTCTTTGACGCCGAGGCCGACGACGCCGCCAACTATGGCGCCATCGGAGCCGTCATCGGCCACGAGATGAGCCACGGCTTCGACGACCAGGGCTGCCAGTTTGACAAGGACGGCAACCTGAACAACTGGTGGACCGACGAGGACAAGGCCAACTACAGCCAGCGCACCAAGGTGTTGGCCGACTGGTTTAGCGCACAGGAGGTACAGCCCGGTCTGAAGGTCAATGGCGAGAAGACCCTTGGCGAGAACATCGGCGACAACGGCGGTATCAACGTGGCATTCCGTGCCCTGCAGAACGTGATGGCCAAGCAGCCTCTGCCCGAGAAGGACGGCTACAGCGCAGCCCAGCGCTTCTTCCTCTCCTATGCTCGTATCTGGGCCAGCAATGTGGCTCCGCAGTTTGTGGCTTACCTCGTCAACAGCGACGTACACTCGCCCAACCATCTGCGTGTCAATGCCGCTCTGCCCCATATCGACGCCTGGTATGAGGCTTGGAACATCCAGCCCACCGACCGCCTCTATCTGGCTCCCGACAAGCGCGCCCACATCTGGTAATCACTCGGTGTGAACCGACCGCATAAGCATGGCTCCCGTCTGCCCCAAGAGAGGCAGCGGGAGCCTTTTGGGTAGCCACGGTGATGACGGCGCCGTCATCTACACCTTAAATTATAATAATAGGGGAAACCCTATTGCGATTTAGGGGAAAAACCATGGCGGTGACGGTGGAATTGGTTACTTTTGCAACCATAACAGCAACTAAAACCAGTGAAGGGAATGAGGAAACAATACGCAGCAATAGCCGCTTCGACGCTCCTGGTGATGAGCGGATGCGGCACCTACGCCGGACAAGGCGCCTATACCGGTGCCACCTTCGGCTCGATATTGGGTAGTGCCATCGGTGGCATCAGCGACGGACCGCGCGGTTACGACGTGGGTACCATCGTGGGCATGGCGGGTGGCGCCGTGCTGGGAGGCATCATCGGCAACGCCGCCGACCAGCAGCGACAGCAGGGCTATGACAACGGCGGATATGCCAGCCGTCGCCAGCGTCAGCGCGACTATGGCGACGACACCTATACCAGCCGTCAGCGGCGCCAGCGTCCACGCGCCCAGCAACCCGTGACCACACAGCCGAGCGAAGCCGGATATGGCAGCGGTTTCGACGAGAACAACGGCGGCGACGACCGCATCGAGTTCACCCCCGGCGATGGCGGTAACAGCGAGAAGGGCACCATACCCACGCAGGTGCTGCCCGGTTCGTCGAGCGTGGAGAATATCGCCGAGGGCATAACCTATACGCCGACGATAGAGATACGCAACGCCCGGTTTGTCGATGCCAACGGCGACAACCGCATAAGCCGCAACGAGCTGTGCAAGGTGGTCTTTGAGGTCTACAACAACGGCCGTCAGACCATCTATGATGTACAGCCCATGGTGGTCGAAGCCACCGGCAACCGCCATATCTTCATCTCGCCCGGCGTGCATGTAGAGAAGATTGCCCCTGGATGTGGCATACGTTACACCGCACTGGTCAAGGCCGACAACCGCATCAAGGCCGGCAACGTGAAGTTGTGCATCTCGGTCATCGAGGGCAACAACCACAAGATATCCAAGGTCAACGAGTTTAATATCGCCACCTGCAAATAGACAGGAGGCCGAAATAACCACACGGCGTGCCCGGGACGTGAAGATAAAAAACGTTCCGGGCATGTTGTTTTTCGTCCCTTTCGTTTGGGGATTGATGATTAAAGCCTTAACTTTGCATAACAATCTAAATTAAAGACGTAATGAACAAGAAAATCATCACTTTGCTGATACTGGTGGGACTGTTTATGACAGCGCTCACCGCCAGCGCCCAGGTGGCCTTTGACTGGCCCTACAAGACAGTGGATGGCACTATCGTCACCCAGGTTCCCGAACGTCCTGCCGGCCAGCAGCCCGCACTGGGACTCACCGCACCCAAGCTCAAGGTGGTGCGCGTGGGATTTGTAGGACTGGGCATGCGCGGTCCCGACGCCGTGCGCCGCTTTACCCATATCAACGGCACCCAGGTGATGGCCCTCTGCGACCATGAGCGCGAGCGCGCCGACACCTGCAACACCATTCTGCGCGCCGCATCCATGCCCCCGGCAGACATATATTACGGTGAGGACGGATACAAGAAGTTGTGCGAGCGCAAGGACATCGACCTGGTGTATATCGCCACCGACTGGCTCCACCACTTTGTTGTGGCCAAGTATGCCATGGAGCATGGCAAGCACGTGGCCATCGAGGTGCCGTCGGCCATGAACCTGCGCGAGATATGGTCGCTCATCGACCTCAGCGAGAAGACCCGCCTGCACTGTATGATGCTTGAAAACTGCTGTTATGACTTTTTCGAGCTCAACAGCCTCAATATGGCGCAGCACGGAGTGTTCGGCGAGGTGCTCTATGTGCAGGGTGCCTATCGCCATGACCTCTCCCAGTTCTGGGATATGTACTGGAAGAAGGACGCCAATGACCGTCTGGGCTGGCGCTTGGACTTCAACCAGAAATTCCGGGGCGATGTATATGCCACCCACGGTCTGGGCCCCATCGCCCAGGTGCTGGATATACACCGCGGCGACCGCATGAAGACTCTCGTGGCTATGGATACCAAGTCGGTGAACGGTAAGGCGTGGGCAGAGAAGCTCTCGGGCAAGCCCTGCGAGAAGTTTGCCAACGGCGACCACACGACCACCCTCATCAGCACCGAGAACGGCAAGGTTATCGAGATACACCACAACACCATGACGCCCCAGCCCTACAACCGCATGTACCAGCTCACGGGTACCAAGGGCTTTGCCAACAAATATCCTACTGAGGGCTACGCGCTCTCGGGCGATGAGATGAAGAACAGTGGCGTGCGCCCGTCGGCCGACAATCTCTCGGGCCACTCCTATATGCCCGCCGCCGACCGCCGTGCGCTCACCAAGAAATATGAGAGCCCCATCGTGACCCGCTATCTGGCTCAGGCCAAGAAGGTAGGCGGCCACGGCGGTATGGACTACATCATGGACAGCCGTCTGGTCTACTGTCTGCAGCACGGGCTGCCTTTCGACATGGATGTCTATGACCTGGGCGAATGGTGCTGTCTGGCAGAGCTCGGTTCGCTGTCGATGGACAACGGCAACAAGCCGGTAGAGGTGCCCGCCACTGGAACGATGTGAAAGGCTACCGCCACGCTTTTGCCACACCCGAGGAGGAGGCACAGGTAGATGCCGAGTCTGCCGCCTTCACCGAAAAACTTAAGGCTAAAGGCGCCAAGTACTGGCAGAAGCACAGCAAGTAGATAACCGGGCGCAAGCCCCACGATGATAGCCACCGCAGCCAGAGGCTCCGGTAGCATAGCATTATCCCCCATAGACAGGCATTGCGGATATTTTATTAGGCCCAACCGCCCGCCTCCAATTCTCCCGAAACCTCTGCCGACCGCAAATAACCTGACTTCGCGACCTGATATGGCCAAATCGTGGCCCGCAAAGAATAAATACCGTCACGCAATGACTAAATCCAACCTCGCAATCAATATGGAGAGGGTCATGGTATGCACTATTTAGCCTCAGTGGCTGGATATATGGGCTGAGGCTATTGGTTTAATAGCTCTTTATCTGTCAGGAAATCCAATAAGCTAATGGTCAGAATACCAAATTCGTCTTCCTTACGATGGATGTCGTCACCAACAATGACTATTTTTCGAAAGTGGTCGTTGATTGACAGTAACGGACGGCTCTCTTGGGCCTCTTTCTCAGTCGTGGGCATGTGGTAAGCCGACTGGATATACACTCTATATGGAGGGCGGTTTACCACGAAGTCAACCTCCAGCATTCTTCTGACAAACTTTCCGTTCTCGTCCTTGCCCCCAAGTTCAACCAACCCAACATCCACATTATATCCACGACTGCGGAGCTCATTGTAGATAATGTTTTCCATAATGTGTGTTTCCTCTTGCTGACGATAGTCGAGAATAGCTGCGCGGATGCCAATATCGGCAAAGTAATACTTGGATTCGGTACCAATATACTTTCTACCTTTCACGTCGTAGCGCAAGGCCTCCTCTATCAAGAATGAGTCTTCCAGATATTCAATATATAGCTTTATCGTATCTCGCTTTATGGACACGCCTTGTGCAGACTGAAATGTGTTGGCTATTCTCGTTGGATTGGTAGACGAACCTATTCCTGAAGCTAATACTCGCACAAGTTCTTTCATTCCTTCAGGGTTGCGCAAATGGTTGCGCTCTATCACATCACGGAGATAGGTAGTTTCATACAGATTATGCAAATAATCGGTTTTTTTTTCTTCTGTTTCCAGCAAAGCCACCTGCGGGAGTCCTCCAAAAGTATAGTAATCCAACCATGCCTTGCGTATGTCGCCGCCAATACCCTTGAAATACTCATCGAAGGTGAGAGGCCAGATGCGTATTTCGTCACCTCTGCCACGAAATTCCGTTACGATATCGCTCGACAGGAATCTGGAGTTTGACCCCGATACATACACATCCACATTCCTTATGTGGGTTAAACTAAGGATAACCTCTATGAAATCTTCCACCAGTTGTACCTCATCCAAAACAATATAAAAAGGATTGCCATCATCAACTACCTTGGAGTCTATATAGTCAAGTAGAGCATCAGGTTTTCTCAGTCGTCGGTTTCGGAAGTCATCAAGTTGTATCTCGATGATGTGGCTGCCAGTCACTCCATGTTTCAACAGCCAGTTGTGCCAGATATTGAACAGCAGAAAGGACTTTCCGCATCGTCTGACACCCGTAATAATTTTCACAAGTCCGTTTCCGCGTCCTGCGATAAGTTCATTCAAGTATTTCTTACGTTCGAATATCATATTAGGGTACATTTTTTGATACCAGTATCATATTTTACACCGCAAATATACTGCTTTTATATGAAAAGGATGCCTAAACGATGCGAAAAAACGTTCGGCAAGTGTTAGAAACAATTGTTGTTATACCAAAAGCGATGTTGTCGCCACTGTTTCTGATTAAAGAACATTCTATAGTCAATTTGGAAGCAACCAATAAGGTCATGGCATGCACAAACCAAGCCTCATGGTGCCCATGGATGGCCTCGAAATTGTAAAAACAGCCAAAATTGGTATAGAAAAACAATAAAAAGTTTGTTTACTGTACCAGTTTTGACTATCTTTGTGGCATGATTACGGACTTAGAGCATATTGGCAACATTCCAGTAAGCACCGCCACGGTGGCATCTCTATTCCCGGAAATGTCGGCAGGTAATCAAAAGGTGCTTCAACTTGAGACGGCAGGCAAGGTGATACGTCTTAAGAGAGGGCTATATGTGATAGCCCCCAAGGTATCGCGGGTGAGCCTGTCAACAGAGTTGATAGCCAATCATCTCTATGCCCCTTCGTATGTGTCCAGACAGACAGCCTTGCGCTATTACGGACTGATACCCGAGGCAGTCTATACCACCCAGTCGATGACGATAAAGCACTCCCGCCACTTTGATACCCCCGTTGGGCGCTTCGAGTATCAGATGATTTCGCGCGAGGCCTTCTCTGTAGGCGTGACAAGCATTAACCAGCATAGCTACTCGTTTCTGATGGCTACACCCGAAAAGGCGCTGTGCGACCTGATAGCCAATTCTCCTAATGTCAACCTCCGCTATCTGAAGGATGTTGAGGCTTATCTGGAAGGTGACATCCGCATGGACATAGATGAGTTCCTGCGTATGGATGTAGGTGTCTTTGAGCGGTATGCACAAGTCGGGAAAAAGGGAAAATCGATAGAAACTCTGATAAAATATATGAAGAAATGAGCACAAACGAAATATACAATCAGATGTTGTCGGTCTATGAACTTACGACCGAACAGCAGAGGCGCAATGCCATCTTCGAGGTCAATCAGCAGGTAATCCTTGCAGGGCTGTATAATGGGGGCTTCTTTGACGAGGCAGCCTTTTATGGCGGCACCTGTCTGCGTATCTTCCATGGTTTGCAGCGCTTCTCTGAAGATATGGACTTCTCGCTCGTCTCTCCCAATGACCCCTTCGACTTTACCCGATACTTCCAGCCGATAGTCAATCAGTTTGCCCTCGTCGGTCGCGAGGTTGAGATCAAGAAGAAAGACAAGAAGAACTTTGGCAAAGAGGAGTCTGCCTTCTTGAAGGATAACACTGATGTCTATGATATCACCTTCCAGACGGAGAAAACGGTAAAGATAAAGATAGAAGTAGACACGCAACCACCATTGAAGTTTGATACCGAACAGAAACTGCTTCTCCAGCCACAGTCATTCATGACACGATGCTTCACTCTGCCAGACCTGTTTGCAGGCAAGATGCACGCATTGCTGTATCGGGCGTGGAAGAATAGGGTGAAAGGCCGTGACTGGTATGACTTCGAATGGTACGTTCGCCACAATATTCCTCTTGACTTTGCCCACCTGCATGAACGGGCCTTACAGTTCAATCAGGAGGATATCACCAAGGAGTCGTTTCTGGACAAGCTGAGCGAGCGACTGGCATCGGCAGACATCAAGCAGGTCAAGGCAGACGTGCTGCCCTTTGTCCGCAATCCCAAGGAACTTGACATCTGGTCAAACGACTATTTCCTGCAACTGGCCAAGATGGTGAAATGGACCACTGAAGACTGACGCCACGGTCATGGCGATAGAGGCTGCCTCTGCAACGAGAGGTATGCCAAGGGCCAGACTCGCCCCCAGAAATCGCAGCAATAACAATAAAGGCAAGCACCTCTGTCATGGGTGCTTGCCTTTATTGCTGCTGTGGTCTGGAGACTATGGATGGTCAGCCAGGTGCCGTCGCTGCCGTCGGCGGGGTGATGGCGGGCGGGGCGGAGGCGTGGGGTAGCGGGCTGTTATTTCTTGGTCTTCACGCTGCCGTTCTTTCCCAGCACGAGGGTGGTGGCTTTCAGACTGCGCTTGGTATGGTCGAAGATGGTGGACGGATTGATGCGCACGCCACGGTACTTGACCTCGAAGTGCAGGTGCTCGGTGGTGGCCCGGCCCGTGCGCCCCGTGAGTCCGATGACGTCTCCGGCCTTGACCTTGTCGCCTACCTTGACCAGATTCTTGTACTGGTGGGAGTAGAGCGTCTCAAAACCGAAAGCGTGGCGGATGATGATGCAGTTGCCGTAGCCTGAGAAGGGGGCTGAGCGGGTGACGACGCCGTCGAAGGCAGCCACGATGTTGTCTTTGGGCTTGGTCTTGAGGTCTACGCCACTGTGGCGCCGTCTGCCGCCATAGGGGCTGATGACCTTGGCACCCGGGAGCGGGTAGGCCCAGTGCTCCTCCTCTATCTGGGTAAGGTCGAGCTCGAAGCTGCTGCTGTTTTCAAACGGGTTGGTTTCCTCGTCGGGGTCGAGGGTCAGTCCGCGCTTCTCGTTGCTCTCTCCGTCGATGTGGGTTATACGGATATTGGCGCCGCGCTTCTCGAACGCCAGCACCTGACGGTAGAGTCGGTGGTTGCGGGCATTGACGATGGTGGCGGGGTTGACGCGTGAGCCGTTGACCATGATGAAGAAGCGGCAGAGACCCTGCTCGCCGTCGTTGCCGATGATGGCGATGGTCTGTCCGGCCTTTACCGTCTGTCCGCTCTGCACCAGGTTCTGCGCATTGTTTTCATAGACAGTCTCCAGACCATTGTCGTGGCGTATCACGATGACATTGCCGTGGCGGTCCATCTTTCGCGCGAGTCGTACGCAGCCGTCAAACATGGCCTTGACGGCATCGCCCTTCTTGGAGGTGATTTCCAGTCGGTCTTCCTTGTCAGAGAGCGTAGCCTTGCCTACGGGCAGCGGGAAGCTGTAGGCTCGGTCGCCCATGCTGGTGAAGTCGATGCTGAAGGCTTTGCTCTTGTCAAAGAGTCCGGGGGTGCTGATGCTTATCTGCTGGGTTTCGGCTGGGGTGAACTTGATGTTGGCTGGGGTGGATGCCGACAGCAATGTCGCCAGCAGGGCCCATGTCAGTGTATGCTTGATGTTCATATGTATAAAGGTAGACTTTTAGGAGTAAGGGTTAATGGTCGGGGTGTGGGATGTCATCGCATCAGGATGCCGGTGTATATGCGTCCGGAGTCGATGCCGAGACGGCGCGCCGAGAAGTAGTCGTCGGCATGGTCGAAGGTACAGATGCCGGCATGGTGGATATGCTCGGGCGCCACGCCGCAGCCGATGAGCTCCCGGATATTGATGCCGGGCAGGTCAAGGTGCCACTTGGTGTGCCACTCGGCGGTCTCGGTGAGGTCGAAGCCGGCCTGCAAGAACTGGTCGTAGACCTCCTGTCCCACTTCAAAGTTGGCGAGCGAGATGCCTGGTCCTACCACGGCGAG
>OBLI01003612.1_pt1 | contig 11717 bp, 10 predicted proteins | sample 1519701 | NCBI WGS metagenome assembly OBLI01 (sample SAMEA3663005, study PRJEB22513) | pig gut metagenome | biome: pig gut; feature: pig-associated habitat; material: faeces | place: France | collected 2012 | reverse complement strand
ACAAAATAATTCTGTAACTTTGTAATCGGTAGTCATATTAAATATTTTTGTAACTAATTGATTTTCACCTATAAAGGTACAAAATATTTATGAGACTACCAACTTTTTTATGAACTATTTCTTATCCCGAACTGGGGTAGTATATAATATAATGTACGCGTGCGAAGCCGAAGATGCCGAACAGGGTGCTTCTCGTGATCTTATTCCCACAGATTTCACAGATTGACACAGATTTGTTTCTTGCCTTGAAGAACTTTGTGCCATTACGTGAAATCTGTGGGCATTTTTTTTTGTGTGTGCCGGATGTGAACAGATAACGCTCCCTCGCTTTATTCTTTATCTGTCCAGATCTTGTGGCTTCCTCTGCCGGTGTAATCGAAGGGAGCATCGGGACCTGTGGTCAACTTCTTGAGTTCCAGCGAGGCTGTGGTGCGGCTTAGGTTGTTGATGTCGGCGTAATCCTGCAGGGTGAAGAAGACATGCTCCTTGATCCAATCCTTGCCTCGTTGGATACGCTCTTCGAGGGTGTATTTCTTCTTGTAGAGTCGGGTCACACCTCCTGGCTCTCGCTCTAAGTCTATTTCTTGGTTGACGTATTTCACCAGTTCGGAGTCAGACTTGAAGTTCACGTCCTTCACCTTCACCTTGCGATAGAGCATCTTGTCGTCATCGCTCGTTAGCTCCTTTGTCTTCTCGTCGTCGAAGTCTAATGACAGCGAGAAGGTGCCGAGGCCATCCAACTTTACGGTGTAGCCCATGGATAGCATCTCGCCCAAGTAGTCTGCGATGTCGGTCAGCACAGCCGTGGTGACGCTTGGTGAAATGGCACGGTTGCGGAAGTGCATCTTTTCGATGAACTCCTTGGTGTTCAACTGGCGGTTGACAACCAACTTGGGATAGACTCTCTTCTTGCCTTTGTTCTGCATGTCGGGCATCTCTTGCAATTTATATATAGCCATAGTATAAAAAAGTTTTTAGTTCTCTATGAATTTGTTCTCGAATCACTATAAAAATCTCCGTTCCGTGATACGGAACCGCCATTCCGTGACACGGAACGGCCATTCCGAAGTTCGGAACGCACATTCCGTGTCACGGAACGGAGATTTTCTAAGGCAAAGATACAATTTCTATAGTATAACTACAAGATTTCTGCAATATATCTTGACTTTTCTGTCGAAATTTAACGTTTCGTTGCAGACGTGCCGGCACTTACATCTTGTTGACTGTCGGTATGGCATAATACTCACGGTCGACATCAAAGTCGAGAACCCATTGGTCGAGGATTACGGAGTCGTCGAGAGCGGTGATGTCAATGGTATGGTCGCCCTTCTCGAGAGTGATAAAGATGCTCTTCAAGGTCTGTCCGCGCCAGATGTCGCTCTTCCATAAAGAAGAGTTGTAGTCATCGTGCAGCGATATGACTACAGGTTCGCCCTGGTCGATGCGGATGCTTACCTGCTGGTTGCCTTTGTTGCCCGCATAGTCGGGCAGAGAAGCAAGGGTGAAGCGGGCGTCGCCTCCCTTCAGTATGCTGAAGGTGTAGTGGAGGGTCGACTCCTTGGGCAACAGGACACACTGGTTGCTATGGCCCGACAGGGGAAGGAGCGTGGCGGGCTGTTTGCCCGATGTGCTGTTCCATTCGTATGCATTCTTGGCGATGATGTCGTTGCTCATGGCACGCAGAGGGCGCAAGTCGGTCTCGCGGTCAAAGGCTTCCTGCTTGTATTGACTTATTTGCTCGTTGCTCAGACGGCCAGGCAACTGTGGCATCTGTAAGGCTCCGTCGTTGGGGTCGATGATGTTGCGCCATTTCCCTTTCCCTATGCTGCAGTAGTGCTGCACCAAAGCCTTGAGCTGCTGATAGGCGTCAAGGCTGAGGGCTGCTGCCGCCTTGGCTTCATCGTCCTTGTCGAACAGGCCCGGGCGGGCAATATGGCGTGCTTCCTGTGCCTCCAACTCCTTTTCGGCAATGAGGGCTGCCGAGAAGACGGGGTATTTCACCAGTTGGAAATAGGTATCGCTCAACTCATTGGGCACAGAGCGCTCTATGCCAGTCACCTTGGCCTTGAGCTGGTCGTAGGCATAGAGGTAACGTTCCAGTTCGTTGCCAAACTCGCCGGAGTGGAACTCCATGTTGCCGAATGGCATAATCATGTATTCGGGTTGGCGGATGGAGGTGAGTCTGTAGTACTCCTTCATGATGGGCAGGAGATGACGGCCCAGGTTGCTGCCCAGTTGAGATGAGAGCCATGACTGAAGATGCTTGGTGAGGGTGGAGGCGGATACACTCTTGCGGTTCCATGCCATGTCCATGACGAGCTGCAGCTGATAGGCTGCACTCTTGGGGTCGTACACATTGGCGATGCAGGCTTCGTGTTTCGTGCTCATTTCCTGCACGATGACGCCAGGGGCGCTGCTTCTCAGCCACAGCTGGGGATTGCTCCACAGTATTTTGATGTCGCTGATGGTGTGTTTGTGCTTTTTGTGCTTCTTGCCCTGTGCCTGCAGCACCTTGTGCCCTGAGCCTATGATGATGTCGAAACTGTCTGTGACAGCCTTGTCGTAGAGTACTTCGTGATGAGAGCTCTCCTGCCACAGGGTGTTGGCACGCAGTCGCAACATCAGGCGGGCGATGCTGCTGAAGTTCCGGCTGCTCATCCATCGTGAGGAGTTGAGGGCAAGTCCACGATACTCGGTATCAGGTATTTGCAGACTCTCGTATCCCTGTTGTGTGCCTATGGTGCTCTGCTTATGGGGCTTGGCGTCATTCCAGTCGGTCCATGGCGATACGCCTGCCATGCGCGAGAGTTCCAATATGCCGTAGGCTGTGCCGCGGGCATCGCTTCCCACCACAATGAGCTTGCCGTTACGGGTGGCTATATAGAAGGATTCCTTCTTGGTGATGAAGTGATGGATGGGGAGATTGTACTTCTCGAGTATGGCGAACTCCTTGTTGCTGAGCTGGTCCATCTGGAATATCTGCAGGGGTGCATTGGCTTTCTCCTTGGCAGCCCTGCCAGTAATGGTCTGCATGTCGTGGGCGAAGAGCTGCAGGGCTATCTTCACCACGTCGGAAGTCTTGGCATTGACAGAATAACTGACCTGCGAATTGCCGTCAGTCCAGAATACTTGTCGGGCAGCCTCGGCTGCCTGAGTATTGAGGGGTGTGCCGCACAGGGTAATGGCGGCTATGATGAGGGTTGTTATGGTTTGTATTTTGCGTTTCATTCTTGCAAAGTTACACAAAACCGGGAAATATCCGTCATTCTCTGGTCATTAACTGCAATAATTTAGTTTTTATTTGCTTATTCGTGATTTAATGCGTAATTTTGCAGCAAAAATACAGAGAAAGAAATGACATTATATCCTAAGTTGATTATGGACGCCCTGGCAACAGTGGTGTATCCTGGCACCAAGAAGAACTTGGTGGAAAGCGGAATGGTGGCAGATCAGCCTGCCATCGACGGAATGAAGGTGAAGGTGATATTGGAGTTTCCTCGTAATACCGATCCATTCCTGAAGAGTACGGTAAAGGCTGCCGAGGCTGCCATACATTATCATATATCGAAGGACGTAGAGGTGGAGATCGTCACCGAGTTCAAGTCGGCTCCACGTCCAGAAGTGGGCAAGATGCTGCCACAGGTAAAGAACATCATCGCCGTAAGCTCGGGCAAGGGCGGTGTGGGTAAGAGCACAGTCTCTGCCAATCTCGCCATCGCCCTGGCGAAGTTGGGCTATAAGGTGGGTCTGCTCGATACCGATATCTTCGGTCCTTCTATGCCCAAGATGTTTGGTGTGGAGGATGCACGTCCTTACTCGGTACACAAGGAGGGACGCGACCTCATCGAACCTATCGAGAAATATGGTGTCAAATTGCTCAGCATCGGTTTCTTCGTAAGCCCTACCACAGCTACCCTTTGGCGTGGAGGTATGGCTTGCTCGGCATTGAAGCAGTTGATAGCTGATGCCGACTGGGCCGATTTGGACTACTTTATCCTCGACACTCCTCCAGGAACCAGCGATATTCACCTCACGCTGCTTCAGACACTGGCCATCACGGGAGCCATTATTGTGAGCACACCGCAGCAAGTGGCTTTGGCTGATGCACGAAAGGGAATAGACATGTATCAGAACGACAAGGTGAATGTGCCTATCTTGGGACTGGTAGAGAACATGGCTTACTTCACTCCTGCTGAACTGCCCGAGAACAAGTACTACATCTTCGGCAAGGAAGGCTGCAAGAATCTTGCAAAGGAGATGAATGTGCCTTTGCTCGCACAGATTCCTATCGTGCAGGGTATCTGCGAGGGCGGTGACGACGGAGCTCCTGCTGCCACCAAGGTGGATACCATTACGGGGCAGGCCTTCCTGAGTTTGGCACAGAGTGTGGTGACGGTAGTTAATCGCCGAAACAAGGAACAGGCTCCTACCAAGATAGTAGGAACAAAATAAGAAGAAACACGTTTAAGTGACGGTGAAAAAATAAAGTTTTATATCTATAATAAAAAAGTTAGGAATGTAGACAAACATTCCTAACTTTTTTATTTGTGTTCTGTTTCTGCCTCATCCTCTTCTTCTGCCTCTTCTGCTGTAAGATGGGCATTGAGTCTGGTTGAGCGCAACTGCTGGCGGAATACCAAGCAGGTGGCAAAGAAATAGACAGCTGTCTGTATCCAAAGAGCACGGAACTCGGGGAGAATATCTGCAAGCGAGGCACCCATGCTGCTGATTCTGAGAAATCCCCTGATGCCGAATGTGGATGGGAATACCCAGGAGAAGCCCTGCCAGAAGGAGGGCATATTGCTCAAGGGCCATGAAACACCGGTCATAAAGAGCAAGGGTACTGAGGTGAATACTACTAAGAGCATCACATTCTCGCGGTATCTTACCAAGCACGAAAGCATCAGACCGAAGAAGACGCAAGACAAGATGTAGGGCAAGAGGAAACCGAGAATGGTGGTCCATGTCACCATGCTGACGAAGCCAAACAACTTGGGCACCACCAATGTCAGATACATTCCCATCACGGCATAAACCATAAAATAAACCAACGCCTTGCCAAATACAATGCGGTAGATGCCGCCGTAATGCTTGCTTACTGGGATTAACTCGCGGTTTCGGTGCAGTTCTCTGGATGTTCCTGCTGCCATTCCGATGCCCAACAGCATGGTTTGTTGCAGGATAAGAACCAATACCGCAGGCAAGATGGCATTGCCATATCCCATGGTGGTATTGAATATAGGTACTTCATCAAAAGCAAGTGGTTCGGTGGTTATCTCATCGTCTCGATCCGTAAAGCCGCCAGCCTGCGTAATCTGAATGCCCGAATTGATGTGGCTCGCCACAGCAAGAGCTGATTGGTAGATGGCCTTGTAGGTAAGCATCAGACTCATGTCGGTATAAACACTTACGTGAGCCTGTTCGCCACGGTTGAGACGGGTGTCGAAATCGGACGGGATATAGAGAATGCCGTGAACGGCTTGTTTTTGTACCAGTTGCTTCGCCTCTTCCAGACTGTTACAATAGTAGGTGGCTTTGGCATCGGGTGTAGCATCATATTCGCGAATAAACTCCCGCGAGGTATGGCTGTGGCTCAGGTCGACAATAGCTGTGTCCACCTCGCGCACTACCTCGTTGTTGTAAATCCATGAGTAGAGCAGCGGATAGCCTAATGGCACCAGGATGCAGAAGATGAGAACGCCCTCATCGCGAAACACATTGCGCATTTCGGTCTTCCAGATGAAGCACATATCCCAGATGCCATTGATGATCTTATATAATAAACTACTTTTTAACATAGAATATTGGACTTTTAACATTGGACTTTATGATTAGAAAAGCCGTTGAATTGGCTTTCCCTTCGGCCGCCGAACATTGTTTCTTCACTCTTCTTTCTTCGTTCTTCACTCTTCGCTCTTCGCTTTCCTATGGTAAGTACTTGTAAACCAGCATGGCTTTCTTGATGTTCCATATGGTGAGGATGGGAAGGGCACAGAAGAGCACCATGGCGCACCAGTGCAGAGCGGCATCGCTCATAGGGAATCCGTTGAAGACGTTCATCTGGTAAATCATGTAGTAGTGACGCATAGGGAAAAGTTGTCCGATGGCCTGTATGGGTGAGTCCATAGAGAAAAGCGGATAGGTGGCGCCGCAGATGGAGAAACTCACTACACCCCACAGCGAACACATACTCATCGACATGCGGAGTGAAGGGGTCAGACCAAAGAAGAAGATGCCAAAACACTGGCAAGCCAACACACTCAGCAAGCCCAACAGCACAATGGGAAGAACGCCACCAGGATGGGGAAACTGCAATACATAGTAGATGTAGAACTCGAACAGGAGGAAAATGCTCAGGAAGATGAGCGTCTGTGGAAGCATCTTGCCTGCGATGGCGAGATAAGGATTGTTGTTGGCCATTCGCATCCAGTCTTTTGCTCTGTTGAACTTCAGTTCGGTACCTATCGAATAAGGTGTAATCAGGAAGATGAACAACATGATGATTCCTGGCACCATCACGCTCGACAGATAGTAGTTATAGTTGGCGTAAGGGTTGCCCGTCATGTGCAAGTCGATGGCTATGGGCTGCAGGAATGTCGTGATCTCGTCATTCGTCTTGCCCAGTGCGGAAAGCTTTGCCATTCCTGCCGCTGCGCCTCCAAGAGTAGAAATGGTCTTTAAATCGCGGAAGAGCAAGGAACCTGCTGCAAGCGAGACGCTGCTGTAATAGAACGATATCTTGGGCTGGTTGGAAGTCATAAGCCCGCTCTCTGTTCCCTTAGGAATCAGGAGAAAGGCATAAATCTCATTGCGCTGGATAGCCTTGCGGGCTTCGGCTATGTTCTCGTAGTGAGAAACAACCTTGGTGGTCTGGAAGGCATCGAGTTTGTGGATGAGCTGGCGTGATGTGGCAGTCTGGTCCTGGTCTACTACGCCTACAGGCATGTCGGTAGGTACTCCTTCTGTCATCAGACTGGTGAAAAACAGAATGACGACAATAGGGAATATCACCATGCAGAAGAGGTAAATGGGATTCTTCCGCATGATGCCACATTCGCGCAGGGCAATATGATATAATTTCTTAAGCATAGAACTTTAAGAGTTGAACTTTGAACTTAACGAACAGCCTAAATTTTATGTTATCAAACAATAGAATTCTTCACTCTTCGTTCTTCACTCTTCACTTTTTTATTTCTTGATGATAAGCGACATGCCTGGGCGCAGTCCTTCCAACTTGGAGACGGGGCGTGCCTTCACCTCGAAGGTCTTGCGGTCGTAGTCACCATTATCCTTGGTAGCTTTCCAGGTGGCAAAAGACCCCTGGTCCTTCAGGTAATAAACCTTCATCTTGATGTCTTTGCCAAAGGCTGGAACAAAGGCGGTGAACTCGTCGCCCTTATTGAGGCCTGCCAAGTGGTCTTCACGTACATTGAAGGTTCCCCACATGTCGCTCATGATGGAGATGCTCATGATGGGAGAGCCGAGACCTACTAATTCTCCTACCTTGGGATAGACATTGCTTACCTCGCCTTCCACCTGTGCTATCTGTACGGTTTCCTTCAGCAGGTTCTTCACAACATCGACAGCGCTCTTTGAGGCTTCTGTGTTGCTGGCTGCCACTCGCTTCTCTTGTTCGCGGGCGCCGTTGCGTGCCATGTCATACTGGCTCTTGGCTGCTTCTACCTGGGCTTCTGTAGCCTTATAGGCAGCAAAGGCCTCGTCGCGCTTCTGGCCGCTGATGACTCCCTCGTCATAGAGGTTCTGCATACGACCATAGGTCTTCTTGGCTATTTCGGCAGCTGCCATGGCTTGCTGATACAGCTGATAGGCTCCTTGGATCTGCTCCTTTCGGGCGCCGGCATCGGTCAGGTCTTTAAGGGCTTCGGTGGCCTGATTGGTGGCTTTCAGCATTTGCTCCTGCGATTTCATCTCTGGTACTTCCAGGATGGCAAGGGTGTCGCCTACATGCACATAGTCGCCTTCCTTGACGCGAAGTTCTACAACTCGGCCTGGCAATTTGCAGGATACTCGGTATTCTGAAACTTCCACTTCGCCCTGTATGGTGTCTTCGTCGCGCTCAAGGGTAAAGAAACCTATGATGCCTACGAGAATGACTACTGCTGTAAAACCGATGACGGCCAGCAGAATGTTGTTATGTTGTGATTTCTTTGACATGGGTTTATATATAATAATGTGTAATAACTGAAATGTATGTGTAATGTCTGTTCTCTCTAAAAGGTTTATCTCAGGATACCGAGTGCCTTGTTGAGTCCCACCTGGGTGAGTTTCACATCGATCTCGGCGTCTATCTTCTGGCTCTGTGCCTGCTGCCAGGCTGTCTGGGCTGCCATGACATCAGTCACATCCATCACGCCTTCCTTGAATCCTAAGTTGGCACAACGCAGGTTCTCCTCTGCACTGTTGATGTTCTTGCGGGCCATATTGAGTTTTTTCTCTGCTTCCTTTACCTTGAACTGACTCTGTGTTACCTGTAACTGAATTTTCTCGCGGGTGTCGTCGAAATTCATTTGGGCTATGTGGGCTGTGGCTTTGGCTGCCCTTACCTTATAGGCTCCCTCGCCCCAGTTCCATACAGGTATCTGTACGAGCACTCCTACGTTCCATACGCCAGTGAAGTTCTTCTGGAAACCGTTCCATACGTTAGGATTGGAAATCATGTAGCCGCCAGTAAGTGCCACATGGGGCAGGAAGGCTGCTTTCACTAAGTTGGTGGCTTGCTTGGAAGCATCGGTCACGTTCTGCAAGAGTCGAAGCTCTGGACGACTGCTCAGCGATGAGTCGTTGAGTGCTGCCTGTTGCTCGGCATGGGTGCTGGCGATGCTGAGGTTGAGTGCGTCTTTGTCCTCATCGGCAAGGGTTATTTCCTGATTCATCGGAATACCGCAGAGCTGGCAGAGGAGCATCTTCGAGAGCGCCAGTCCGTCTTCTACTTGGGTAATCTGCATCTCGGCTTCGTTCACCTTTACGTCTACCTTCAGTCCGTCGGCTCGGGTGGCTACTCCTTGTTTTATCATCTTGTGAACATCTTCGTTAAGTTTCTTTACCAGGTCGCGGTAGCTGATGGCGAGTTTCTCTTTCTGCTTGAGTGATACGACCATCCAGTAGGCTTGGTCGATGCTGAAGAGGGTGGTCTGGGTCTGAAGGTCCAGATCGTTGGCTGCCATGTTCTCGCCGATGTCTGCCAGTTTGTTGGCTGCTATGATGGCACCGCCCATATAGATGGGCTGTCGGAGCATTACGCTTCCGGCAAATATGTTGCGTGTATCTGTGCGGAAGGCATCGACGATGCCTTGGCCTGTGGCATTCAGCTTGTTGGCTACGGGAGCCATCTTTTCGCCAAGTACTTGGCCTAACTGCTGTGCTGCGTCTGGCGATATCTGACCTTGGCTTACCATCTGACCGAGCAGTTCGTTCATGCTGCCTGATAAGCCTGACGACAGGTCGGTGCCGATGTTGCTCAAAGTGGATTTCTGCCCCTTGTTGAGCAATGATATCTCGCGGCTAAACCATTCGTATCCTCCCATAGCGTCAACTTTGGGAAGGTACTGGGTTCTGGCTGATTTGCGCAGGTTGTAAGCCACATCTTTCTTAAGTCTGGAGACATTGATCTGCTTGTTGTTGCGGAGTGCCATGGCACGGCAACTGTCGAGGCTCAATGTGTTTTGGGCTTCGGCAGACAGCAATGTTCCTAAAAGTGCGAAAATAGTTACAATCTTTTTCATTCCTTTATCTAAAATTCCTTTAATCGCATGCAAAAATATGGAATTATTTTTAAAATGCAAAACAAATGATATTATCATTTGTTTAAGAAACTAAAATTGTCTTGCTTTGTGGAAAAAAGGAACATTACCGTTCTGATGTGGAAGGACTTATGGCTTAGAACTCTGCTTCTATATATCCTTCCCAAGTGGGGTCGAAGTGGAAGTCGGCTGTGCTTCCGTCTTCCTCGCCATCAAAGAGGTTCAGGGAGCAGATGGTCTGGTTGTTCTGCTTGATTTCCACGTCTTTCAAGTCTTTCTTTGTGATTGTATTACCCTGCTGATCATAGACGGTGATGATGATGTGCAACTTCTTGGCATCGCTGTGGGGCAGGGTGTAGATGCGGTAGTCTTTCTGTTGTGGGTTCATCTCGCGTTCTTCTGTCTGTCTGCTGTTTACGCATCCGTATCCTGTAGTTGCATTGAGGGTGCTGCTGCCTCCTGTGTAATAGAATTTTATGGTCTTTGCTGTTGATGGAATAGCGTCTTTAATGTGGAGTACAAACATTCCTGTGACCCGATGGGGAGTGATGTCTTTCCTGAGATTGTCTTCGGTGACATGGAATGATTCGTAGTAGCAGAATGTATCGGTGGTTTTGTTCTTGTAGAATGTGATTTTCTCGGGCGACGAGACGGTGGCGTTCCCTTCTCCATTGTGCCCTATCACGACTGCTTGATAATCGCCTTCTGTGAGGGCAAAGGTGGCTGTTCCAAAGGTGGAGGAGGGACTCTGCTGGTTGACGTTCTTCACCTTTCCTCCATTGCGGAAGATGCTGTATGTAATTCTCTTGAAATGAGATATCTCTGCTTCGGTTATTTGTAGGGTCACGTTGCCGTTGCTCTCTGAAGTTTCTCCTGTGTCAACGGATTCTTCGAGCGCAAATTTCTCGCATGATATCAATGTCAAGGCGAAGATTGTCAGAGTTATAAGAAAGGTTTTTCTCATGTCGCAAAGATAATGCTTTTTTCGTTATTAACAAAAATAAATAGCTTTTTTTCATTCAAAACTTTTGAAATGATTATCTTTGTAGGAAAAATTTAAAAATATGATGGATAAGAAGATTAAGGCTTTGTTTTTTGATATTGATGGCACACTCGTCAGTTTCCGTACTCATAAGATTCCGCAGAGTACGGTAGATGCGCTGGAGGATGCTAAACGAAATGGGGTGGCTGTCTACATCTCTACGGGACGTCCTATTATGCTTATTAATAACTTAGGTCAAATAGAACATCTCATAGATGGATATATAACTACTAATGGAGCTCGATGTTTTGTAGGCAATCATACTGTTTGTCTGCATCCTATTTTACGAGCTGATGTGGACGAGGTTGTGGCTGATGCTGATCGTAATGATTATTCGGTCATCGTGGTGGGAGAACGTCATCTTGTGGTTTATCATCCTACTGATATTGTCCGAAAAGTTTTTGTTGAGGGACTTGGTGTTGTCAACCTGGATTTCGGCACGCGTCTTGATGTCTTGAAGAACGAGGAGGTCTTGCAACTTACGCCTTTCTGCAGCGCAGAACAGGAGGCTGACTTGATGCTGAGATTGAGCAACTGTACATCGGGCAGATGGCATCCGGCATTTACGGATATAACATCGGGCGAGGCTGATAAGGGAAAGGGCTTGCAGGTTATGGCTGAATACTTGGGTCTTGATATTTCCGAGACGATGGCTTTTGGTGATGGGGGCAATGACATTTCTATTATTCGTGAGGCTGGAATTGGGGTAGCTATGGGAAATGCCAATGAGGAGGTGAAGGCCATGGCTGATTATGTGACTTCTTCGGTAGACGAGGATGGCGTCAAGAATGCACTCGTTCATTTCGCAATCATTCAGGCTTCATAGATGACTGACGTTGGTCATAATAGACGATCGGGCTTGGTCATAATAGACGACCGAGTTCGGTCTTAATAGATGACTGGTGTTTGTCGTC
>OBLI01003611.1_pt1 | contig 11719 bp, 8 predicted proteins | sample 1519701 | NCBI WGS metagenome assembly OBLI01 (sample SAMEA3663005, study PRJEB22513) | pig gut metagenome | biome: pig gut; feature: pig-associated habitat; material: faeces | place: France | collected 2012 | reverse complement strand
CAAAGCGGCCAGCCTGCCGCTGCACGCGGGCATTGCCCTGCAAAAGCACTTGGCCCTGCATGCCGCTGACGGCGAAGCGCTGCACGCGGACAAGGTCGGGGCGAAGGTCGACGCTGCCCTCAAGCGTCCAGGTGCCTTGCAAGCACTCGGGCAAGGGGGCTACGGCGCGCAGGTCGGCCAGGGTGAGGAAAAAGTGACGAATGTCGCCACGCAGCCGCAGCGTGGGCCAGAGGTCGGCCCAGGAACGGGTGGCGTTGTAGGTGGCCGAGAGGCTGGGCTGCTTCCAACGCGAATGGGGCAACCGGAGTTCGAAATCGCTGATGCTGGCCTGCCGACGGTCGGCACTGAGCTTGAAACCGAGATGCTCGACACGCAGACCGCTACGCTCGGTGAACGAGAAGGTGCGGACACGGAGGTGGAGCGAGTCGGACGTGATGTGCCGCAGACTGAGGTTGGCATCGATGTTTCGGAAAGCCAAATGGGCAGGCTGCATGCGGCCGGGCTGCACGGGGACGTCGCGCTGGTCGTAGACGACGTTGACGCGCCGCAGAATGAGGGAGGGGATGCTGAGGTTGAGGGGGGAGGGTTTGTCAGTTGAAGGCTTGCTGAAGGCATCGATGACAAACTGGAAATTGGGCGTCTGCCCCGCAGCGGTGCGATAGAGGGAGATGTCGGCATCGAGCAAGGAAACGGTGCGCAGCTGCAAAGGCGCAGCGAAGAGCGAGCGGAGGGCTATCTTGGCCGACATGAGGCGGGCGCGGAGGAGGGATTCACCTCGCTGGTCGTCGATGGCGACACCGTGCAGCACGACGCGATTGAACAGCCCCACTTGCACCTCGTCGATGTGCACCCGTGTGTGCAACTGCTCCGCGAGGACATCTGCCACGGTGCGGGTGACAGCACGCTGCGCCGGCCCGAAGTTGAAAGCTACGAGCAGCAGCAGGTACGCCGTAAGCAGCACGGCCAGGATGATGCGCAGCAGGTGTTTGAAGGTTCGCAAGGCTCAGTGGGGATGTGTCAGGGGTTGAGTAGCTGGCGGTAAAGGCTTTCGTAAGCTCTTGCCACACGGATGTGGTCGTGGTGGCGGCGCACATAGAGCACGCTCTCGCGACGAAGTTGCGGCACAAGGGTGTCGCGGTGGCGCAGCAGGTGGACGAGCGCCTCGTAGACGCTCTGCTCGTGGGGCTGTACGTTGATGATGGGGCGCAGGGTGCTCTCGCCCAGCAGTTGGTAGTGCTCGGGCTCGCCGCCGCCCACGGTGATGAGGCCGCGCGACATGGCCTCGAGGGCATTCATGGCAGGGGTGTAGGAGTAGAGTTGGTCGAGTATGACTTCGGAGTGCTCCATCATTTCCACATAACGGGAGAAGGGCACCGACTCGGCACGCGCTACCTGCACCTCGTCGGGGAAGTCGCGTTCAAGGCGCTCTACGGCGCGCAGCATGATGTCTGTACCCTTGTAGACGGAGCGGGCGCGCTGCACTCCTATAAATATGCGCAATGGAGCGCCGGCCTGCCGGGTGAAGTCGGGCTCTTCGCAGCCGCAGACAATGGGGAAGGGAATGAAATGCAACTTGCCGGCGCAGGGGCAATGGGCTTGGTAACTGACATAATACTCATAAAGCCCTGCCACAATGGCATCGGCGTCGTGCACTACGTAGTCGCCCCAGAGGCCCTTGGTGCCGTTCAGCCAGTCGCGCTTGAACTCGTCGTTGTCGGCGGAGTGGCGCTCGTGCTGCCCCATATTGAAGTCGCTGTAACGAAAGGTTTTGAAGTCGAGGCAAGCCTTGACATAATAGTGGTCCATGCCGAATGCGCCCAGCACCACCCGCTTGTTGTGCTGCCTGAGGTAGCGATAAAACCACGGGTGGCGCTCGGCCTTGAGGTCGAGAAAGATGGGGTTGATGAGCTGCACCACGTCGTAGCCGCTGAAGCGCTTCCACGAGGCCCGCATCTTGAGATAATAATACAGTCCATGCCACACGGACTTGCTGGGCCTGCGCAAGTCAATGTCACGCGGGTAGGACTTCCAACCATCGCCGTTGGAAGCCACCGTCACTTCGTGTCCTAACGAGCGCAGACCGAGCGCCAAGGTGTGGTGCACGTTGCTGTACTCGCCAAGTAGCAGGATTTTCATAGCAAAACTGAAGTATGAGGGGGACGGGCCGTAGCCGCTGTGGGCGGTAGGCTTTCTCCGCAAAAACAGGCACGGCAACGCAGCGCGCCGCCCATGCCGAGGGACGGCTTTATGCCTGTTCGTGCTCCCTATAATATTCGCCGAAGAGGCGGGCGGCCGTTTCGACCATCATGGCGCAGGGACGCTTTTTGTAATACTCGGGGGTGCGCTCCTCAGCCTGCGGCGAGAGGACGGGCTTGACAAGGCCCAGCAGTTCGCCACAGATGAGCGAGCCGTTGAGTTCCTTGAAACGGGCGGCTAATTGCTGCACCACTTCGTAGTTGTGGCTTTTGCCCTCGCGGTCGGCAGCGTCGGTGCTGCCCGTAGCGAGGCCAGCAAGCATGAACATGCCGCAGGCTGCCCCGCACGTTTGACGCATACGGCCTATGCCTCCGCCAAAGGAGGATGACATGCGCAGGGCGAGGTTGGCGGGCACGCCATAGAGATCGGCGTAGGCGGCCACCACGCTCTGCGAACAGTTGTAGCCCTGCTTGAAGTAGGCCACGGCCTGCGCCACGCGGGCCTCGATGTCGAGGGGAAGGGAAACAGGGGGTGTCGTATCGTTGCTCATAAAGTTGAATTATTTCCGACCTTTTCTCGCCAAGCCAAAGCAAGCCAGTTTTCTTTTATCTTTTAACTGAACGAAATCGCTGGATTGCTTCCGACCTTTTCTCGCCCACTTTCACACTATCGTGAAGATAAGTTGGACACAGATGCGGCACGGACAAAAAGAAAGGCAGACAAGGGCGCGACACACGTCGCCCCGCTGTCTGCCGGTAGGGTACGGGCGGAATTACTCCGCAGGTTTCATGTTGGTGTAGACGGTCTGCACGTCGTCGAACTCTTCGAGACGCTCTACCATCTTGTCGATGCTCTCACGCTCCTCGTCGGTCACGTCCTTGAGGTCGTTGGGGATGTAGGTGAACTCGGCGCCGATCACTTCGAGGCCGCTTTCTTCGAGGTGTTTCTGTATCTGGCCAAACGACTTGGGGTCGCCGTAGATGGTGATGCTGCCTTCTTCTTCGTCCTCGTCGTATTCATCTTCTACGCCATAGTCGATGAGGTCGAGTATCATTTCGTCCATATCAAGGCCTTCCGTCTTGCGCACGGTGAACACGCACTTGTGGTCGAAGAGGTAAGCCAGCGAACCCATGTTGCCGAGGTTGCCGTTGAACTTGTTGAAGACGGAACGCACGTCGCCCACGGTGCGGGTGGGATTGTCGGTGAGGGTATCAACGAAAATGGCTACGCCGTGGGGGCCGTAACCCTCGTACGTCATGGTCTTGTATTCGCTCTGGTCCTTGCCCATAGCGTTCTTGATGGCACGCTCAATGTTGTCCTTGGGCATGTTCTCACGCTTACAGGTGGCAATGAGGGCACGGAGCGTGGGGTTGTTTTCGGGCTCCGGACCGCCGCTCTTCACAGCGACAGCGATTTGCTTTCCTAATTTCGTGAAGGTGCGGGCCATGTGTCCCCATCTCTTCAGTTTTGCGGCTTTGCGGTATTCAAAAGCTCTTCCCATTGTGTTACTTTATGTGGTAGTTGATGTTTGTTTGTTCGGATGTGCTGCGGCGTGTATGCTCAACGCAGTTTGGCGCCCACCTGCTTTTCGAGTTGCGCCACGATGCGCTGCATCACGTTCTCGGTCTGCTTGTCGTTCATGGTGCGGGTGTCGTCCTGCAGGGTGAAGTTGACGGCGTAGCTCTTCTTGCCCGCTTCGAGGTTCTTGCCTTCATACACGTCGAACAACTCTACGCGGCGCAGCAGTTTCCTGTCGGCAGCAAAGGCGGCCTTTTCGATTTGGGCGAAGGTAACCTGCTTATCGACGAGCAAGGCGAGGTCGCGGCTCACGGCGGGGAACTTCGACAGTTCCTTGTACGACACCTGCTGCTTCTTCACGAGTTTCATGAGCAAATCCCAGTCAATCTCGGCAAAATAAACGTCCTGCTCTATGCCGAAACGTGCCGTGTGCTTGCGGGCTACAGGACCGAGTTCGAGCAACGTGCGTCCCTGACGGTCGGCCACGGTGATGCTCTTGCTGAAGAGGTCGCTGCTGCCGTCGCCCACCACGAGGGCACCCATGGGGCAGCCCGTGCGGTTGAGGATGTGCAGCACGTAGGCCTTGAGTTCGTACACCGTAGCCTCTTCGTCGGGATGTGCCCATGAGCCCTGCACCCTTTTGCCCGTGAGCCACAGGCCCAGGCAATGCTTCTGGGTGTAAGGGGCGATGGTGTGCCCTTCCTGACGTGCGGCGGCCTCGTAACGGTAGCAGTTGCCGCTCTCGAAGAAGCGCAGGTTGGCGTTTTTGCGGTTCACGTTGTGGGCAATGCACTCCAAGCCGCCGAAGAGCAGCGTCTGGCGCATCACGCCGAGGTCAGAGCTCAGCGGATTGAGCACGCGCACCAGGTGTTCGGGAGCGTAGGTCTGGCTTTCCTGATAGTAGCTGTCGCTGGTGAGCGAGTTGTTGAGTATTTCGCGGAAGCCCTGCCCCGCCAGTTGTTCGCCGATGAGGTTTTCGAGTTTGTTGGAGCGGTCCACGTCGCCCTTCACCGTGAGGCTCGACTTCACAGCCGTGGGTATTTCCACGTTGTTGTAGCCATAGATGCGCAGTATTTCCTCCACCACGTCACAGGGACGCTGCACGTCAACACGGTAGGCCGGAACGCGCAGCAGCACGTGGCTCTCGCTCTCCTCGAGCACTTCCATTTCGAGCGAGGTGACGATGCGCTTGATGGTTTCGGCAGGAATTTCCTTACCGATGAGTTCATGCACATACTGATAAGGCAGGTTCACCTCGAAGCTGCGCGGCGTGTTACCAGCGTCCACGTCCTTGATGTCCATGGCTATCTCGCCGCCTGCCAGTTCCTTCACCAGTTTGGCTGCCACCTTGAGGGCATACAACTGGCCTGCGGGGTCTACGCCACGCTCAAAGCGGAACGAGGCGTCGGTGCTGATGCCGTGGCGGCGTGCACTCTTGCGAACCCACGAGGGATGGAAGTAGGCGCTCTCGAGCAGCACGTGGCAGGTGCTGTCGTAAGTGCCGGAGCCCTTGCCGCCGAAGACGCCGGCCAGACACATGGGCTCGTTTTCGTTGCATATCATCAGGTCGCGGTCGGAAAGGGTGTGTTCCTCGCCGTCGAGCGTCTGGAACTTCGTGCCTTCGGGCAGGGTGCGCACCACCACCTTGCGGCCGTCGATCATGTCGGCATCGAAGCAGTGGAGCGGCTGACCATAGGCCATCATCACGTAGTTGGTGATGTCCACAATATTATTGATGGGACGCAGCCCGATGGTGGTCAGTTTCTGCTTGAGCCACTCGGGACTCTCAGCCACCTTGCAGTTCTTCACCGTCACGGCGCAGTAGCGGGGGCATGCTTCGGTGTTCTCCACCAGCACGTCGATGTCAAGGTCATGGTTGTCCACCTTGAAGTCGTCCACCTCCATGCGGTGCAGTGCGGTGGTCTTGCCCTGCTGCACGAGCCAGGCGTAGAGGTCGCGAGCCACGCCGTAGTGCGAACAGGCATCGGCGCGGTTGGGTGTGATGTCCACCTCAATGAGCCAGTCGCTCTCGAGGCCGTAGTAGTCGGCAGCCTTCATGCCCACGGGAGTGTCGGCGGGCAGCACGATGATGCCGTCGTGGCTCTGGCCCACACCGATTTCGTCCTCGGCGCAAATCATACCCAGGCTTTCCACCCCTCTGAGCTTCGAGCGTTTGATGGTGAAGCACTCGTCGCCCGCATAGAGTTTCGTGCCGATGGTGGCCACGATGACCTTCTGCCCTGCGGCCACGTTGGGTGCGCCGCACACTATCTGCAGGGCTTCGTCGGCGCCCACATCGACTGTGCAAATGTGCATGTGGTCGCTGTTGGGGTGCTGCTCGCAGGTGAGCACTTCGCCTGTGCACAGTCCTTCGAGACCGCCCTTGATGGCTTGTATCTCCTCGACACTTCCCACTTCCAGGCCGATACTCGTCAGGGCCTCGGCCACCTCGTGCGCCGACATGTCGAAGTCAACGTATTCCTTAAGCCATTTGTATGATATATTCATAACCTTTTGATAGTAAGTAGTTTTCTTGCGTAAAATGCCTACATTCCCGCACCGCTGCCCCACTTTGGGGTGCCAGGTGCACAGTTTAGGCGTTGCAAAAGTAGTGCAAAAATCAATAACTACAAAAACTTGCATGCCATGAATACAGGGCTGTAGACACTGTCTGCGCCGCAGTGATGAAGCGTTGCAGCGCAACGTGCAGGGGGTGCCACGTCCTGCGCGGGGCATGCGGCTTGCCGGTGGCCGCGGCCTACTTGCTGCCGGCCAGGCGCAGCAAACGTATGCCTACGCTCGTTTTGCGCTCCTCCAGGTAGCGGTGTAGCGTCATGGGCTCCTCCACCACGCGGTGGTGCACCGACGAGGCGTTGAGCAGATGCAGCCGCCCGTCCTTGCCCCATACGGCAAAGCCCAGATGCGAGTAGTCCAGTCCGGCCTTGGTGGTCACAATGGCCACCAGGTCGCCGTCGTGCACGCTCTTCAGGTGGTTCTGCGGCAGAGCCGTGGCCTCCTCTGGCAGGTAGCAGCCGTCGGGTCCGTTCGCAGCCTGTTCCATGGCGCGTATGCTGTCGGTGTAGGCCGCGTTGCCTCGCAGAAAGGCATACTGGTCGGCATGCCGGCTCATGTAGAAGTTGTTCACCGTGATGGGGGCGGTGAAATGCTGTGCGTCCTCCACGTGCTGCATGGTGCCGCGTGCCACGTTGTCGTGCATCCACCAGGTGAAGTAGTGCAGGCGCGACAGGTAGCCGTTCATCTGCCCGCCGCGGTAGCGCAGCCGCATCAGGTTGTGGCAATAGGCCAGAAACGAGGTGTCGCCCTGCCGCTTCGTCATGGTCAGCGCCAGCACGGTCTCCACCAGCGTGGTGCAGTCGAGTTCGCGCAGATTGACCACGAGGCGTTCGCGAGGGTCTTTTTCGAGCGTATGTGCCACGTAGGGCATACCGATGAAGTGCCGTGCATAGAAGAGCACGTCGCTGCCCCCTGTGGGCTGCATGCGCAGCAGTTCTTCCACGCGTGCCGAGTCGGCAGGGGTATAGATTACTTGCCGCAGCAGGGTGTCGGGCACCACAGTCGGCGCGGCCTGCTGCACACTGTCGGTGGCTGCCGCGGGTGTTGCCGGGCGGGCCGTGCAGCCAGGTGTTGCACAAAGGCTCAGCCCTAACGCACAGAGGGTGAAGAGTCGGATAAACATAAGGGGAAAGGATATGGGTTCATGAAGATGGATGGTGGAAATAAGGGAAATCATGATTTGTGAAAACAGGAAGCCACTACGCCGCACCATCCCTGCGGCTTTGTTTATTGAGCATGTCGCCCAATATATATATATAAGGAGTGGCTTCGACATCACAAGGAGTGGCAGCCTACAAACAAGCGGGAGGGCAGTTCCTGCACCCCTGTGGGGTTCAGAACCGTCCTCCCGCTTTGTGCGTGGCGGGCTTCCGCCTTGTGTTAGCCTATAAATTTCACGCTGCGCTCCACGAAGCGTGCCAGGGCCTCACCTTTCAGCAGTCCGTTCTGCAGGAGTGCCAGGTCGATGAGTTGGGCAATGACGGGGTTGGTGGGTGCGTAGGTTTTGCACACCTCGTCCTTTTCCTTTTCGCGTGCCTCCAGGTCGTCGTTCACCTGCTTGCGTTCGTCCTCGGCGGCTTGGTCCTTGTGGTCCTTGTCAGCCTCGTCAATCTTTTTGTCGAGTTCGCTGCGGCGCGTGTTGAGTTCGGCTATCTGGGTGTCAAGGCCGTCGAGTTTCTCCTTCACGGCGTTGTCCATGTCGGCCATCACGCCTTGCAGCAGTTTGTGGTCGGCGTTCAGCACCACGTTGTAGTATTCGGGCATCGTGGCGTAGAAGTCCATGCCCTGCTGAAAACGGCTCATCTCCTTCATGCGGCGCATATATTCGCTCTGCGTGATGACCACGGGAGCACCCTCCTGGCCCATGTGTGCAGCCTCCACATGGAAGTCAGCCTTCTCCACTTCGGGCATAGCCATGCTGAAGGCCTTGCATGCACGCTGCGAGCGCACGTCGTCGGCGGGCTTGCCGTTCTCCTCGTCCTTGCGGCGTATGAGGCGGTCTATCACGTCGCCGTCCACACGTGTAAAGCGCGTTTTCTCCCACTTGTTTTCAAGCATCTGCACCAGCGCCGTGTCAAGTTCGCCATCGAGCATCAGCACGCTGTAACCCTTGTTCTTGGCGGCCTGTATGGCGGTGTACTGGGCATTGGCGTCGCTGGCATAGAGGCATATCAGGTTGTCGTCCTTGTCGGTCTGTTCGCCCTTCACGAGTTCCTGATATTCCTTGTAGGTGAAGTACTTGCCGTCCACATCCTTGAGCAGGGCGTAGTCCTTGGCCTTGTCGTAGAAGTCCTGCTCTGAGAGCATACCGTAGTGCATGAAGAGCTTCAGGTCGTCCCACTTCTTCTCGAAGTCGGCGCGGTCGTTCTTGCAGATGGATGCCAGGCGGTCGCTCACCTTCTTCATGATGTACGAGGAAATCTTCTTCACGTTGGCATCGCTCTGCAGGTAGCTGCGGCTCACGTTGAGGGGGATGTCGGGCGAGTCAATCACGCCGTGCAGCAGGGTGAGGAATTCGGGCACGATGTTCTCCACGTGGTCGGTGACGAACACTTGGTTGCAATACAGCTGGATGCTGTTGCGGCGCACGTCGAGGTTGCTCTTGATGCGGGGGAAGAAGAGCACACCCGTCAGGTGGAACGGATAATCCACGTTGAGGTGTATCCAGAACATGGGGTCGTCAGAGGCGGGATAGAGCTTGTGATAGAAGGCGCGGTAGTCCTCATCCTTCAGGTCGGCGGGCTTGCGCAGCCACAGAGGCTCGGTTTCGTTCACCTGGTTGTCCTCCTCGGTGTCCACCTCTTTGCCGTCCTTCCATTCGGTTTTTTTGCCAAACACGATGGGCACGGGCAGGAAGCGGCAATACTTGTTGAGCAGTTCGGCTATCTTCGTCTTCTCGAGGAACTCTTTGCAGTCCTCGCTGATGTGCAGCACGATGTCGGTGCCGCGCTCAGCGCGCTCGGCAGGGGTAATCTCGAACGAGGGCGAACCGTCGCACGTCCACTTCACGGCCTCGGCCTCGGGGCGATAGCTGCGCGTCACAATGTCCACGCGGTCGGCCACCATGAAGGCGGAGTAGAAGCCCAGACCGAAGTGGCCGATGATGGCGGCGGCATCGTCCTTGTATTTTTCAAGGAATTCGCCAGCGCCCGAGAAGGCTATCTGGTTGATGTAGCGGTCTATCTCGTCGGCCGTCATGCCAATGCCGCGGTCGCTGATGGTGAGTGTGCCGGCGGCCTGGTCGATGCTGACGCGCACGCTCAGGTCACCCAATTCGCCCTTGCACTCGCCCGAACGGCTCAGGGTTTTGAGCTTCTGGGTGGCATCGACGGCGTTGCTGACAAGCTCGCGCAGAAAAATTTCATGATCGCTATACAGAAACTTCTTGATGACGGGGAAAATGTTCTCGGTATCAATTCCGATTTTACCTTTTTGCATGATGTTATAGGGTTTTATGGGTTTCAAAGATGCTGCTTGCCAAAAGCAAAACCCGTGCCACAATCGTGCAGAAGGCTCATTTCTATGCTGATATGGCAGAAAATGCGTCACGTATGCGTCGTTACGCTTCCTTCATACGGCAAAAGACGGCCGATGAGCCGTCTTTTGTCATAGGCACCGCACCAGGCGGCACTTGGTTCATGGATAGGGCTGTTAAGCTCCCTCGCCCCCTGCCTTGGGCTTGCGGAAAAGGCGCACAAAGAACAGGATAATCTGATAGAGCACAATGAAACCGAGCAGGAAGACGAAGATGGTGATGCCCAGCGCACGTGCTGAGGTCGCGCCAAGGCCGAAGCCCGAAATCAGGAAGCGGGACAGTCCGTTGTTGAGAATACTCATGATGCGTATATGTTTGAAATGAATAAGATGATGCTATGCACGTGCCTTACCCCTGTCGCGTATCACGTCGGCCAAGCGTGAACATGTTTCGACACTAATGATAATCACACTGACAAAACTGAAAATGACCACGCCCACGGCAATCAAGCCAAACTTCATGACGAGCACGATGATGTTAGCCATGTTGCCTTCGGTGGTACGCTCGGTACGGCCCGAAGCGTAGCGGCGCTCCACCACCATGTCGGGCAGCAGCGCCATGGCCACACCCGCGCCAAAGAAGAAGGCAGCAATGGTGAACCCTGCCTTGCGCACAAAGGAGAGTATCTTGTCCTGCGTCTTGTGGCGGGTCAGCACGTAGCCGCGCGGGTAGCCCGTGATGATGTAAAGGGGTATGACCACAATGAGGAAGGCCAGCCAGGCCAGTGTGGTGCGCCGCGAGCTTTCGCGGCTCTCCACCGAAGCCTTTGCCTGCGCCAAGGCATCTTCCTTGAGTTCGGCGTACGTCATCTTTTCATAACGCTTGTACGCCTCCTGGTCCTTTGCCATGTTCTCCTTGCATGCGGCCATGTTCTTCTCCAGTGCCTGCTTCTTCTTGGCATCCGTGCAGGTGTCAGCCTTTTGCTTGTAGTAGTCGATATTGGCCGCTGCGCTCTCTATCAAGGACTTGTAGTGCGCCAACTGGTAGAGTTTGTACTTGTTGGCCGATGCGTAGAGGTTGTCTATGTAGCCGCTCTTGGGCAGTTTGGCGTAGGCCAGCGTCGTGTCCTGCGGAGTCCATTGCTGCACGCTTTCCACGTGTGCCTTGGTTTCCTGCGCCCGTTCCTTGTCCTGGGTGTTGAAGTAGTACACAATGCAGGCTGCAATGATCGTACCCAGTATGATTTGCCAGCGCCAAGTGCGTTTGCGCTCAAGCGACCACGCCACCACTTCACTCAACCTGTTGTGCCGTTCGCGAAAATCGGGGTCGTTGGGATCATCGGCCACTTCGATCGCCTCGTTCAGCAAACGTTCCATCTTGCGCGTTTCGGCCAACGACACGGGATAGATGTTTTCCATATCGGTCTCGCCGGCCTCCCGCTCCGACTGCTTGATTTGTGAGGAGGTGAACATGGCTTCGTCAAGCTTTGCCCACGCTTCATAGTTGGAATTTTCGTTATACATAGTATATAAAGATTAAATAAACCGAACTGTCCACATAAACATCTCCGTCTGCATTAGTTTTGCAAATGTAAGCATTCGTTAGGATAAGGCAGTTTATTTTTCACATTCAACGCGCGTCAAAGCGTAAAACAATAGGATTTTTACGCTTTGCACCTTTTCAAATGCCCATTTCAAACGATGCCACGACGAACGGGATGCGTGGGAAAAAGTTACCACGGCGTGAAAGAAAGTTACCACGGCGGCCTGTGAGTTCTTTCTCCCAAATTCTCCGCGCGGGCTCATGCAGCAAGGCGATGGGAAAGCGGGGAGGGAGCAGCAGATGGCTGGCGAGACAAACTATGACGCGGGAGGTGGACAACCGCTGCTACGTAAAAAATATCACGTCGTACGTAAAAAAAATCACGTCGTACGTAAAAAATTTTACGTAGCATCT
>OBLI01003610.1_pt1 | contig 11720 bp, 10 predicted proteins | sample 1519701 | NCBI WGS metagenome assembly OBLI01 (sample SAMEA3663005, study PRJEB22513) | pig gut metagenome | biome: pig gut; feature: pig-associated habitat; material: faeces | place: France | collected 2012 | reverse complement strand
CTTGAGCATCTGAGCCAAGTTGCGGTTCAATTCTTGTCTATTTTCTGCCATAATTCTTTTAATTTTATCTTTTTACGGCTGCAAAGGAAACACTTTTCGGTGAAACAGCAGAAAAAAGTTCCAAATTCTGCAAACATTGAGTCATTTTGTATAAAGAGAGATTCGCAAATATATAAGAGATATTCCTGAATATATAAAGCAGTACACAGATTGTACTGCTAAGAGAAACCGAGAGGAGTTCACCTTCTGAACTTCTACATTTTTTGTATCTTAGCGAAAAATTTCGTAACGAAAAATTTCGATTATGGAATATAGAAGACCCATTCTTCAGGAAATGGATACTCAAGAACATGATTGAGTAAGATTATATACAGAGAAATCGCCAGCGAAGCCTTTCTACAGCATCGCTGGCGATTCTGCAAGAGAGATTTATCTATGTGTTAAAAATACTAACTCGCTCTAAATTGGACTTTGATTGAATATCAAGAACTTGGGCGTTTGCCTATATTATATAGGTAACAATATGGAAACGAGCGGACTTCTGCTCGTTTCTGTATTTTGCAATATGCAAAGAACGCCTCAATTCGGGGACAAAGATACGATATTTTTCTAAATATCCCATAACTTACATGGAGAAAATTGCAGAAATATGAACTTTTATTCAAAAATCATTATTCTAACAGTTTGTTTTCTTTACAAATTGCATTTTCAAGGATTTTTACAATGTAAAAAATGATTTTTGTGAAGAAATGTAGCAAGTATTCTTGTTACCCGAATACTTGCTATCATAAAGTTTTAATTATAAGTACTTACTCCTTTGTTTTAGTTCCTCATTTCATAAAGATTGATTTAGAAAATATGCAACTATCATATTCAGCAAAGATTTATCATCAACTCTTAATATCCACAATAGGAGAAAGACAATGATTGCTGAAAGAAATACTATGAGAAGACCATATCTTATAAATAGCATCATCCTAAAATTCATTCGTTCCATAATTAATTACTTAAATCCAATTGATTTTTAACTAACTCATAATAAGTTCCCTTTTGGGCAATAAGTTCATCATGAGTACCTCGCTCTGTGATTTTTCCTTCATGCAAGACAATAATTTGGTCTGCATTTTTCACAGTACTCAAACGATGGGCGATTTTGAGAACAGTTCTACCTGTAAGGAACTTATCTAAATCATGATATATCTTGTTCTCCGTTTTGGCATCCAACGAAGAAGTTGCTTCATCAAATAAGACAAAAGGAGGATTCTGATATACAGCACGAGCAATGAGGATGCGTTGGCGTTGCCCTCCTGAAATACCATTTCCACCTGTTCCCAGTTGCGTTTTGAGTCCTTGGGGGAGATTCTCAACAAATTCTGTCAACTGTGCAATGTCGATAGCTTTCTTCAATTTTTCTTGCTCAATGGGCTGTTTGCCTGTAGCAATGTTTCTTTCAAGTGTATCGGAAAAGATATACCCATCCTGCATAACTACCCCACAATGTTCACGAAGGCTTCGAGCAGAAATATCCTTCAACTCCGCATTTCCATAAAGTATTGTGCCATCATATTTGTCATAAAATTTTAATAACAATTTCATCAACGTGGTTTTACCACTACCGCTTTCTCCAACGATGGCCGTTGTCTTACCAAATGGAATGTCTAATGTCATATCATTGATAACCTTGGGTGAACGAGGACCATAATATTGAAAATCCACATGTTTTAAATGGATTCCATCAAAGATTTTAAATGTATCATTACTTATTTTGACAGCAGTATTTTTATCCTCGTCCTCCAAAGCCTGTACATCAGTAAGACGTTCATAGCTTAGTTTGGCATATTGTAGACTACGTATGAACTCTATAATCTGGCTGATAGGCTGATTTAAAGAGCCGATGATATAAGATATTGCAAGTAACGTACCAAGTGTCATGGTTCCTATTATCACATCATAAGCAGCCATAAAAACGACGACAATATCCTTGAGTTTATTAAAGGACTCATACCCAATACTTTCAAGTTGACTGAGTTTTAGAATATCGACATCAATACCAAACAGCTTTACCTGACTATCCTTCCAGCATCCCAATTCATATTCCTCTGTTCCATTAAGTTTTATCTCGGATATACCATTAATTATCTCATATACATTCTGCTGCGTTTCCCTATCAGTTCTGTATCTAGAGTAATCAATTTTCTTTTCTTTATTTACAAAAGCAACAGACCATGCTATCGCAATTGCTGTTATGCCTATGTAAACTAACAAAATCTTTACATCATAATATGTCAACAGAATGAAGTAAACTATAAATGTCAGAAAAGAAAAGATGACAGTAATGCTACTGGATGTCAAGAACGTCTGAATTCTATTATGGTCGTTTATTCGCGCGGTAAAGTCCCCAAGCTGCTTTGTATCAAAGAACTTAAATGGCAACCTAATGATTTTTGCCAGAAAATCATGAATAATATCAATATTTATTATTGAATTACTATACAAGAGTGTCCAGTTTCTGACTATAGTTATCAATGTTGAACCTATAAACAGAAATAATTGAGCCAGAAGGAACACAAAGACAATATGGATATCTTTTCTGCCTATTCCTATGTCTATCAAAGACTGAGTCAAGAAAGGGAAAATCAGAGCAAAAATACTACTAAATAGCATACCCCAGAACAGAATAGAATACTCATTTCTAAATGTTTTATAGAATGAAAGAAAATTCTTCTTATAATGACTTTTACTATATTTTGGAATCATTTCGTAGAATTTCTCTCCAGGTGTCATCAGCAAAGCCACACCTTCTCCGTCTGCTCCACACCAATGTGAGCAGAACTCATCTTCATTAACTCTGACCCTACCATAACTAGGGTCAGAGATATAAAAAAATCTTTGCCCCGTAACGATTGACTTTCTTATGTTATAAAGCACAACAAAATGCACGTTATCCCAATGAAGAATGCAAGGAAAAGGCTTTTTACTGTACAGTTTTGGGACTGAAGTTTTTACAGCCAGCGTCTCAAATCCGATATTTCTCGCAGCATCTTCTATTCCCAACAGACTTACACCATCCTTAGTAAGGAAACAATATCCTCGTAGTTCTGGAATACCATATTCTTTACCATAATACGAAGCGATTGAAGCCAAAGCAGCTGGTCCGCAATCCATCATATCAAATTGAATGTAACAAGGAAATCTTTTAAGTCTTTCCCCTATTTCGTTCATTGCTCTTACGATATTCATTACTCTTTTTTTGCTATAAAAGGATTATACTTGCATGTAATGGGCTTGCCGAACAGTCCATTTTTTGTATGTGCTCTACAATCAAGACAATTATATCGGAATTCACAATCCTTACAACTTTCGACTTCCTTTTTAGTAATATTCCAATATTTTTTGAAAGCTGGCGTTTTTATTATTTTTTCCAAACCGTCAGACAAGTCATATCTCTCCAACATGGAGGGACAATTTCTGACATAACCATCCTTATCCAAGGAAACCTTCTTGTATAAACAAGAATTATGAACGTGGCTCATCTTATAGAATCCTGCATCTCTGTAGATTTTTGAATAATCTGAGATGCAACCACAGTTGTTATTATCCAAATTGGCTGCCACGTAATATACTGTCCCCATTTTAAGAGGATAGCATCCCACTGTATTCTCATTATAATCCAAGCTTGTATTTGAGGTTGCATCATATAGATAGATGTTGGTTACCGACGGATAGTTCAATATAATATTGCAACAGTCTTCATAAGTAATCTGTTCGGATGAGCTTAGATGTAACTCCACATAATAGAAGATATGGTTACAAATCTTATTTAGAAGATAATGAAGTTTGCTTAAGTCAGAATATTTGTAAACTTTCACTTGCAAATCTGTACAATGCAACTTCTTCAATTCCTTCAGAAAAATATCCAACTTCTCCTCCTTGATGTTATTTTCATCAATGTCAATAATAGCATCATTAATTTCATTTTCTCCCTCATACAATTCAGATGAAATCTCAGGGAATGTTTGAAGATTATCAGAGAGAAAAGCATACTCTTTTTCTATCATGAAATCTACAAATTGATAATAGTCTGGCAACGAGCCTTCCTCTATCCCATTGGCAACATCAGAAATTTTATGTCTGTTTAGCAAGTTACACAAGCTAAAATAGTCATTAGGCACAAAATCGGCATTGCTTCTTTGGAAATCTTGTATCAGAGTCCGCTTTGCACCTTTGGTTAAGGCGCAACTTGAAGACAATATAAAATATTGATTATAATACTTGTCCATCTTTATTTATTTTTTCACAGTTATAAAATAACGGAAGTGTTCTTTGGGGAATCGCAGATCTCATTTCCTTGAATTTGGTCTCAGGATTATACATCATCAGTTTCTCTTCAAAGTTCGGATCTATCAGAAGATTGTGATAAATCGTTTTAAAGAATAAAGGAAGATTCTCCATTTCGTTGTCACTCAATTCTATTTTTTCAATCTCCATATACTAGATAATTTGCTATTTTTTGTTCCAAGTTATAGTTACATGGCAAGCTGGTCATTTGGAACTGTCCAACAGGATTAATCTCCAAAAAAACATAGTTACCCTCCTTGTCAACTATAAAGTCGGCGGAGCCTGTATTTAAGTCCAACTTCTTATATAGCTTGTCAAGTTTCTCTTCGATGTCATCAGGAAGTTTAAATGGCTCGTTCTTATTGGGAAGTTCTGTGCAATACTTTCTAAAATCAACAGAAGTCTGCTTGTTTCTCTGTGAGAAAATTGCCATTGAATAAAATTCTCCATGTAGATAGAAGGAGCGAATCTCAAAACTCTTTTTCACCAAACTCATTACCAAAGAAGGAAATAGTTTTATATTTTTATTGGCAAAATCAGCTTTGTCCTGAGCTTCTGTATAAGTGTAATATGCATCGTGTCCAAAGAAGTCGTATATGCCATTACTGATAGCTTTTGATACAAACCTATCACTTATCTTGTTCAATTTCTCCAGCTGATTATAGTTGGTAATGACAGCATATTCAGGAACTTTAAGTCCCATCTCCTTTGCCAAGTCCAATGCATACATTCTGTTTAGTCCCATACGGTTTGGATTACCAATATGTATGGGGCATTTCTTATACATCGTATTATATATATAATCTCTTAAATCCTTAAACTCCTCATTAAAATGGTTTCTCGGACTATTAAGAATTTTTGAAAGGTCGTGTTCGCCTGCTGTCAATTTTGTTGGTACATAATCTACAAGATTATTCATGCCTATACCTGTTCTTCTCCACCAACAAGCTGTTGCATCAAGAAGATTATATCGTTTTCCGTCTAAAGATTCAAAGATAATGCCATCACTGCTTATTTCAGAAAATTTCTCCATGGCAGCCATTGGTTCTATAACAACAACATCCTGCCCCATACTTATGAGTTTGTTCTTGACATCTCTAGTAGAAAAGTCATCTCCACGTGAAAAAATTACTATCATATTATTTTATTGTTGCTATAATTTTGGCTGTAGTTTAATACTACAGCCAAAATAGAGTATATATGCTCTTAACTACTTAATCTGCATCAAAAATGCCATTGTCATGATCACTTCCATGACAAGACGTTGAAATTATAAGGGTAGATGTGTTGCCACTACCACCTCTTACACTCATAAGGTCATTAAGAACCAAACTGTCACTCTCGAAACTTTTCAAATTGATCTTTTTCATTTCTCAAATTGATTAAAAATATTAATACTAATGCGTTCTTTGGGGCATCCACTTGTTCCCATTTCTATATTTATCGATAATTATAGACTACTTTTACTGACTACTAACAATCCATAAGACACCAAAAGAGATATTCTTTTCCAAAGGAAATCGTTGAATTCTTGCTTTTTGTCTATAGGAAAACTATCATCTAGACAACTCTCCGCTTCATTACAGAATCTCTCATTGTCTATCTTCTTGCCAATAATGTCAAATATCACAGAATCAACAGATAATACTGGCACTCTGACTACATTACCATACAATTCTTTGATTTTGATACATTTCTCTTCCAACGAGAAATCATTTGTCGGAGCCATTATAAACTTTTCTCCTGAATCCAAAAGAGTTCTTAACTCTCTGGATAAGCCAACAGAAACTATATCACGAAACATGATATTTCTGTCTTTGGAACTTGTTTCTAATTCTCCTTTCAATACAGACTCTTTGTAAGACAACATTTCTGTTCTCATCTTATTATGAGTTGTATCCTGACCAAGTTCTGTTATGATGGGGGCAAGGGAGAGTAATTTCTCCAAGCGCATAATGTATTCAGGATAATACTTGATGACATAAGCAAGCATCTTATTACATACCGTAGGGATTTTCTTGTAAAATCCTAACAGATGAAGATACTTCCTGTCTTCGGGTACATTGTCAAAGTCTGCAAACCCCTGATATTCGTTATCACCGATGTCTTCCTCTATGTATGTAGCCACATCCTTGTCATTGCGAGTTGCCAACTCATGCAGCAACACCTGTTCAAAGAAGATATTAAAATTGATTCCTTGCAACTTATTGACTTGTTCTAGATTCAGATCAACGAATTCAAGGGCTTGCTTGCAATAATCTTTTATGAACAAGATGTCATTTCCTCCAAAGATGCCCATGTTATAAGCTTTGTGGCTGACATTTTGGTCATAGTCCTCCATAGCTTCCGGAAGAACGTTTATTGAAGGACGTATCTCATTCCACATCATGCGATAATAATCCGTTGTTGTTTCTATGTTTTGGACTATCAGGTCATGCTCCCCCAAACAACCATCAAATTTGTCCCATGCAAATACATCACCATCTACATGAATAAAGGGCTCGTCTAAAGCGTTGTAGGCTTTTATCTTAGCCAAGGCCCATAGATTAGAGCTGTATTTTGATAACTCGTCAAGGCATACGATGACATTTGTGTATGGAAGATGCAAATTGTCGATAAGCACGTCGTACCCGGCTCTATCCGTAACCAATATCACATCGTCGTAATACTTTCGGAGTTGATTGCAACTCAATATCCAACTTGCATAATGATAAATGGGACTTAGCCAGCCATAACCATCTTGTAGGCAGTCGTTGTTGCCCGACCAGAAACTCTGTATTATTTTCATCTTTTTGCACTTGGTAATCTGTTGTTGTTGTTATCGATGTCAACATTACTACGCTTAACCTTGTGGTTGCCAAACCTATAGGTAAGTATTATGTTTAGACATCGGTTGTCATAATCGTTGCGGTTGTTAAACACAAAGTTCTTATATACCACATGGTTGCGATTGTAATATGTTCCCAACAAGTCATTAACGCTTGCACTCAACACAAGTTTATTCTTCAACATTACATAATTGACCCCCATGGATAAATTTTGAAATGATTTATAGTGAATATATTGTTCTTGTCCTTGAAAAGAGTACAGATAACTTGCATAAACAAGTGCCTTGCTACCAACCATGTAAGACAATTTGGTGGAAGCAAAGGAACTAACCCCCTCCAATGAGCAGCCATCAATAGAGCTGTTGGATGCCTTGGACTTGTTATAGTTAACAGAAAGCTGAACTGCCACATTGAATCTGTTATGACTATAATTATAGTTCACGTTACTAACCAGACTATTTGTTGAAATACAATTGCTGTATGTCTGTTCTATCTGTGAGTCTGCCTTGTCTTCAACCAGGTATCCAACGCCGTCTGACGAATGGACATACGATACACCGACATTCAAAGTCTTATATTGATATCTGAACTCCAAATAATCCATGAGGGACGGATTCAGAAAAGCATTGCCCACAGAATAGGTGTAAGCATCAGAGTATGACCTTGTCGGGTTCAACTGCGTCATGTCCGGGCGATTGATTCTTTTGCTATAGCCTAAATACAACACATTGTTGTCGTTAGGCTTAAACGTCATCTCGACAAAAGGGAACCAGTCTGCATAACTTCGTGAGAAATGTTTGCTTTCCTCTTGCGGAAATCCTTCCGATTTTGTATGTTCGTACCGTGCTCCTATTTTGAAATACCATCTTTTCCAAGACTTGTTGATATCTGTGTAGAAAGAGCTGACAGTCTCTTTGTAGAGGAAATCATCCACGGCATTATGACAAGCGTAATTGTCAGCATGATAATGCGAGTATTCCCCTCCTAGCTCGAAGTTGAGCCATGAAAAAGGCAAAGTGAGGTCCAGATTGCCCGTATTCACAAAATAGCGATTGTTATTCAAACTATTGACCACCTCCAAGTGGTCGTCCGATGAATAATAGCTGTTGGTTCTGTCTTTCGCCAAACTGTAGTTGTAATTGACCACCAACTTCTTACCTAAGCTGTCGATGTTCCACTCATAATAAGGCGAAAAAGAAAAGCCTTTGTATCTGTTGTCTGAGCAAGTGGTCTCCGAAGAAAATGAGTTTCTACTACCAGACAGTTCCTGATAGACATCCGAGGCAACACTCCCATCCATACAATTGAACGAGGCTAAAAATCCCAGGTTCATCTTATCATTCAGAAAAATGTTTGTGTTCAAGTTCTGACTGACGTAATCCGACTTCTGACATGCATCGTTATTAATCAACTTTGTATAATCTGCATATTCAAAACTGTTTCTTACATCATGCTTTCTCTTTTCTTTCCAATAGCCCACACCGTATTCTACCATAAGCCACTTGCTTGAGAATGTCAGATTACCTCCTTCCTCGAAAATTGCCGCATGTCTTTGAGTATATCCAGTTCTCAGAGAGCCATCAAAGCCAAGGTTCATACGATTTTTCAGAACAATATTTAGGACTCCCATATTTCCCGACGCACTGAACTCTGATGAAGGATTGGTCACAACCTCTATCTTATCCAAGTTCTCTGAAGGAATGCTATTCAGATAGTTTACCAAATCCTTACCCTTAAGATTTGATCTGCGACCATTTATCAGAACAATGACACCATCCTTACCTACAAGAGATACATCATCTGGCTTAGTAGGATTGATCCCAGGAACATTCATCACAACGTCTTTGGCATTGAATCCGTTGGCATAGGGGCTGTTCTTTACGCTATAGATGACTCTATTCTTATCAAAAGTGATGATTTTCTTCATCGCCACAACAGATACTTCTTGAAGGGTCTTGTTGATTATAGGAACATGAATTCGACCTAAGTTCGTATCAGCCATAAGATTAAGGGTGTCTTGTTTCAACACCTCACCTAATTCACGATAGTTCAATATATACGTTCCTTTTTCCAAGTCTATAGAAAAGAAGCCTTTCTCGTTGGTCAAGGCACTTACCACAGTGTTATTTGAAAGATCTGTAACAAGTACTTCTGTATACCCCATAGGATTATCCTGAGTATCAGAGACTAAAGTACCTGTAAGATGGTTTATTTCTTCTTGTCCCATACCTTGTACAGATATAGACAGAAGTCCTCCCAACAGCCAAATATATTTATTAGAAAATATATTCATATCAAACATTTATTATAATTTTAATTGTCCGTATCACCATACCACCAAGCACTATCAGAATCACTTGGAATGCAATAAGTATAAAACACCATAGTTGAGCTTCCTGCACCGCTACCTCCTTGCACATTAGACAAGTTTTTCAAAGCGACTTCATCCCTTTTAAAGGCTTCTAAATTAAATTTTTTCATATGTATCTTTTTATCTAGTTAATAACTTAGAGTTCAAATGCGCCAACATAAATCGAATCACCTAATTCAATCACCACATTATAAGCACCTTTCTCCATTATTGACAAATCAAAACTGTATAGTTCTTTACCATCTACAAATGTTGACATACTAGTTACTAAGCAACCATTGTCATCATAGATATAGACTGCCGTTTTGCCAAAATAACGACTTACACTCACAATAAGCATTCCTTGTTGCAAATTTGCCACAATGCTAGGTTCTTCTGTTCGCGCTCTTAAATGACCTTTTTCCTTATGCATAGGAATAACCTTATTTTGGGAAGGATACATCGCTAACATTTTGCTAGGAACCAAAAGCATCAACAATAAAAGCAGATTAAAAATTTGTATTTTCTTCATATTCTCCACATTTTGATATTATTAAACTTCGGCTGCAAAATTACAGCGTTTTACGATACCATCCTAACAAAACAGGTCTATTTTTTCAAAACACCATAAAAACCATATAATTCTAAAAATCAAGTACTTAAAATCGCCCCCCCCCAGATACTTTGGGTCTAAAACTTACTTTAGTTAGGAAAATATTAGAAGTTTTCGATGTACGTACGTAGCGAAAATTGCTCATTTTTAATACCAACTTTATCTTTGTACAAGAACAATTTTTGCTTAATTGCTTTCTCGCTTATACAATAGATAGAAGCCAACGCCTTTTGAGATAGCTTTAAACGCAAAAGCATCATTAGTCGTAAAACACTCTTTGATAAATTAGGATGCTTTTGCTTGAGTCTTTTCACAAATAGGTTTTCCACACTATCTAAAAACACCTCCAATTCGTCCCAATCACTCTCCGACAACACTATATGCTTATTCTCATTTGGAACTATCGAATTTAATTTTTCTACAACATCTATTTTCTTTTGTAAATAATTACGCATCACAGATAGTTGAATCTCTTTATGCGAAAGTTCCTCTTGGTGTATTTTTTCCTGCATTTGTTGCTTTTGGAGAAGAACCTCTCTTTCATGCTCCATACGTAGTTTTATCTGGTGCTTATATGATTTATAAATATATAAAATAAATATGACTACTATAAAACACAATAAGACTATCAAACTAAATACCCACTGCTGCATTTCTGCTTTACCTTGCATTTTAGCTCTTTCACTTTCCTTTTTCAAAAAGGATGTATAATAAGCAGTCTTACCTTGTAATGCAATTCGATACATATCCTCCAAATAATGGTACGCCGAATCGCTAAAACTTTTAGCAGACTTGAAATCATGCGCTTTCATAGCAGCTTGACTTTGAATATAAAACACAGAATAGCGGTCTTCTGCCGTTTTTGGCGTTGTTTGTTTCAACAACCTAAAGGCTTGGTTTATAGAATCAACAGAGATATAAGCAGAAGCCAACGTCAACAAGCAAGAAAATCTATTTGCAGCAGTCAAGTCATAAGCCTGTCGTGCATAATACAAACAACTATCTTTTTCACCCATCTCCTCAAATGTACTAGCTAGATTTTGCCTTACATAAGACAACAAGTTGCTATCGCCAGCTTTCATTGCCATTCTATATGCTTTTCTCTCTTCTTCTAAAGCATGCTGCAAGCTATCAACATAAAAGAAGTTCTCACCCAATCTCAAACGTGCTGCCACCTTATTATATATAGTAACATTTGCCATAGAGTCATACATCTTCACCAAATCTTTAGCATATCTCAACGCTTTGTAAGGTTCCAACTGCTCTTCTACTTCTATCAACTTATCCAAAACCAAGTGTTTTACATTCATTTCATGAAGACTATCCGAAATAAAATAAGCCTTTTCCAAACAAGACTTAGCTTGTTCCATACTATCAACAAGTAAATAGAATGTTCCCATATAATTCAAGCACAAAACATAGAGCGAATCTTCTTGGTGACCCTCATACCAATCATACGCTATGCGAATCAAGGAATCGTTATCTACATCCAAGCCCGACTTATCTTGTGCCATATAATAAATGAGGGCATACTTCGCCATATCTTTATCTGAGAGTTTACCTTGATTGATACGGTTCAAAAAGGCCAAGG
>OBLI01003609.1_pt1 | contig 11721 bp, 10 predicted proteins | sample 1519701 | NCBI WGS metagenome assembly OBLI01 (sample SAMEA3663005, study PRJEB22513) | pig gut metagenome | biome: pig gut; feature: pig-associated habitat; material: faeces | place: France | collected 2012 | reverse complement strand
AAAAACCGGGGCTCTTTAGCAAACGCGAAAGGGATCTTATGACACCGCTCACATTGGAACGGTCTGCGGGGTGAACCGGCAGACGTTTCTTTTACTTCTCCAAAATCAGGTTGCAGTCGGTTTCCGCCAGCGCGCTTTTGATGTAGGAAGCTGCCTCTGCAGGGGTCAGCTTTACCTGTTCGCCGCTGCGCATATTCTTCACAGAACAGACGCCCTCGGCAATTTCGTCCTCGCCCAGCAGCACCGCAAAGGGCACCTCCAGCTTGTTGGCGTAGGCCATTTTCTGCTTGAATTTCTTCTGCTCACCGTACAGCTGCACCCGCAGGCCGGCGGAGCGAATGGTTTCCGCAACAGCGATGGCGGCGGAGGGGTCGTCGGTCATGGGCAGCACCAGGGCGTCGGCGGGAGCGCTGGGAAGGGCGGGGTTCAGCAGCCCCTGCTCGTCCAGAACGTAGAAAAGCCGGGTCAGCCCGATGGAAATGCCCACGCCGGGCAGGGGCTTGTCGATGTAGTAGCCTGCCAGATTGTCGTACCGGCCGCCGGAGCAGACGGAGCCGATCTCCGGATGGTCAAGCAGGGTAGTTTCGTAGACGGTGCCGGTGTAGTAGTCCAGCCCCCGGGCGATGGTCAGGTCCACGGCGAAGTTGGCTTCCGGCACGCCGAAGGCGGTGAGGTTGGCGGTGACAGCCTTCAGCTCCGCAAGGCCCTGATCGAACATTTCATTCTTCCCGGCGTAGCCCTCCAGCGCGGCAAGGACTTCGGCATTGGTGCCGGTGATGGCGATGAATTTGAGAATTCCGTCCGCCTGATCCCCCGTCAGGCCGCAGTCCTCCAGCAGGATGACGCGAACCTTGTCCGCGCCGATCTTGTCCAGCTTGTCCACGGTGCGCATAATGTCGCCGCTCTTATCGCTGAGGCCCAGCATGGCGTAGAAGCCATTGAGGATTTTCCGGTTGTTCACCCGAATCTGGAACCGGCTCAGGCCGAAGCCCCGGAATACCTTATAAATAATGGCGGGAATTTCCGCTTCGTTGAGGATGTCCAGCTTGCCGTCGCCGATGATGTCGATGTCGGCCTGATAGAACTCCCGGAACCGGCCCCGCTGGGCACGCTCGCCCCGGTAGACCTTGCTGATCTGGAAGCGGCGGAAGGGAAAGGCCAGCTCGTTATAGTGCAGCGCCACATATTTTGCCAGCGGCACCGTCAGATCGAACCGCAGGGCCAGGTCGCTGTCGCCCTTGGTAAAGCGGTAGATCTGCTTTTCCGTCTCGCCGCCGCCCTTGGCCAAAAGAATCTGGGCATCCTCAATGACTGGGGTGTCCAGCGGGGCAAAGCCGTAGGAAGCGTAGGTGGTGCGAAGAATTTCCACCATTTTTTCAAAGCGGATCTGCTTGCCGGGCAGCAGCTCCATAAAACCGGACAGAGTCCGGGGCTTGATAATCTCCATGCTGTATTGTCCTTTCTATTGTGTTGAGTTAGGAGTGTGGAGTTAGGAGTGTGAAGTGTGGAGTGCGAAGCGTAAAGCAGTACACTCTACACTCCAAACTCCACACTCCAAACTTCACACTCAAAAGCGGTTTTTGCTGTGCAGCATTTCCCGCCAATCCAAATCGCCTCGCTGCAGGCCCATGATGAGCATTTCAGCGGAGGCCAGATTGGTGGCGATGGGGACGTTCTGCTTGTCGCAGTGACGGATGGTTTCAATCATCTGGCTGTCGTCCCAGGGGTCGGTGGTGTTGGGGTCGGTGAACAGCAACACCAGATCGATCTCGTTGTAGGCAATCCGGGCGTTGATCTGCTGGTGACCGCCCTGCTTGTGGGACAGCAGCAGCGTAATGGGCAGGCCGGTGTTGTCGGCGATCAGCCTGCCGGTGGTAGCGGTGGCAAAGAGGTTGTGCTTCATCAGCACGCTCTTGTAGGCGGTGCAGAACTGCACCATCAGTTCCTTCTTCTTGTCGTGAGCCAGAAATGCGATGTTCACAGCTGTCACTCCTTCTTTATATGTCAAAGCATTGCGTTATCGTAAGGTAATCGGCTCATGGAAGCCCTGAATCCGCCGGGCAATCCGGCGGCAGGCCTTCGCGGCGGGGCAGCGGGGGGAATACTGTAACAGGGGCTTTCCGAAGGAAGCCGCCAGCGTCACGCAAGGGTCCTCCGGAACGATGCCTGCCAGGGGCAGCCCGGCGTTGTCCATCACGTCGTCAATGGTGGTACGGACGGTGCTGAGCATTTCCCGGTCCACCCGGTTGACGATGAGGCGCACGTCCTTTTTCCCCTGAAGCTCCAGCAGCTCCCCCACCCGGGCGGCGTCCCGCACGGAGGCGGGGCCGAAGCCCGTCACCAGCAGGAACCGGTCCGCAGCGGCGCAGACCAGCCGGAAGCCGGCATCCACACCGGCGGGAGCGTCCAGCAGGATGAAGTCAAATTCCCGCCGGGCCTGCCGAAGCATGGCGCGGAAGGACTCCGTTTCGATTTTCTCCACAGGGCAGTTCATGGGCGCGGTGAGAAAAGACAGGCTGGGGTACACAGGGTGCCGGGCGGCGTCGCTCAGAGGATAATTGCCGCTGGCGACATCCAGAAAGGACAGGGCGGCGCCCTCCGTCAGGCCCAGAGAGATATCCAGATTCCGCAGGCCCACGTCACAGTCCACGCACAGGATCTTCTTCCCGGCTTCTGCCAGAGCGGAGGCCAGCCCTGCGCAGACGGAGGTTTTTCCGGTTCCGCCCTTGCCGGACAGCACAGCCAACACTTCGCCCAAGCCCTATCTCCTCCATTCCATAGTTTGTTCCTATTATACAGAAAAATCGCACAAAATGCAAGGGGAAAAACAGCCCTGCGGAAAACTTTTTCATCAAAATAAACAAAAGTTATGACGTTTATAACCAAATTAGGATATCTGCGGACAGTATGCCCCGTCCTTCCGGGCAGGCTTACAAAATTTACGCCGGTCCCGCAAAAAAGGGTTGCGCGCAGTGGGAAACTAAGCTATAATTAACCTGTAAAAAAACGGGCATATGCCCGATAATTGGAGGAATGATTCCCATGTTCAATGCTATGATCGAAACTCTGAAGGCGAATCCCCGCAAGATCGTGTTTACCGAGGGCCACGATGCCCGTATTCTGGAAGCCACCGACCGTCTGGTCAAGGGCGGCTTCCTGACCCCCATCCTGATCGGCAACGTGGACGAGGTCAAGGCCAACGCCGCCAAGGGCGGCTTCAACATCGAGGGCGTGGAGATCATCGATCCCCTGACCTACCCCGAGATGGATGCCATGGTTGACAAGATGGTGGAGCTGCGCAAGGGTAAGATGACTCCTGACGAGTGCCGCAAGGCCCTGTCCAAGGGCAACTACTTCGGCACCATGCTGGTGAAGATGGGCTACGCCGACTCCCTGCTGGGCGGCGCCACCTACTCCACCGCCGATACCGTCCGTCCCGCCCTGCAGATCGTCAAGACCAAGAAGGGCGCCCATCTGGTATCCTCCTGCTTCATTCTGGTTCGCGGCGAGGAGAAGCTGGCCATGGGCGACTGCGCCATCAACATCAGCTATGAGGACAGCGTGGACAAGGACGGCAACGTGACCCTGTCCGCCGCCCAGAAGCTGGCTGAGGTTGCCATTGAGAGCGCCAAGACCGCCAAGGTCTTCGGTATCGACCCCAAGGTCGCCATGCTGAGCTTCTCCACCAACGGCTCCGGCAAGGGCGGCACCGTCAAACTCAGCCACGATGCCACCATCATCGCCAAGGAGATGGATCCCGAGCTGAAGATCGACGGCGAGATGCAGTTTGACGCCGCCGTGGCGCCCGAGGTCGGCCAGCTGAAGTTCCCCGGCTCCCCCGTTGCCGGTCATGCCAACACCTTTATCTTCCCCACCATTGAAGCCGGCAACATCGGCTACAAGATCGCTCAGCGTCTGGGCGGCTTCGAGGCCTACGGCCCCATCCTGCAGGGTCTGGCGGCTCCCATCAACGACCTGTCCCGGGGCTGCAACGCCGACGAGGTCTACAAGATGGCCATCATCACCGCTGCTCTCGTGTAAGTCGGCAGTGCCGACAGCCAATGCGGTCCGCAGGGCGGACAGCCAATGCGTGCGCCGGGTGGGCCGTTGTCGTGACGCCACAGGGTACCGCATGGTATCGTTACATTTCCGTGATATTGCAGACAGGCCGTCCCGGTTGGGGCGGCCTGTTGTCGCGGGTGCGGTATTGACAGCAGAGGCAGATTGGCCTATACTATAGTTAGCAATAGACAACAATAGGGAGAGACACAAATGCGCGACGACTATCTGATTCGGCAGAAGCCCATGCATGCACTGCTGGTGTTTGCTGCGCCGATCATTCTGGGAAATCTGTTTCAGCAGACCTATACCATGGTGGACTCTGCCATGGTGGGCCGGTTTGTCAGCGAGCAGGCGCTGGCGGCGGTGGGAGCATCCTACTCTCTGACCAATATTTTCATCTGTGTCGCCATCGGCGGCGGCATCGGCGCGTCGGTGATGGTGAGCCGTTATTTCGGCGCGGGAAAGCTGGGTGAGATGAAAACCGCCGTCTATACGGCACTGCTGGTTTTTCTGGGCATCGGCCTTTCGCTGGGGCTGGTGGGACTGGTTCTGGGCCGGCAGATCATGGTGCTGCTGAACACGCCGGGGGACGTGCTGGATATGGCGGCGGCTTACCTGAGGATTTATTTTGCGGGCCTGCCCTTCCTGTTTATGTACAATATTCTGTCCTCTATGTTCAACGCGTTGGGAAAATCCAGAATTCCCTTGGGATTTCTGATATTTTCCTCCCTGTTCAACATCGGGCTGGACTGGTACTTTGTGACCCGGCTTTCCATGGGGGTGGCGGGGGTGGCTTGGGCCACACTGATCGCCCAGGGAATTTCCGCAATGCTGTCCTTCGGCGTTCTGCTGGGGCTGCTGCGGGGCATGGCGTGCCCATCGGCGGGGATTTTCGCGGTCAGCGAGCTGCTGCCCATAGCGAAAATCGCTCTGCCCTCCATTTTGCAGCAGTCTACCGTTTCCATCGGCATGATGCTGGTTCAGTCTGTGGTCAACAGCTTCGGCTCGGAGGCTCTGGCCGGCTTCTCCGCCGCCATGCGGGTGGAGTCGCTGTGCATCGTGCCCATGACAGGCATCGGCAGCGCCCTGTCCTCCTTCACCGCCCAGAATATGGGCGCGGGAAGCCCAAAACGGGTGGTGGAGGGATACCGGGCGGCGGTGAAGCTGGTCATAGCCTTCGCCGTGCTGATCGCCGTGACGCTGAACCTGTTTACAGACCAGATCATCACCGCCTTTCTGGGGGAGGAGGGCACCCGCACCGCCATGGAAACAGGCATCGGGTATCTGCGCTTCATGAGCGTCTTCTTCTGCCTGATCGGATTCAAGACCAGCACGGACGGCCTGCTGCGGGGGGCCGGGGACATGACCATGTTCACCATTGCCAATCTGGTAAATCTGGGGATTCGGGTGGCGGTTGCCATGATTTTTGCGCCGAAATATGGGATTTCCGTGGTGTGGACGGCGGTGCCCATCGGCTGGTTTGCCAACTGGGCCATCTCCTATCTGGAATACCGGACGGGAAAATGGAAGCAGAAGCTCCCAGCGATGACAGCTGCGTAGCCGGGCTCCGGAAAACAGGAAACGCCCCGGGCGGGAAGCGGGAAGCTTTCGCCCGGGGCGCCTTTGCGAAAATCAGTAGTTCTCTGCGTGAACCTCAAAGTAGCTCTGGGGATGGTTGCAGGTGGGGCAGATTTCGGGGGCCTTGGTGCCCACCACGATGTGACCGCAGTTGCGGCACTCCCAGACCTTGACCTCACTCTTTTCGAAGACCTGAGCGGTCTCCACATTCTTCAGCAGCGCGCGGTAGCGCTCCTCGTGGTGCTTTTCGATGGCGGCTACCAGACGGAACTTGGCGGCCAGCTCCGGGAAGCCCTCTTCCTCGGCGGTCTTGGCAAAGCCGGCGTACATATCCGTCCACTCGTAATTCTCGCCCTCGGCGGCGGCCAGCAGGTTCTCGGCGGTGGAGCCGATGCCATCGTGCAGCTCCTTGTACCACATTTTCGCGTGTTCCTTCTCGTTGTCGGCGGTCTTCAGGAACAGGGCGGCGATCTGCTCAAAGCCGTCCTTCTTGGCCTTGGAGGCGAAATAGGTGTACTTGTTCCGGGCCTCGGATTCGCCGGCGAAGGCGGCTTCCAGATTCTTCTCAGTCTGGGTTCCGGTGTATTTATTAGCCATAACGGTATCCTCCTGTTGTCTGGGGATATCCCCAAGATAATGTCTTTATTTTATCACCAATCCCCAAAAAATGCAAGGAAATTTTCTAACATATGTCAGATATGCACAGACTTTCCCTTACACATACACCTCCACCGTCACGGGAATATCGGCGGCGGGCTTCTCCTCCAAACAGGTGAAGGTGATGCCGCCGTCTGTGCGCTTGGCGAAGCTGACGGCGGCGCTGGCCTCCTTCACAGCCAGATCTTTGGCAGAATCCGTGCCGGTATACAGGGGGTAAGCCCGGGTCAGCATATCGTCCGCCAGATTGGAAATGGGGATGAACAGGGTGTAGGGCGCGCTGTCGCCTACCCATTTGGTGCTGCCCAGAAGGAAGGACACAAATTGGGTTTTCACTGCCTGCCTGGCGGCGGCCACGGCAGCGGCGGCCTGGGTATCCACATAGCCCTTCCCGGCAGCGTCGGCGTCGTCCGTAGGTTCGGGCAGGCCGGTGAGCTTCTGCCCGCCCATGTCCAGCCGGCCCTGCACGGTGCCGCCGACGCGGGACAGCGCGCCTACATCCTCAGCGGTGAGAGGTACATTCCCTTCATCATCCGGGGCAACGCCGCATACGGTGGACACCGCGCCGGAACCGTCGGCGCCGTTGCGGCTGACGCTGTAGGTGATGACGTCGCCGGAATCGTAGTGGGCCGTGGTGCGGCTCCACACATATTCCTTCGGGGCGCAGGAAGGAAGCTGAGGATTCCAGACACCCGTAGGGATCTGCCGGAAATCCTGACTGACCTGAAACTCCACCTCCTGCCCCAGCAGCACCGGACCGGGGCCGGTGGGGCCGGTAAATTCCCCGCTGTCCTTCGCCAGCGCCAGGTATTCATCCAGCTTGTCCTCCAGCCATTGCAGGCGGCAGTAGTCCTCCGACTTTGGCGCGTCCACCGCCGGGTTGACCTGCACCTGAATCTGGAAAGGAAAGGTGGAAAGCTGGTTCAGCTGTTCATCCCGAAATACCAGACAGGCCCGGACGGTGCCGGGCACGCTGAGCATCTGCCGGGCAAGGATGACGGTGGCCGTACTGCCGCTGACCATAACGGCGGCGCTGCCGTCGGGGAGCTTGTCGTAAAGCCCCCGGGTGCGGTCGGGCTTTTCGTAGCCGATGGCGGCGGTGACGCCCTCCGGCGGCTGCCAGGCTTCCCCATCGCACTGCAGGGAAATCTCCACCGCCCGGGTCTGCCCATCGTGCTGCATGGCCGGGATCGTCTGAACGCCGGGACGGTTCAGGTCGGCGCTGATCTGCGATTGAATCTGCATAAAAATGACCTCCTGTATCGTATTTTGAAAGCCGAAGTACCGGCTTTCGCCCCATTGTACGGTAAGAAAAGCGGCTTGTCGTAAAAATAATGGAGGAACGGAAACAGGCAGGACGGTTGACGTTCCGGCGGCGCTCTGGTATAATTTAAGCCAATGGATGCGGTAAAGAAGAATATAGCGAATTAGCATGTCATTGCGAGGAGCGAAGCGACGTGGCAATCCGTTCCCCTTTTCACGTTCCAATAACGTACCCGCTACCAAAAGAAATACGGATTGCCACGTCGGGCTTCGCCCTCCTCGCAATGACATTGTTTTAATCGGTTAAAGAACAATTATCTTAACTGAGGCCAGCCCCGCAGTAAAATGTAAAGGAGACGTGGATATGGAATCGGTCTTTCCGGAAATTCAGAAGCAATTCGGTTTTGGCTTTATGCGCCTGCCTATGGTGGGCGATACGGTGGATATCCAGCAGACCACGCAGATGGTGGATGCCTTTCTGGCGGCGGGCTTCAACTATTTTGACACCGCCCACGGCTACCTCGGCGGCCAGAGCGAACAGGCCGTCAAAGCCTGCCTCACCTCCCGGTATCAAAGGAATCAGTACATTCTGACCAACAAGCTGTCCAACAACTTCTTTGAAACCCAAGAGGAAATCCGGCCTCTGTTTGCGCAGCAGCTGGAGGCCTGCGGGGTGGATTATTTCGACTTCTATCTGATGCACGCACAGAGCGGGTCGCGGTTCGAAAAATATACCCGCTGCCGGGCTTACGAGACGGCGCTGGAACTGAAGGCGGAGGGAAAAATCCGGCATCTGGGCATCTCCTTCCACGACAGCCCCCAGGTGCTGGATCGGATTCTGACGGAGTATCCCCAGATCGAAGTGGTGCAGCTTCAGTTCAACTACCTGGATTATGACGACCCCAAGGTGCAGTCCCTGGGCTGTTATGAGGTTTGCCGGAACCACGGAAAACCGGTGTTCGTCATGGAGCCGGTAAAGGGCGGCTCTCTGGTAAACCTGCCGCCCCAGGCCCAGCGGATTTTTGACGACTTGGACGGCGGCTCCAACGCAAGCTACGCCATCCGGTACGCAGCGGGCTTTCCCGGAATCCGCGCGGTGCTCTCCGGCATGGGCACGCTGGAGCAGGTGCAGGAAAACACGGCGTTTATGCGCAGCTTCCAGCCGCTCTCGACCCGGGAGCAGGCGGCGGTTGCTCAGGTGCGGAGCATCCTGCGGGGACAGGGCCTGATTTCCTGCACCGGCTGCCGCTACTGCACCGAGGTCTGCCCCATGGAAATCCCCATCCCGGATCTGTTTGTCCGCCTGAACGACAAGCGTCGCACCGGTACCACGGATACCGCCCCAATGGGCGGCGGAAAGCCGGGCGACTGCCTGTGCTGCGGAAAATGTGAAGAAATCTGCCCCCAGCAGCTGCCCGTTCGGGAACTGCTGCGGTCCGTCCGGGACGAACTGGAAGGATAGCGCACCCCCCTTGGAAAAGGAGCCCCCCTGTGAACAGAAAAAAGAAAATTATCATTTTACTGGCAGCCATCGGCGCGATGTGCGGCGTGGTGTCCGGCTTCCTGTCGGCATTTCGGGATGCGTTTACGCTGGAGTCACGCCAGTCGGTCAATCTGCCAACGGAGACAGTGTATTATGCGCCCTTGGAGCCGGAGGAAACCACGGAACCCCCGACGGAGGCATCCACGGAACCGGCGGAGACTCCGCCAATGGAAACGGTGCCGGAGACGACGCCGACGGAACCGGAGCGAACGCTCTATGACGCCGTCCCCAACTATTACGAGACGGACTACCCGGACATCCGCTACGGCACCGGCTCCTTCGCGGAATACGGCAGCGGCGTCACCAGCGTGGCCATGGTGGCCACCTACCTGACCGGCTATGAATACCGCCCGGATACGCTGGCGGAATGGTTCTCCGATTATACCGGGAACCAGATACAGACGCTGGAATATATTTCCGACGAGCTGCAGCTGCCCTGGGAGCGGGCGGAGAATTTCCACATTGCCCGGCAGGCCCTGCACGACGGCAAGGTGGTCATCGCCCTGATGGGGTCAAAGTCCGTCTTCACCACCGGGCAGCACTTCATCGTGCTCACCGGAATCAACGAAGCAGGAAAAATAACGGTCAACGACCCAAACCGGAAAAATTACGACCTGTGGAACCTGCAAAAGTCCTTTTCCGAGGGCTTCCGGGAGGGGGATATTCTGTGCGGCTATCAGGGCGCCTGGATCTACGACCTGGCCCAGGTACCGGAGGTGCCCTTCCGCTATGAGGGAACCTCCCCTGCCGAAGAGCCGCGGTATCCCGATCTGACCTTAAGCGTTGAGGACACGGACCTTCTGGCGAAGCTCATCTGGGCGGAGGCCCAGAGCGAGCCGTTTGAGGGTCAGCAGGCCATTGCCGAGGTGGTGCTCAACCGGGTAGCGGCGGATAATTTTCCCAATACTGTCCATGATGTGCTCTACGCGCCGGATCAGTTCAAGGCGATCAGCCAGATCTACGCCGCCAAGCCCACCCATGTGCAGTATGAGGCCATCCGTCGGGCGCAGTACGGCCCCTATGTGACGGACGAGGATGTGGTGTTTTTCGGCACCTACGTTACCAATGACAACGTCTGGGGCACAATAGGAAATCACACCTTCTGCCGCCAATGGTAACGGCAGGCGGATACCGGGCAGTCTGCGGAAAGAACGGAATCGTCTGTATTTCCGAAGGAAATGGCTGACAGTGCGGCAGGAACTGTACAAAGCGCTGAAAAAAAACAGTAAAAAATGGAATCGGTTGACCATTTGCGTGTTCGGTGGTAAACTATTACCGGCAGAATTCACGGAAGTGAAAGAGCGGGTGCAGCAATATCCGCGGTTCCTTCCTGTTGTGTGAAAGAAGAAAGATTAAAAGGATATAGGATGTGATTGTTTTGACTCCGAATGAGAAAAAGCAGCTGCAGATCACTGCCTGCAAGGTTCGCATAGGCATCATCGATTCCACCCACAGCGCCAAGGCCGGCCACCCCGGCGGCAGCCTGTCCGCAGCGGAAATGTTTACCTACCTGTACTTCAGGGAACTGAACATCGATCCCCAGAATCCCAAGTGGGAAAACCGGGACCGCTTCGTTCTGAGCAAGGGCCACACCGCCCCCGGCCTGTACGCCGCGCTGGCGTACCGGGGCTTTTTCCCTGTGGAGGATCTGCTCACCCTGCGCCACATTGACTCCTATCTTCAGGGCCACCCCAGTATGAACAGCGTCCCCGGCGTGGATATGTCCACCGGTTCTCTGGGTCAGGGCATCTCCTGCGCCGCCGGTATGGCGCTGGGCCTGAAGCGTCAGGGTAACCCCGCCCGGGTCTATACCCTGCTGGGCGACGGCGAGATTCAGGAGGGCCAGGTCTGGGAGGCCTGTATGCTCTCTTCCCACTACAAGCTGGATAATCTGTGCGTCATCATCGACAACAACGGCCTTCAGATCGACGGCGATGTTGCCGATGTCATGAGCCCCTACCCTATTGTGGATAAGCTGGAAGCCTTCGGCTTCAAGGCCCTCACCATCGACGGGCACGACTTTGACCAGATCGAGGCAGCCATGAACACCGCCCGGGAAACCAAGGGACAGCCCACCGCCATTGTGATGAAGACCATCAAGGGCAAGGACGTGTCCTTCATGGAGAACAACGCGGGCTGGCACGGCAAGGCGCCTAACGATGCCGAGCACGAGCAGGCCATCCGCGAGCTGAAGGCGATTCTGGCGGAATTGGAGGGCAGGTAATATGGCAGACGTAACAAAAATCGCGACCCGGGAGGGCTACGGCAAGGCGCTGGTGGAGCTTGGCGCGGAGCATGAAAATCTGGTGGTGCTGGATGCTGATCTGGCAGGCGCTACCAAGACCGCTGTTTTCAAGAAGGCCTTCCCTGACCGTCACTTTGACTGCGGCATCGCGGAAGCGAACATGATGTGTGTGGCGGCAGGTCTCGCCACCACCGGACTGGTGCCCTTCGCTTCCTCCTTCGCCATGTTCGCGGCGGGCCGTGCCTTTGAGCAGGTTCGCAACTCCATCGGCTATCCCCACCTGAACGTAAAAATCGGCGCAACTCACGGCGGCATCTCCGTGGGCGAGGACGGCGCAAGCCATCAGTGCTGCGAGGACTTCGCCCTGATGCGC